>ERZ791641.42-NODE-42-length-144054-cov-9.287266_pt1 | contig 144054 bp, 120 predicted proteins | sample MGYA00510055_ERZ791641 | MGnify/ENA primary metagenome ERZ791641 (study PRJEB30046, sample SAMN00715226) | human gut metagenome | study: EMG produced TPA metagenomics assembly of the A metagenome-wide association study of gut microbiota in type 2... | reverse complement strand
AAGTACTGCTGCTTCTATTGATGCTGCAAGAAATGCTTATAAAGCTGAATGTGAAAATGCGCAGGCGCATTATCCTAAGATGAAACTTCTTAAGAAGATTGACCTCAAAGGCTGCGGCACCGGAAGGCAGCTTCGTTTTGGTCATCTGCTTGGCAACGGTGAATACCAGATGGTTATGGCACAGTGCCAGAAAAGAGTAAACCGTGATGCTTATGGAACCATCAGCTGCCTCACCGCATTTGACCTTGACGGCAATATTTTATGGCAGCACGGTGAACCAACCAATAATCACGACATTGGCACTATATCAGCTGACATGCCTATGCAGATATATGATATTGATGGTGATGGTTTTGACGAGGTTATAACAGCCAAGAATTTTGAAATTCTTATTCTTGATGGCAGAACAGGTGAAGTCAAGAAACGTGCCAAAGCACCTTTCTCTACAACAGAGGAGGATGGAACGATTATTGGTGTTCCTGACAAAATCTATGCTTTTGACAGAATTAACCCTGACGGTATGCGTATATGTAATTTCCGTGGTCTTGATAAGCCACGTGATATTCTTATTAAGGATCGTTATTGCAGGGTGTATGCACTTAACGATGACCTTGAGGTTATGTGGCATTTCCAAAGTGATAAGAATACCGGACATTTTCCTTTTGCAATTGATATTAACGGGGATGGACATGATGAACTTCTTGTAGGTTATAACATGCTTGACTGCCATGGTAACAAGATGTGGACTATGCCTGTTAATGAAGACCACATTGATGAAATTGTTCCCGGAAGATTCGAATCAGGTCCACACAAGGGCACTAAATTCTTTGCCTGTGTTGCTGGAAAGGAAGGCTTCCTGATATCTGATTTTAACGGAAAGCTTCTTAAGAAAGACGGTATAGGTCATGCCCAGCGTGTCAGTCTCGCTAATTACCTTCCTGACCGTCCAGGCTATGAAATGGTTGTTGTTAATTTCTGGGGACACCAGGGAATTATATATTTCTATGACAGCGAAGGTAGCCAGTTATGGGAAATGGAAAACGAACTTAATGGTAATCTCCTAACTCCTGTCAACTGGACTGGTGATGGTCAGGACTTCATACTTCTTAATGCTGATGTAGAACGCGGTGGAATGATTGATGGCAGAGGTATTCAGGTTGTCAGGTTCCCTGATGACGGGCATCCTACCATGTGTGCAGAAGCTGTAAATCTCTACGGCGATGCCCGTGATGAAATTGTGACATGGGATTATGATTCAATGTACATATATACACAGGATGATTCACCTAAAGATGATGTATATGCACCTTTCAAATATCCTGATTATAATGCTTCTAATTACCGTGGAGAGTACTCTTACCGTGAGAAGTGGTGGTAAAAATTTAAGAATATAAATAACTGAGCGAACCAAAAAAGGGCTTCCGGGAAAATCCCGGAAGCCCTTAAATTTACTGTATAATAATCGAGTACATCAACCTATAAAATTACTCAATGATTGTAGCAACAGCACCTGAACCTACTGTACGTCCACCTTCACGGATAGCGAAACGAAGACCCTGCTCCATAGCTACGTTGTGGATAAGTTCAACTGTCATTTCTACGTTATCACCAGGCATGCACATTTCTGTACCAGCTGGAAGCTCACAAACACCAGTTACATCAGTTGTTCTGAAGTAGAACTGTGGTCTGTAGTTGTTGAAGAATGGAGTATGACGTCCACCCTCGTCCTTTGTTAATACGTAAACCTGAGCTGTAAACTTGTGGTGTGGTGTGATTGAACCTGGCTTGCAGAGAACCTGTCCTCTCTGGATTTCGTCTCTCTGAACACCTCTAAGAAGTGCACCAATGTTATCACCTGGCTGTGCTTCATCAAGAAGCTTTCTGAACATTTCGATACCAGTTACAACAACCTTACGGATGTCATCATGGATACCAACGATTTCAACTTCTTCATTTACATGAAGAACACCACGTTCTACTCTACCTGTAGCAACAGTACCACGACCTGTGATAGAGAATACGTCTTCTACTGGCATAAGGAATGGCTTATCTGTATCTCTTTCTGGATCTGGAACATATTCATCGATTGTGTGCATAAGTTCAAGAATCTTATCACCCCATTCGCTGTTCGGATCTTCAAGAGCCTTAAGAGCTGAACCCTGGATGATTGGTGTGTCATCGCCTGGGAAGTCATACTCGTTAAGGAGTTCTCTGATTTCCATATCTACTAATTCAAGAAGTTCCGGATCATCAACCATATCACACTTGTTCATGAATACAACGATGTAAGGAACACCTACCTGACGAGCAAGAAGGATATGTTCTCTTGTCTGAGCCATAACACCATCTGTAGCAGCTACTACGAGGATACCAGCATCCATCTGAGCAGCACCAGTGATCATGTTCTTAACGTAATCGGCATGACCTGGGCAGTCAACGTGAGCGTAATGTCTCTTTTCTGTTTCATATTCAACGTGAGCTGTAGAGATTGTGATACCTCTTTCTCTTTCTTCTGGAGCCTTATCGATATTTTCGAATGCAACAGCTTCACCTGTACCAAGTCTCTCATGAAGAGTCTTTGTGATAGCAGCTGTAAGTGTAGTCTTACCATGATCTACGTGTCCAATTGTACCAATGTTACAATGTGGTTTAGTTCTTTCAAATTTAGCCTTTGCCATTGTTTAAAATCCTCCTTAAAATGATTCATACCCTTTATGGGGTTTCATAGCTAAAATCTATTATATTGCATTTTTAAATATTTTGCAACTATATTTTTATTAGATTATTTTGCTCTTGAAGCAATAACCTTATCCTGAACGGACTTTGGAGCCTGTTCATACTTATCAAAGAACATAGAGTAGTTACCACGACCCTGTGTCTTAGAACGAAGGTCTGTAGCATATCCGAACATCTCTGAAAGCGGAACGAATGCTTTAATCATCTTACCACCTGAGATATCTTCCATACCTTCGATACGTCCTCTACGAGAGTTGATATCACCGATAACATCACCCATGTATTCTTCCGGCATTGTAACTTCAACCTTCATGATAGGCTCAAGAAGTGCCGGAGCTGCCTTAGCCATAGCATCCTTAAATGCCATAGAACCGGCAATGTGGAATGCCATTTCTGATGAATCGACTTCATGGTAAGATCCATCATAGATATCTGCTCTAAGTCCGAGAACCGGGAATCCAGCTAAAATACCTGAGTTAGCGGCTTCACGGATACCATCTGCAACTGAAGGGATGTATTCCTTAGGAATAGCACCACCAACTACTGATGATTCACAGAAAAGTACCGGAGGCTCATTGATTAATACTGTATTCTTTGTTTCAACATCGAACTTATCAACGTTTGCTTCAAGTGGTGAGAAACGTACTTTACAGTGACCATACTGACCACGACCACCTGACTGCTTAGCATACTTACTATCAACATCAACTGCCTTTGTAAAGCATTCTCTGTAAGCAACCTGTGGAGCACCTACGTTTGCTTCTACCTTGAATTCACGAAGAAGTCTGTCTACGATGATATCAAGATGAAGTTCACCCATACCTGCGATAATTGTCTGACCGGTTTCCTGATCTGTGTGGGCACGGAATGTCGGATCTTCTTCAGCAAGCTTTGCTAAAGCTTCACCCATCTTACCCTGGTCATTCTTAGTCTTTGGTTCGATAGCAAGTTCGATAACCGGCTCTGGGAATTCCATTGACTCTAAGATAACCGGATGCTGTTCGTCACAGATTGTATCACCTGTTACAGTGAACTTCAGACCTACAGCAGCTGCGATATCTCCTGAATAAACCTTATCGATTTCTTTTCTGTTGTTAGCGTGCATCTGAAGGATACGACCAACTCTTTCCTTCTTGTTCTTGTTTGCATTTAATACATATGAACCACCGTTCAATGTACCAGAGTAAACTCTGAAGAATGCCAGCTTACCAACGAATGGGTCTGTCATAATCTTGAATGCAAGAGCTGAGAATGGTTCTTCATCAGATGACTTTCTTGTAACTTCGTTACCGTCTTCATCAACACCTGTGATATCCGGGATATCTGTTGGTGCAGGCATGTATTCAATAACTGCATCAAGAAGCTTCTGAACACCCTTGTTCTTATAAGCTGTACCGCAAAGACAAGGAATTGCTGTACCTTCGATAGTACCCTTTCTTAAAGCTGCCTTTAATTCAGGAATTGTAAGTTCTTCATCATTAAAGAACTTTTCCATAAGGTCTTCATCAAGTTCAGCACACTGTTCAATGAGCTTGTCATGATATTCCTGAGCCTGATCCTTTAAATCATCAGGAATTTCACCTACGGAAATATCATCACCCTTATCTCCGTTGAAGACATAAGCCTTCATTTCAAATAAGTCGATGATACCCTTAAATTCATCTTCCTTACCAATCGGAATCTGTACAAGTACAGGATTCTTACCAAGCTTTGTTATAAGCTGGTTGCATGATCCAAAGAAATCTGCACCCATCTTATCCATCTTGTTCATGAAAGCCATACGTGGTACATTGTATTTATCAGCCTGACGCCATACGTTCTCTGACTGCGGTTCTACACCGTTCTGAGCATCGAACACACCTACAGCACCATCAAGAACTCTAAGTGAACGTTCAACTTCTACTGTGAAGTCAACGTGACCCGGAGTATCAATGATGTTGATACGGTATTCTGGCTGTGTCTTATCTGGCTTACCTTCTTTTTCCGGTGTCCAGTGACATGTTGTAGCAGCTGAAGTAATTGTGATACCTCTTTCCTGCTCCTGGGCCATCCAGTCCATGGTAGCAGTACCTTCATGAGTATCACCAATTTTGTGGTTTACACCAGTATAATAAAGGATACGCTCTGTTAATGTAGTCTTACCTGCATCGATATGAGCCATGATACCAATATTTCTGGTTCTCTCCAATGGATATTCTCTTCCAGCCATCGGTAAATCCTCCTATATTATTAGAATCTGTAATGAGCAAAAGCCTTGTTTGCTTCTGCCATCTTGTGCATATCTTCTTTCTTCTTTACAGAAGATCCTGTATTGTTTGCAGCATCGAGGATTTCATTTGCAAGTCTTTCTTCCATTGTCTTCTCGCCTCTTGCACGAGAATAAGCTGTCATCCAACGAAGAGCTAAAGCCTGTCTTCTGTCCGGCTTAACTTCGATCGGTACCTGATAAGTAGCACCACCGATACGTCTAGCCTTAACTTCAAGAACTGGCATGATATTGTTCATAGCTTCTTCGAAAACTTCGATAGCAGGTCTTTCAGTCTTTGCTGCGACTCTGTCAAATGCTCCGTATACAATCTTCTGGGCAACTCCTCTCTTACCATCAAGCATAATGTTGTTGATAAGCTTTGTCACGACCTTATTATTGTAAATAGGATCTGCTAATACATCTCTTTTCTGAGTATGTCCTTTACGTGGCACGGTTCTTCCCTCCTTAACAATATTCATTAATTCATCGGTACTCACAAATATATATGACCTTTTTCCACCCGCGACATCCAATAAAGGCTGCCGCCATCGGGATAATCGGCTGTGTACGTGCGCGGTATATCTTAAACCTGCAACCTTCGGATTAATCTAACTCCGGCACTTGTTATAAATCATATTGTGAATAAATGCGGACCATTTCCGCGTTTTACTGCATGGTTTTTAGAAAATCTTCCAACCTGCAATTTGCCTTTGCGATACTAATTATTTAGCATCCTTAGGTCTCTTGGCACCGTATTTAGAACGTGCCTGTCTTCTCTTAGCGACACCTGCTGTATCAAGTACACCACGAACGATGTGATATCTTGTACCTGGTAAATCCTTAACACGTCCACCTCTGATCAGAACAACGCTGTGTTCCTGAAGATTGTGTCCTTCACCTGGGATATAAGATGTTACTTCAATACCGTTTGAAAGACGAACTCTGGCGATCTTTCTAAGGGCTGAGTTAGGCTTCTTAGGTGTTGCAGTCTTAACAGCTGTACAAACGCCTCTCTTCTGTGGAGCAGCTACGTCTGTTGCTTTCTTCTGAAGTGAGTTGTATCCCTTCTGAAGAGCTGGTGCTGTAGACTTCTTTACTGTTGTTTTTCTTCCCTGTCTTACTAACTGGTTAAATGTAGGCATTCCTTTTTCACCTCCCGGAATTAGAATAATTCATGGTTGCATATTCAGTTCATTTCTGAATAATGTGGCATAGCAGGGCTTTCCTGTTATCACACACTTGTTTAGTATATATTTTATATTTTTATATGTCAAGCACTTTTTAAAATTTTTAGCTCAAAGATATATCTGCTCAAACATTTTCTGTAAAAACCAAAAATTCCGGTACAGTGCATTACCACTATACCGGAACTTTTTATCCTATGCCTGAAACGGCTTTAGTTTTATTCTGTTACTGTAACTTCTTCTTCCGTCAGTTCCAGTGTTTCGTCATCAGAAATGTCAGATGCAGCTTCTTCTTTTGCTCTTTCGGCTGCTTCTTCTTCAATTTCTTTGCGGACTCTTTCATTAGAATCCAGTTCAACGTTCTGATAACGCTTCATACCTGTACCGGCAGGAATCAGTTTACCAATGATAACGTTTTCCTTCAGACCAATCAGCGGATCGACCTTGCCGTTAATAGCGGCATCTGTCAGAACCTTTGTTGTTTCCTGGAAGGAAGCAGCTGACAGGAATGAATTTGTTGCAAGAGAAGCCTTTGTAATACCCAGAATAATTGAAGTACCTGTTGCAGGAGTCTTGCCTTCCTCTTCCAGCTTTTCGTTTACTTCCGTAAATTCAATTGTATCTACCTGAGAACCTGTCAGGAATTCTGAATCTCCAGGAGATTCAATAACAATCTTCTTTAACATCTGGCGTACAATCAATTCGATATGCTTATCGTTGATTTCTACACCCTGGATACGGTAAACCTTCTGAACTTCACGCAGTACGTAATCCTGTACGGCACGTACGCCGAGGATTCTTACGATATCATGAGGATTTTCAGAACCTTCTGTGATTTCTTCACCCTTTACAACAATCTGACCTTCCTGAACCTTGACTCTTGTATCTCTAGATACAGGATAAGCCTTTGAGTTACCATCATCGTCTGTAATAACAATATCTGTCTTCTTTTCTGTCTTTGCAAAGCTTACGACACCGCCAAACTCTGCCAGTACAGCAAGTGCCTTTGGCTTTCTTGCTTCAAAAAGTTCTTCGACACGAGGAAGACCCTGTGTAATATTATCACCGGCAACACCACCTGTATGGAAAGTACGCATAGTAAGCTGTGTACCCGGTTCACCGATAGACTGGGCAGCGATAATACCAACAGCTTCACCAACCTGTACGGTCTGACCTGTCGCCATGTTAGAACCGTAGCACTTTGCACATACACCAATGTGTGAACGGCAGGTAAGAATTGTTCTGATTTTAACCTTTTCAACACCTGTTGCAACAATCTGTGCTGCTCTCTTTGGTGTTACAAGGTGGTTTGCAGCTAAAATCACTTCACCGGTAGACGGATCAATGATGTCTTCTGCAAGATATCTGCCTGTAATACGTTCTTCTAATGATTCAAGGATATCTGCCTTTGCATCACTGCTTGCAGTTGCCTTATCATTTACGAATTCAGATACATACATACCCGGAATTGCCTTACCGGCGCTGCAGTCTGTTTCTCTGATAATCAAATCCTGTGATACGTCTACAAGACGTCTTGTAAGGTATCCTGAATCGGCTGTACGAAGCGCTGTATCGGACAGACCCTTACGCGCACCATGCGCTGAAATGAAGTATTCCAGTACATCAAGACCTTCACGGAAGTTGGACTTGATTGGGAGTTCGATTGTATTACCGGATGTATCTGCCATCAAACCACGCATACCTGCAAGCTGCTTAATCTGCTGGTTAGAACCACGGGCACCTGAATCGGCCATCATGAAGATGTTGTTGTATTTATCAAGACCTTCAATCAGGGCATCCTTTAATGCCTCATCCGTTTCCTGCCATACGCGGATAACATTCTTATGTCTTTCTTCATCTGTTGAACGACCTCTGTTGTAGTTTACAGTAATCTGTTCAACCTTCTTTTCTGCATCGGAAATCAGTTTCTTCTTAATCGGCGGCACAGTCATTTCTGAAATAGAAACGGTCATGGCTGCTCTTGTAGAATACTTATAACCCATTGCCTTAATATCATCAAGTACTTCGGCTGTTGTCGTTGTACCGTGGGTATTAATAACGTGCTGTAAAATATCCTTTAACTGCTTCTTTCCTACATGGAAATCAACCTCCAGAAGCATCTGATTTTCTTCCTTGCTTCTGTCTACATATCCTAAATCCTGTGGAAGAATTTCATTGAAAATAAATCTTCCCAGTGTAGATTCTACATTACCTGAAACGGTATTGCCTTCTGCATCGGTCTTTGTCATATGAACTAAAATCTTAGAGTGTAATGTAATAACTCCGTTTTCATATGCAAGAAGTGCTTCGTTTACATTCTTAAAGAACTTACCTTCACCCTTTGCCCCCGGTCTTTCCTGTGTCAGATAGTAAATACCAAGAACCATATCCTGTGAAGGAACAGCTACAGGGCCACCATCAGACGGCTTTAACAGGTTGTTTGGTGAAAGCAGCATGAAGCGGCATTCTGCCTGTGCTTCTACTGAAAGTGGCAGATGGACGGCCATCTGGTCACCATCGAAATCGGCGTTGAACGCTGTACAAACAAGCGGATGCAGCTTAATTGCCTTACCTTCTACAAGGATTGGCTCGAATGCCTGAATACCAAGTCTGTGCAGTGTAGGAGCACGGTTTAACATAACCGGATGCTCTTTGATAACATCTTCCAGCACATCCCATACGCTGTTTTCAAGATGTTCTACGCTCTTTTTCGCTTTCTTAATATTGTCAGCCAGTCCACGTCTTACCAGTTCTCTCATAACAAACGGCTTAAACAGCTCAATTGCCATTTCCTTTGGAAGACCACACTGATAAATCTTTAATTCAGGACCTACAACGATAACAGAACGGCCTGAATAGTCAACTCGCTTACCAAGGAGGTTCTGACGGAAACGTCCCTGCTTACCCTTTAACAGGTCTGAAAGTGACTTTAACGCTCTGTTACCAGGACCTGTTACCGGACGTCCGTTTCTACGTCCGTTATCAATCAGAGCATCAACAGCTTCCTGAAGCATTCTCTTTTCATTACGGATAATGATTTCCGGAGCGCCCAGCTCAATCAGACGTGCAAGTCTGTTGTTTCTGTTGATGATTCTTCTATATAAGTCATTTAAATCGGATGTTGCAAAACGTCCACCGTCTAACTGTACCATTGGTCTTAAATCCGGTGGGATTACCGGAATTTCAGTTAAGATCATCCATTCCGGTCTTGTTCCGGCTGTTAAAAACGCTTCCATGACTTCAATTCTCTTAATGAGTCTTGCTGCCTTCTGGGAAGTTGTATTTTCAAGTTCTTCCTTTAACTTTGCAACTTCTGATTCCAAATCTACATTTTTAAGCAGTTCATAAATGGCTTCCGCACCCATGCCGACACGGAATGTATTGCCGTACTGATCGTAGAGTTCACGGTATTCCTGTTCTGTTAAAATCTTCTTGAACGGAATTTCTGTCGTACCCGGATCAATTACAATATAAGCTGCAAAATATAATACTTTTTCAAGGTTCTTCGGTCCGATGTCCAGAATCAGATCCATACGGCTAGGAATTCCCTTAAAATACCAGATATGGGAAACAGGAGCCGCTAAATGGATATGTCCCATACGATCTCTACGGACACTGGCCTTTGTTACTTCGACACCACACTTATCGCAGATAATACCCTTATCTTTGATTTTTTTATATTTACCGCAGTGACACTCCCAGTCCTTACTCGGTCCAAAGATTCTTTCACAATACAAACCATCTTTTTCCGGTTTTAAAGTTCTGTAGTTGATTGTCTCCGGCTTTGTAACCTCACCGTGAGACCACTCTAAAATATCCTCCGGAGAAGCCAGTTTAATCTGAATCTTATCAAACTTCATAGACTGACTGGTCAAATCTCTTTTTGATTCTTCTGCCATGATCGTGCTCCCTTCTATTAATCCATCATATCTGAATTGCCATCGCCATAATCATCTGCATCATCAAATGCATCATCGCCGGCATACTCTACATCCTCTGCATCTTCAAAGCCGTCTTCACCGACTGTCTGAATGGTTGAACCATTCTTAGCATATTCTGCTTCCTCTTCTCTGCTGTCACGTCTGTATCTGCCATCATCAAGAACTTTCTTGAAGTCAGTTACTTCGTATTCAGAGCTTTCAAGCAGTTTCACTTCATTGTTATCCTTATCAAGCACTCTTACGTCTAATGCCAGGGACTGGAGTTCCTTTAAAAGTACCTTGAAGGATTCCGGAATACCCGGTTCAGGGATATTTTCACCCTTGATGATTGCTTCGTAAGTACGAACTCGTCCTACAACATCATCGGACTTCACAGTCAGGATTTCCTGTAATGTATATGATGCACCGTAAGCTTCCAGTGCCCAAACTTCCATTTCACCGAAACGCTGTCCACCGAACTGCGCTTTACCACCGAGCGGCTGCTGTGTTACAAGTGAGTAAGGACCTGTTGAACGTGCATGAATCTTATCATCAACCAGATGATGGAGCTTTAAGTAGTGCATGAAACCGATTGTTACAGGACTGTCAAAATATTCACCTGTACGTCCGTCACGCAGTCTTACCTTACCGTCACGTCCGATCGGAACACCCTTCCATTCTTCTCTGTGTGCTCTGTTGTCACTCAGATACTGGAATACGTCAGGATTCAGCAGTTCTTTATATTTATCTGTAAATGTTACCATATCTTCCGGATAATCTTCGCCATTTTCCTGTGCAGCTGCCTTTTCACGCTGTAATTCTTCATCGTCAAAAGGTGTATTTGCATAGTCATTTGCCATATCCAGTGTATCCATAATATCATTTTCGTCTGCACCGTCGAATACCGGTGTAGAAATGTTAAAGCCAAGCACCTTTGCTGCAAGACTTAAATGGATTTCAAGCACCTGTCCGATATTCATTCGTGAAGGCACACCCAGAGGGTTTAAGACGATATCAAGCGGACGTCCGTTTGGAAGGAATGGCATATCTTCCACAGGGAGAACTCTGGAAACGACACCCTTGTTACCATGACGGCCGGCCATCTTATCACCTACAGAAATCTTTCTCTTCTGTGCAATATAGATGCGGACAGACTTGCTGACACCCGGTGCCAGTTCATCGCTGTTTTCTCTTGTAAATGTCTTCACTGCCACAACGATACCATATTCACCATGAGGTACCTTTAATGAAGTATCTCTTACTTCTCTTGCCTTTTCACCAAAGATTGCGCGAAGCAGTCTTTCTTCGGCTGTCAGTTCTGTTTCACCCTTTGGTGTTACTTTACCAACCAGAATATCTCCGGCACGTACTTCTGCACCGATGCGGATCACACCGTTTTCATCCAGATCCTTGATAGAATCACTGCTTGCGGAAGGAATATCTCTTGTGATTTCTTCCGGTCCTAACTTTGTATCACGGGCTTCAATTTCATATTCTTCAATATGGATAGAAGTGTATACATCATCACGCACCAGACGTTCACTTAATAATACAGCATCTTCGTAGTTGTAACCTTCCCATGTCATGAAACCGATTAACGGGTTCTTACCTAATGCAATTTCACCATTCTGTGTAGAAGGACCATCTGCGATAACATCGCCTTCCTTCACCTTGTCACCTTTAAATACGATTGGACGCTGGTTATAGCAGTTGCTCTGGTTACTTCTTGAGAACTTTGTCAGCTTATACTCATGTACCTTGCCGTCATCTTCTCTTACAATAATTTTATCAGATTCAGACAAAAGGACTTCACCGTCTGCTTCTGCTACAACGCAGACACCTGAGTCTCTTGCTGTCTTATTTTCAATACCTGTACCAATAACCGGTGCTTCTGTCATCAGAAGCGGTACGGCCTGACGCTGCATGTTGGAACCCATCAGCGCTCGTGTACAGTCATCGTTCTGAAGGAACGGAATCATGGATGTCGCAACAGAGAATACCATCTTTGGCGATACGTCCATTAATTCAATCTGTGTCTTGTCAAATTCAGAAGTTTCTTCTCTGTAACGGCCGGATACAGTATTCTTAACGAAATGTCCTTCTTCGTCAATTTCCGCATTCGCCTGTGCTACATGATAATCATCTTCTTCATCAGCCGTAAAGTACTGTACTTCATCGGTAACACGCGGATTCTTTGGATCGGTTCTGTCTACCAGACGGTACGGTGCCTCTACAAAACCATATTCGTTAATTCTTGCATAAGATGCAAGTGAGTTAATCAGACCGATGTTCGGACCTTCAGGTGTTTCAATAGGACACATTCTTCCGTAATGTGTATAGTGAACATCTCGAACCTCGAAACCGGCACGATCTCTTGACAGACCACCCGGTCCTAATGCAGAAAGACGTCTTTTATGCGTAATTTCTGACAACGGGTTATTCTGATCCATGAACTGTGACAGCTGGGAACTTCCAAAGAATTCCTTAATCGCTGCCGTAACCGGTTTAATGTTAATCAGGGACTGCGGAGAAATACCGCTTAAGTCCTGTGTGGACATTCTTTCCCTGACAACTCTTTCCATTCTGGAAATACCGATTCTGAACTGGTTCTGTAACAGTTCGCCGACCGCTCTGATACGTCTGTTACCAAGGTGATCAATATCATCCTTTGTACCAACGCCGTATTCAAGGTGCATATTATAATTAATAGAAGCAATAATATCTTCTACAGTAATGTGCTTTGGAATCAAATCGGCAATGTTCTTGCAGATTGCTTCTTTGATTTCTTCAAGTGATTCATTTTCAGCTAAAATCTGGCTGAGTACAGGGAAGAATACAGCTTCTGTAACACCGAGTTCTCTTGCTTCTTCCTTTGAAATATCAACCCATTTTGTAATATCAACTGCCATGTTAGACAGCACTTTTACTCTCTTTGTTGTAATTGTACCGTCACTGTTTCTTAAATCTACATTTAAGAAGACTGCCGGAACCGCTGCATCCTGAATTGCCTGTGCTGTTTCTCTGTCAAGCTTATCGCCTGCCTGTGCAATGACATTGCCCTGTGTATCCACAACATCATCTGCAAGGATATGTCCTGAAAGTCTGCTCTTGAAAGAAAGCTTCTTATTAAACTTATATCTTCCCACCTTTGCAAGGTCATATCTTCTCGGATCAAAGAACATACCTGAAATCAGCGCTTCCGCACTATCTACAGATAACGGTTCACCCGGTCTTAACTTCTTATAAAGCTCTAAAATACCTTCCTGATAGTTTGTAGAAGTATCCTTCTCCATTGTAGCAAGAAGCTTTGGTTCTTCGCCGAAAATATCAATAATTTCAGCATTTGTTCCGAAACCGAGTGCACGAATCAGCACGGTTACAGGAACCTTTTTATTTCTATCTACTTTAACATAGAACACATCGTTGGCATCTGTTTCATACTCTAACCATGCACCACGGTTTGGGATAACCTGTGAGCTGTAAAGGAAAATCTTACCGTACTTATCCTTCTGGATATCGTAATAGATACCTGGTGAACGTACCAGCTGGCTGACGATAACTCGTTCTGCTCCGTTGATAACGAATGTTCCCGTCTTTGTCATAAGTGGAAGGTCGCCCATGAAAATTTCATGTTCGCTGATATCTTCACTTTCCTTATTGTGGAGTCTTACTCTTACCTTCAGAGGTGCTGCATATGTAGCATCTCTTTCCTTACATTCTTCAATAGAATACTTGACATCATCTTCGCATAAAGCAAAGTCAACAAATTCCAGACTCAATCTGCCATTGTAGTCTGCTATTGGAGAGATATCATCAAAAACTTCTTTTAACCCTTCATCCAGGAACCACTGATAAGAGTCCTTCTGAACTTCAATAAGGTTCGGCATTTCAAGAACTTCTTTCTGTCTTGAATAGCTCATTCTCATGCTCTTGCCTGCCTTGACCGGACGCATTCTGTTTTTCTCCATTGACGTTTCACCCCTTGTGTTTATTTTTATATAAAATCTGATATTTTTAATATGCAATGCAATAAAAAAGCATAAGCATACACAATAGTGCATTGTCCATAATAGCATACAGTCACTTGTCTGTCAAGCACTATACATGATAATTTTTACCAGTTTTCCTTTTTATTACATTTGCGCGCATAATTATGAATATTATAACATTTTCAGAATTGAAAGTAAATTCATTTTCACGAATTACACCGCTGCCGTACAGTATTTCTATAACGTAAAAAACCGGACTCCCGCAGGAATCCGGTTCTTAATTTTATATTGATACTGTTGTGGGTAAAATTACTTAAGAGTAACCTTAGCGCCTTCAGCTTCAAGCTTCTTCTGAATTTCTTCAGCTTCTTCCTTAGAAGCGCCTTCCTTAACAACCTTAGGTGCGCCATCAACAACTTCCTTAGCTTCCTTTAAGCCAAGACCTGTGATTTCACGAACAACCTTGATAACCTTAACCTTGTTAGCGCCAGCTTCTGTAAGTTCTACGTCGAATTCTGTCTTTTCTTCACCTGCTGCTGCGCCAGCACCTGCTGCTGCAACAACAACGCCTGCTGCTGCAGATACGCCGAATTCTTCTTCGCAAGCCTTAACTAAATCGTTTAATTCTAATACTGATAATCCCTTAATAACTTCAATGATTTCCTGTGTAGTCATTTATTTACTCTCCTTTTATATTATTGGGCTGCTGCCCGGACCGTCCATACGGTATCCGTACAGACTCTGTTCAACATTTCCATGGATACGTTTTGTATCCGGACACGGAAATTAAGCAACTTCTTCGTTCTTTTCAGCGATCTGCTTAATAACACGTGCAAAGTTTGTAATAGGTGACTGGATGCTTCCAAGGAACTTGCTGAGAAGTTCGTCTCTTGACGGAATAGAAGCAATTGTCTGAATGCCAGCTGCATCGTAGTATGTTCCTTCAACAACACCGCACTTTAATTCAAGAGCTTCAGCTGTCTTAGCGAAGTTGCTAAGGATTCTAGCCGGAGCTGTTGCATCTGTAGCGCAGATAGCAATTGCTGTAGGTCCTTCAAGCATATCTGTCATTGGCTCGAATTCTGTACCTGCGATAGCTCTCTTTACTAAAGTATTCTTATATACCTTGTAAACGACACCGGCTTCTCTTAACTGCTTACGAAGCTGTGTATCCTGCTCTACAGTTAAGCCACGGTAGTCAACTAAAACAACGCCCTGCGCGCCATTTAAGTGTCCTGAAATTTCGTCTACGATAGGTGCTTTAAGTTCTACCTTTGCCATGAATTTGTTACCTCCTGTTAGATTTGTATCCCACCAGAGGGATAAATTCTGCCCAATTCATAAAAAAGTCCTCCAAAGCACAAGACTTCAGAGGACGTAGATTCATGTCTTAATATACCGCAGACTGTCTGTCTGCCGCATTTCATAATCCTCGGTAGGCGAATAACCTTTAACCCCGGATGGGGACCTGCTGTCTTAGGCAAAATATTGCATTGTGTGATGTATCACACAAACAAATGATAGTATACTATCTTCATATATAGGTTGTCAACCGTTTTTTACAAATTAGCCAACATATTTTGCTGTGCTGACCTTAACACCAGGACCCATTGTAGAAGTAAGTACAACACTTCTTAAATACTGACCCTTTAATGTTGAAGGCTTTGCCTTAACGATTGCATCCATAATAGCCTGGAAGTTGTCCGCTAACTGGTCTTCAGTAAATGAAGCCTTACCAATTGGCACGTGAATGATATTTGTCTTATCAAGTCTGTATTCAATCTTACCAGCCTTGATATCATTAACAGCTTTTGTTACATCCATTGTAACTGTACCAGCCTTCGGGTTTGGCATTAAGCCCTTAGGACCGAGTACACGTCCCAGACGACCAACAACGCCCATCATGTCAGGTGTTGCAACAACAACATCAAAATCGAACCAGTTATCATTCTGAATCTTAGGAATCAGTTCCTCACCGCCTACGAAATCAGCGCCTGCTGCTTCAGCTTCTTCAGCCTTAGCACCCTTAGCGAAAACTAAAACCTTAACAGTCTTACCTGTTCCGTGTGGAAGAACAACTGCACCTCTGATCTGCTGATCAGCATGACGTCCATCACAACCTGTTCTGATATGAGCTTCAATTGTTTCGTCAAATTTTGCTACTGCAGACTTCTTTACAAGAGCAACTGCATCTGTAGCTTCATATAATGTTGCGCGGTCGATTAACTTAGCCGCTTCAACGTATTTCTTTCCTCTTTTCATTATCAAAAAACCTCCTAGTGGTAATATCGGAAGGGACTTGCTTTCCTCCCACATATATCAAATTAATATGAATCAATTAATCTTCTACAACGATTCCCATACTCTTTGCTGTTCCTTCTATCATAGACATAGCAGTCTCGATAGATGCAGCATTTAAGTCTGGCATCTTTAATTCAGCAATCTTCTTGATTTCTTCCTTAGAAATCTTTGCAACCTTTGTCTTGTTTGGTGTACCAGAACCTGACTTAATGTTGCAAGCCTTCTTTAAAAGAACTGCTGCCGGCGGAGTCTTTGTAATAAAGCTGAAACTTCTATCAGCATATACTGTGATAACAACCGGGATAATTAAATCTCCCTGATCTGCTGTCTTTGCATTGAACTGCTTTGTAAACTCTACAATGTTTACACCATGCTGACCAAGAGCTGGACCAACTGGTGGAGCCGGTGTAGCTTTGCCGGCAGGAATCTGTAATTTGATATAACCTGTTACTTTCTTTGCCATTTTAGGCACCTCCTAAATATTATGTGGTAATTGGCGAAAGATACGGCTGATTTAAATCTGCCGCTTCAATCTCCCACGCTTATGCCTCACTGCCTATATGCCCATAAGCAGCTGCTTAAGCTTTCTGTTACATAAGTTTTACGTCTGTAAAACCAATCTCAACCGGTGTTTCACGGCCGAACATTTCTACATTAATGGTCAGGCACTGCTTGCCGTCATTAATTGCTGTAATTTCCCCAACTGTATTCTCCCATGCTCCTGAAAGAATCATTACCTGGTCACCAACTTTACCAGCAAACTGGACAACCGGCTTTGGAGCCTCAGTTCCCGGAAGGGTAATTCCAAGTGATTTAATTTCAGCCGGAGTGAGCGGTACCGGTTTGGATCCCGGACCTACAAATCCTGTAACGCCTCGGGTGTTGCGGACAACATACCAGCTGTCATCGTTCATCACCATGTTAATGAGTACGTATCCAGGGAACATCTTCTTCTGGGCAGACTTTGTTGCACCGTTCTTTACTTCAACAACCGTTTCAAGCGGAACGATGACTTCGAGAACCTGGTCCTGAAGATTTCTGTTTTCAACTGTTTTTTCGATGTTTGCCTTTACCTTATTCTCATAACCAGAATAAGTATGGACAACATACCATTTTGCTTCGTCCATCTAATCACCTTTTCCTTACTTCACCAAGAATTCGATACCAAAGCGGGCAATCAAGTCCACTACTGAAATGATTACACCGACTACAACGGATACAATCACAACCGCAGCAGTTTCCTTTGTAAGTGACTTCTGGTCAGGCCAGACAATTTTCTTGAACTCAGCCTTTAAACCTTTGAACCAGCTTTTTTTCTGTTTTTTTGTTTTAACAGTTTCACCCATAGCTTTTACCTCACTGCTCCAAATTACTTGGTTTCCTTGTGTAATGTGTGTGATTTACAGAACTTACAGTACTTCTTTGTTTCCATTCTGTCCGGATGAGTTTTCTTATCCTTCGTAGTGTTGTAATTACGCTGTTTACACTCTGTACATGCCAATGTTATCTTAACGCGCACAACTTCCACCTCCAATTTTCGTTAAATTTTTGTAGGTGTATGAGATTCTACACCAATTGGTTCTTTTTTAGGCATAAAAAAAAGACCGCTTCCATAGCCGTTCTAGTTTATCATAGTAAACAGGCACTCGTCAATATCTTTTTTGACAAATTTTTTAATCCAAATCTTTAAATTTTCCTTAAAGAAACTGCGTGACATTCCGAATATATTAGTATATAATATTATCCAATCATTTTAGATAATTGCTTTTTTTACAAATGCCCCACATGGAAAACGGATTTTCTAACGGGACATTCAGCTTTTTTACGTAAAGCTGTCTATTATAGTTTTTGTAACTTCACAGCTTACCACTAATAACCACAATACACGAGATATAGATTATTGCAGACAAGGAGGTTCGTGACGATGATCAATTCGGTTTATAACTACTATGCCGCCCAGTACGGTCACAGAGAGTATTCTAAATATGATACCCATTCAAAGGCCCAGCTCAAAAGCACCTTTGGCAGATTACAAAAAATCAACAGTCAGACTCCTTCTTATAAGATTGATTTTTCTGACGCGGCATTAAAATATGCTATTGATTTAAAAGAAAATGCACGGGAATTAAGCCAGATTGCAGATGAGCTTTCCGATGAATCCACAGATTCCATTACATACAAACGTTCTGCAACATCCAGTTCGCCGCAGGTCATCAATGCCGAATATATCGGAGATTCTTGTGTGCAGGATTATGAACCGCTTGAAGTTACCGTTTCACAGCTTGCCTGTCCACAGACAAACACCGGCAACTTCTTACAGCCAAATTCTAAGCCGTTTGCAGCAGGTGAGTACTCATTTGATCTGCAGGTGCAGGATTTGACATATCAGTTTGAGTTCGGCGTAAACGCTACTGACACCGTAACCGATACCCAGCAAAAGATTGCACGTCTGATTAACCAGGCTGATATCGGGTTAAACGCACAGCTTTTAACGGATGGTCTTGGCAACTCTGCTATTTCCATCACATCCGATGCAACAGGCATCAGGGGAATTTCTCCGACGATTTTCCATATCCAGTCCCAGAATTCCTCAGATGCTTCCGATTCCAATACCGAACTGGTATCTACACTGGGTCTGGACCGCGTGACACAGTATCCGGCAAATGCTGTATATTCTGTAAACGGAACAACTGCCACCTCTGTTTCAAATGAGGTGACAATTGATAATAATTATGTACTGACCTTTTTTGATACAACCGGCAAAGCGCCTGTCACCATCAGCATGAATACCGACACCGATGCAATTGCCGACAGTATCGGCGAATTAATCGGCGGCTATAACAACTTGATTTCGGTAACAGCCAATGATGCCAACGAACATTTTGAAGGAAATGAAAAGTTAAAAAAGGACTTTGCAGGCATTGCAAAATCTTACAACCACCTTTTAAATGAAAACGGGTTAAGCGTTACCGATAACGGTACGATTGCCGTTGACCGTGATGCCATTATTTCTGCCGCAGATAACGGCACATTAGGCGACATTTTTTCAGGTCTGAATGCCTTTAAACAGGCTGTTCAGAAAAAAGCGGAAGACATTTCACTCAATCCGATGGATTATGTCAACAATAAGATTATCGCCTATAAAAACCCGCTCCGCCCGACAAATGACCCCTATAATTTATCCGCCTATACCGGCATGATTTTTGACGGTTATCTGTAACCCCGTTACTATCAATTAATGCAGAGTCATAAAAAATAAATTTATTATCATTGTACGGCTTCAATCCGGTATGGTTGATACACCAAAAGGGACAGAAAAGTAAGCTTGTGTCATGTGACCTGCTAATCTTTTCTGTCCCTTTTTATCATTAATATTGTCCCGTTTCTAACATTTCCTGAATTGCTTCACCGTCCACCTGACCATTTTCAAGCTTTGGCAGATTCTGCTTTAATACAATGACTTTCTGGATTTCCCAGCGATATCCTTTCTTTTCATTGTATTTGTCAATCTTTTTCTTCATACGGTCTGCTGTCATCTCTTTATCAATCGGTACGATTACAATGGTGAGCTTGTCCCCGTCCATTGTCAGATAGCTTTCCGCAACACCGTGAATTGCCGTAATTTCCTCATTAATTACCCGGCGGCAGATTTTTTCACCGGTTGGCAGCTGCAGTACGCCCGGATTTCTCTTTGTAATTACCAGTCTGCCATGGCAGTTCATCCTGCCGTAATCACCGGTATGGAACATACCATCTTTTAAAACTTCTTTTGTCGTCTGTTCATCTTTGTCGTACTCTTTCATTACACAGTGCCCGCCGACTAAAATTTCTCCGTCTGCACCTAACTGTACTGCCTCATCATCATATAATTCATATGAGCCGTCCATTTCACGGTTCACCGCAATGCCACCGCTGCACTCTGCCATGCCATATATTGTATACACGTTGTAATTCCGGTCTTTTAAATTTTCAAATAACTTATAGCTGCTCGGTGCGCCGCCGATTACAATGGTACGCAGTTCCGGATTAAATGCCTTGATTCTCTTTAAATATTCAATCATCGACGGTGTACCCGGCAGAATCGTTGTCTTGTAATAATAGGTTTCAGCATCAATATGACGCAGTCCACGTCCGACACATACACACGCGCCGTTTGCCAGCGGCCACAACAGACTGTAAACCAGTCCGAAAATATGAAACAGCATAGTCTGTGCCAGCACTCTGTCATGCTCGCTGCAATAGCAGTGATGATTCATTGCATTCACCGTATACATCAGATTCTGTGTGGTCAGCACAACCGCTTTATCAGATTCTTTATCTGTTGCCGTAAATACCAATACGTTTCCTTCCGGTGTCTGCGGATTATATTCTCCCTCAACATCATCTTTTTCTGCCCCCGGTATCATGATGGCATGACTGTCTGCAAGGATGTACTGATTGGTAGAAGATAAAATGTAATCCACCCCTACTTTTTCCAGCAGGCTTTCCCGTTCCTTATGCGGCAGAAAGGAGTCCACCAGCACAACATCTTTTCCCGCCAGAATAATACCAAATAAATTGACAATCCACCGGTATGATGACGGTCCGCAAAGTGCAACCCGCTTCCCCTCAAAATGCTGCAAATGAATTGCCTTATTGGTCACATCCCGAAACAGCTTTTCATAGCTTCCTGCAAATGTATCATATAAAACGGCTGTTTTCCCGGCATATTTTTCTGCGCTTTCTTTTAACAGCCCGTAAATCGAATTCGTATCCTGCATAATCCGTCCTCCGACAATGTATTTTTATCACATACCTTTATGTGATGTCTGGGTCATAAACACAAAACTATGAGCAAGCTCATGTGGATTTAGACTTTTTGACCCTGATATCATTTGTGTTTTATTATAACACTTATTAAAGGTTCTTGTAAATTATTCTGTCAAAAGCTTTACAAATCGTTCCGCTACTTTATTCCATGTAAATTCTTTCTGATACATTTCATACGCTTTATCCACAAGGTCTTTACGCCTGCCGCGGTTTATCAACAATTCTTCTGCCATATCACATGCCTGTTGTGGATTTGCCGGTGAATACAAAACAACCGGGCAGTCCGTATCAAGGATATGCTGTCCTGTTCCGAAGACTTTTTTTCTATAAGGGCTTTCATCAGTCAGAACCGCTGTATGGTTTGCCATGCCCGCAAACACACGGTCATGGATTCCCATTTTAAAAAACGGGGACGAATCTGCCATCACGGCGCTTCCCGCAATTTTGTCAAATGAACGGTCAAATGCAACAGGCCGCTCCAATTGCACATTTTGCGCACCGGCATATGCGTACTGCTCCCACCAGTCGCCTACAATTCTTACCGGAATTTTTGCCCGGACGAGTGCCGTCACCAGCTGTTCCCGGTCATAATTGCGCAGATACATTTCCACCGGATAGTATGTATTCATCAGTAATGCAAAATCTTCTTCTGAAATTTTTCTATCCTGTTCTTCCAAAACGGCTCTTAATGCGCGCTCCACGGATAAATCCGGCTCTGCCTGAATCCGCTCAATCATTTGCAGCATTTCTTTCTGCGCCTGCGTATCCTGACTGCGAATCTGCTCCAGATAGACTTCCGGTCTGCGGTATGTTCCCATAAATAATACATTTTCCTGCTTCTGCTCAAAAGTTTTTCCGATAACCGCTTCATTGGCACCAAGCGAAAGCATATGCGTACCCTGAATATGCGGATAATGCTTCCGTACATAAGCGGCGTGTTCTTCATCGACTAACAGGACATGATATCGCTGTAACGGACATTGCAACGTTGCATGATGGTACAGCGGATTGTCTAAAATGTAGTTAAAAAACGGTGCCTGAATGGTGTCCAGATAATAGGTGGCATCATCACACATCAGCCGCGGCAGCTTGGAATTAAAGTCAATGACTGCCGCATATTCTTTTCCGATATAGCGCTCCAGCACGGCTGCTGCCTGCGGCGAAATCTCTCCCGCCGTATCTTTTGCCGGCACTGCCTGCTCATGCATTTCTCCAGCGATGCCGTCTTCCGGGATTTCGCACATTTCGCAAATATATCCCGCTTTTTCAAGTGCATCTGCCAGCTGCGCCGCAAAAAATCCGGCGCTGTGGTAGCATAACTGTCTGGTGGTAAAAAATAAGATTTTGTTGGTCATTGGGAACTCCTTTTTAACAATCAGCTGTTGGCTGGCGGTACTGCATATCCGTTTTCATCTGCAACTATCTTGTCGCTGCCATACTGTGCATTTTTTAATGTACGTCCTCCACGATTTCCTGCGCGGACTGCATCTAAATCCTCCTGCAAAATCCGGTTAATATCTGCATCCTGCGTATGGGCAACGCGCTCTGACATCACCATAATCAGTTCTTCATTTAAGTTTCTTACCCAGCGTCCGTTGCTGTGGTCTGAAGTGAGTCTGTAGTTATTCTTTACTAAATCAGTATATGCAGCTTCATCGACCTCATAGGAGGCATTATGTAAACCGAGAAGACCGATTTCTACAATTTCATCCGGTGTGTAATCCTCAAAGACAAATTTGTTCGGCACACGGGAAGTCAGTCCCGGATTGATCTTTATGAATTTCTCCATCTCTTTGGTATATCCGGCAAAGATAATCATGATTTCTCCGCGATGGTCTTCCATATACTTTAAAATAGTATTGATTGCTTCTATACCGAAGTCTACATTGGCATCTTTTTTATTCAGGGCATATGCCTCGTCAATAAAGAGTACACCGTCTTCATCATTCTTCGCCTCACTTTCCACAATCTGCCTTACCATTTCTACATATATTTTCTTGATTGGTTCATGCTTTGGTATCGTAATCGGCATATGCCCCTCCTGTCTATATTATACGTGGTGTCATATATGGCATCAATTATTTAAATGAACTTTCCGACACCATCGCCGGTTTGTGCTGTTCCACAAATCGGCAGATCAGCGGAGACGGACTGCCATAATAGGCGGTCATGCGGTCGATGTCAATCGTATTCTCTGACAGAAACTCAATATTCTTATTCTTTTGATATTCTTTTAAAACCCGAACAATGTTCTCCTTTTCCTGCTCTGATACAATGTCCCACATTGCAATATCATACGGATACAGACACACCGCGGCTTTGAGCGAATCCGGATATTGAGTAATAACGTCAAGCCGCTCTTTTACTTTATCAAGTGCCGCAGCTGTATTTTCAAAAAATTCATTTTCACCAATGCAGTATAAAAGTGTTTTTTTCTGTTCCGTCTGCATTTGTCCAGTTCTGTCTGCCTGTGCGCCGTCTTCCCGGTTCTCTTTCAAATCTTCTGTTCCCGTAAATGCACCGATTGTTTCTATTTTTTCATTCCAGACTGCTCTCGTATCCTTTCCTGCAAATGCGGTCAGATGATTTACAAACAATTCCTTCATCGCACCCGATTCGATTAAAATCTTATCGGCATACATTGCGCCAGGCACAGTCAGACTGTATTTCAGCCCATATATATCGGTAATATCATTTTCCGTAAAATCATTGACCCCCTGCGGCATCATATAAATCAGACAGTCTGTATACTGCTGAAGCTGTTTTGCATAATACGCCGGCGGAACCGTCAGATACGGATTCTCGGCATCATACGGATTCTGAATCACTATCGCCGCAAATTTATACGACTGCATCCGGACTGCATGCCACGCAATGATATTCAAATCAACCGGGTATTCGCCCCTCTTATCATTTTTATCGTATTCGTCCTGCCCTGCCACAATCTCTCCATATAGATTTTTGGCAAACAGCGGCAGTGGAATTACGCAGACTTCTGTATTTTCCTGCTGTCTGTAATAATCATATAGCGCCTGCATTTCTTTCCAGCGTTTTGGGTTGTCCGGCAAAAATGCAACCAGCTTTTTATGGATAATTTCATTTTCAACCGTCTGCTTCATCTGAACAAATGCCTGCTGTAATTCTTCGCAGCCATACAAATCTGATTCTGACTGAATCTTGTCTGTCCAAACCGCCTGCGCTGTTCCTGCCTGCGTTCCATTATCAATCTGTGGATTTTCTTCCGGCTGCTCATTAATCAAAGACAACTTATTATAAGCATTGAAAATTTTCTCGCAGTATTCCTCCAATGCCGCAACACACACCTTTGCTGACGTATGCTGTTCACCTTTCATCTGCTCAATAAAATTGCCCAAATCAATCGCAACGCCCTGACACTGCGCCAGAATATCCAACAGCTGTGCCGTACTGTCTGCTGACAATTTACCCGTTCTCTGCCCTGCATTATCAGTCCATGCTTCACTTCTGCTTTGCTCTGTATCGTCCGCTTCTTCACCGCCTGCAACAACACTTCCTGTTTTTCCCTGCATTTCCGCCATAAACGCCTTGTGCAGTTTTTCAACATTTAACAGCGCTTCTGCGGCGATGTTCTGCATGGTATCGGGATTTTTCATTTCTTTGGTGTTTTGGCGCAGCATTGCCTTATCAAATGTAAATTCCGGCAGTTTATAGTCCGCAACCGCCTGCAGATTTTTACGCTGTCCTTCAAAATACGGATAATCATGTCCGCTCCAGACCTTGTGGATTTTAAAATAATCATGGTATTTACCGCTTAAAATCCTGTGATAATCGGCAGGCACCGGCATTGTCGTATTTTCAAACGGAAGGCGCACAAATTTCTCATAATACTCTCTATCCTGTCCGCGGTTTCCTAATAAGCCCCACGGAAAAATCTGTGCCATGCGGTCAGATTCTTCTTTTGGCACACGTGCCATCTGTTCCTCTGCCAGACGGTACAATTCAATTCCTATATGACGGTTGTCCAGTTTTCTGTTGAAAGTTTTATGATATTTCTCTTCCAGCTGAATCAGATTGGCTTCTTTTACCGGCTGTGCAATCTCTCCCGCAATAATGCTGTCCGCAACCGCAATAATGTGTTTAACTTCCTCACAGCGCTGTTTTTCCTGCTGTTCGTCTTTATACAGGTAATCCAGTACAAAAATATCAATCCCGGCTATGTACGGAAAGTTGTGAAACTGTTTCATATGCTCTGGCTCAAAATTGATATGGACGCTGTTGGCAACGCGCGACAAAAACAGCCAATGGTCTTCCTGATGTTCATAATCATGAATCCGGAAATCCTTCGGCAGTTCTGTCTTTGCGGCTTCTTTAAACCGCGTATAATCCTCTCTTTTCATGCAGATATCCATATCATCGTCCCACGGCACATATCCGCCGTGGCGCACGGTTCCAAGAATCGTCCCCCAGTCCGCAAAATACGTGATGTCATGCTTTCTGCAAATTGTTTCAATTACATCCAACACCTGTAACTGCGCCGCCCACGCCTGTTTTACCGCTGTCGGAATAAAAAATCCGTTTCTTACCTCATCCCTGAAAAAATCCATTGAAATTTCTTTCATCTGCTCTGCCTCTTTCGCCCAATCCGTTTTTACTGTCCGCCTGAAATGTTTCAAATCCACTTTAGCCGCTTATCCCGTAACCGCCATAATTTTAATATAATCCTCTGATTTATCCCGCATAATTTCAAAGCCCCAGTCTAATTCTTCCAGTCTGTAACGTTGTGAAATAAACTGCGCCGGGTCAATCTTTTTTTCTTTTAACAAATGCACGATCATATGCCAGTCATCGGTTACTTCGCCTGTAAAGGAGGAATTCCACGTTCCTGTTACCGTCAGCTGATTTCTTAAAATCTTCCAATAAACCTGCTTATCAAGCAGCATGTCCGAATACGGATTTCCTACTAAGCAGACCTTTCCGCCGGGTGCCGCATGATTTATTGCAAGCGAACAGGTTTCATTTTTACCTACACATTCAAAAAAGACGTCCGCTCCGATTCCACCGGTCTTCTTATCCAGCCATACTTCTGCATTTTCGCATTTACTGTCACAATACTGTTCTTCTTTGATACCAAGCTTTAAAATTTTTTCTTTTTGAAATGCTTTGTTGCCGATTACCAACAGATTTTTCACATTCCGTTCCAATAAAAGCATGACAATAAACATGCCAATTGTTCCCAGACCGCACACCGCAACCGTATCGTCCGGTGACACTTTCACACGGCGCAGTGCATGGCATGCCACCGACATCGGTTCAAGCATTGCCGCTTCCTCATATGAAACATTTTCCGGCAGTTCAATGAGGTTGCGCTCCGGCACTGCAACATACTCCGCAAATCCGCCGTCCCGTCTGGAACCGAGATAACTGTAATTTCTGCACAACTCATACTGCCCTTTCTGACAGGCAATGCAGTTACGGCACGGAATTAACGGAAAAATACCCACCCGCTTATTCTGCCATTTTACATCGGCATTCTCACCGGTCTGTACCACCTGACCTGAAAATTCGTGTCCCGGAATCAGCGGCATTTGGTGTGCGCCGGTCTGATAAATCCGCGGAATGTCCGAACCGCAGATACCTGCCGCCTTCACTTGCACTAAAACCTCATTTTCCGATATCTGCGGCTTTAATACTTCTTTATATTTTATATTTCCGATATCTTCAAGCACCCATGCCTTCATTTTCAATGATTCCTCCAATTATAGCCTCTTTTGCGAAATATATTCCCTGAAACGTTCCAAATCCACCTTTGTCGTGATTTTATAATTGCCCTCATCGCCCGGTATCATCGCAATATCCATTCCTGCAAGCACCGCCGGTTCAGTCGAACCGTTGACCTGCAAAATTTTTTGCGGAAGCAGCTGTCCATTGGCTTCATAGTATTTTCCTAAAACAAACAGTTCCGGCGCCTGTCCTGCAAAAATCTCCTGTCTGTTGAGCAAAGACGACACGCATTTTCCGTCACGGCTTAAATAAACCGTATCCTTCATCGGCAGCACCGGAAGTACGCCGTCATGCCCGTCCAATGCACCAATACACGCCGTAATCAGTGCTTCTGACAGACACGGACGCGCCGCATCGTGAATCAGCACGGTATCCTGCGCCCCGGCATAAGTTAAAATATCCCGCAGTCCGTTATAAATAGAGAGCTGGCGGTTTTCGCCCGGACTTGAAAAGCCTTTAAATTTTTTGTTTACATCATAAGTTTTTAAGCAGTCTGCAATCGGTCCGCGCCATGCTTCCTGTGCTACAATCTGAATCGCATCAATCTGCGGGTGTAAGGACAAGCGTTCCACGCAATACGATAAAATCATTCTGTTCCCAACTTTGATATACTGCTTTGGCATATCCGCACCGAGCCTGCTGCCGACCCCGCCGGATAAAATCAGTGCTGTGTTCATAGCCGCAAATCCCGGATATCCCGCAAAATTTCACCGTAAGGTCTGTCCTTTCCAAACAGCAGCGTTGTTCCCAGCACAAACCCTTTCATGCCCTTTGGCGCAAATTCTAAGATACGCTCGGCACTGCACGCACCGTCCCAGTACATTTCAAAATCCATGTCTTCTTTCAATGCCAAAAGCTTTGTAATCTTTTTGCCGACATACGGCAGATACATCTGTCCGGCATTTCCCGGATTCACCGACATTACAAGCACCTTTTTGACAATCCGGAGCATTTCAAACACCGTTTCAACGGATGTACCCGGATTAATCGCAATGCCCGGCACCATGCCTGCATCAATAATTGTCTGCAAGGTGGTTGACGGGTGATACTCCGCTTCAGGGTGAATATAGACGGTATCGCCTTTTCTTAAATTTTTCAAAAATAAATTAATGTGGTTGTTTGGATGTTCAATCATTAAATGTACATCCAGCGGTTTTGTTGCCGCACTGGCAATATAGCGCATATCGTTTAACGACATCGCAAAATTCGGAACATATCTTCCGTCCATAATATCAATATGAAAGGAATCAATTCCGCCTTCTTCCAGTGCTTTTACTTCCTGCGCAAGATTTCCGTAATTTGCGCACATCATCGATGCTGTTAGTTCAAACTGCATATGTATTTCCTTTCTTTAACACGCACTTCTCTATTGCTCTATATATCAGATACCCTACTTTACAACAATTACCATCTATTTTCGCTCAAAATATTTTCTATAAGTATTCTATCACTTTCTGGTAATTTAACTGCATAGTCCAATATTAGTCTTTTATAAAATTTTCCATATGTCGCCCATAATTCTTTAAAATTCAAACAATTTTTTTCTAACAAATCACGTTCTTTAATTGCCACTTCTATCATGCTATAACAAAAATTGATATTTCTTTTTGCTGTCGTACTATGATTTTTTCTTAAATTCCACGAATAATATATTCCTGAATTCATAACCATTCTTTCAACATATTGTAATGTTAAAATATTAAATTCCGTATCTTCTCCACCATATCTATAATTTTCATTAAACTTTATACCATATTTGTTTATGAATTCCCTATCATACAATCCTGTCCAATCACAGCTTAATACCTCATGTACATTTTCATAATCACGAAAAATTTCTTTGCGATTATGATACGTATTGTTTCTACATATTCTTGGAATTTCATCTGTCACTATATTTTCACTATTAATTTTAACTGTTTTATATGACCACCTTACAATTTGTGCATTATTTTTTTCCATTAAATATAAATTATCTTCCAATGTCTTAGAATCCATAATATCATCATCATCACAAAAAGTAATATATTCTCCTGAAGCATGTTTTAATGCCTCATTTTTTCCAATGGAAATACCTTTATTCTCTGCGTGATGAAGTATCTTTATTCTCTTGTCTTTTAAGGCATACTGATCACAAATAACTCCTGTATTATCACTAGAAGCATCATCAACTATTATTAATTCCCAGTCACCATATGACTGGGCTATCACACTTTCAATAGCTGCTACTATGTATCTCTCAGCATTATAAGCTGGCATTAATATACTTACCTTAGGCATTACTAAAGTCTCCTCATTCCTTACTGATTTTAGCACATATTATAAAAGGATACTGTAAATCCTGTTCTGCAAAATCTTCTTCTTTCATATCTTCAACACATAATCCATATAGATATGCAGTCACGGTTTTTACATTACCAAATTGTACCACTTTAAAACTTTCCTTGTTACAGACAACACTGCATAACTTTTCTATAGACTTAGGTGTAAAACTCCAATATTCTCCCCAGTTATCATTATCATATTCGCATAACGGTTTAATCCCAGGTACTGTAATTAACGCTGTACCTCCCGATTTTAACATTTTATATATATTTTTTATTGCACTATGTAAATCAAAAATATACTGCAATGTTTGTGTACATATTAAACAATCTACCGAATTTTCGATTACGCCTTCACCAGTTTCAAAATTGCACAATATACTATTCTTTCCCCACCCCTTAACATGACTTACTATTGACTTTTCAACATTATTTCCGCCAAATTCTTTAGTATATTGATTATTTGCAACCTCTAATACCGTTCCATGTATTACATTCGAATTACTACTCAAAAATTTTTCTATATAATAACGATCTACAGCTTTTCCTCTTTCACTTCCAAATGTTTTGCTAACTGGATTTGTAGATAACACCTGTATTTTCGCTATATCTTGATTTTTATTTTTTACAGACTCTCTAATAATTTTTTTTATATCTTCTACCGAAGATATATTCACATTTTCATATTTCGACGACGAATACAATAGTTTCCCATTTTTTGCAAATATTCTTTCCCCATTAGAAAATGCTTCTTTTTCAATTCCTGCCTGCAACGGTTCTATCATAGCTCCAAATTTTATTCTATGTTCACTAATTCCCAAACTTTTTAACTGAAGCCACATTGATATAAAATCAGCCGCGACACAATATATATCATATTGTGGAAGTTCTCGAAGCTTTGATGGATTATAAACAGGAATATGTAAAAAATTGTCTTCTTCCTGACTCTCAACTGCATTATCTACAAATCCACAAATTTCATATTTTGTTTTAAATGTTACATATTTTTCTTTAAAATATTGTCCTCTTCCAAATATAAATATCTTCTGCATTTCACACCCTAATCTTCTACAGCAAAATCTTCCAGTTGTTTCTGCAATCCGCATACCGACCATTTCATATCACATTCAATGCAATGTTTACATAAAGGAACTTCCTGCTTCATATCATCTAATAATTCTTTACCATCGTTATAATCACTAATTCGATAAATTCCATCCGTAGGTAACTTCTGATTAAAATAATTATTAAATTTACTAATGTACATCAAAGTTGGGCATCTTGCAATAAGTCCATCATTAATTGTTATGCAACCGTTTGAAATACATTTCTTAGGATATTTACTATTTTCACTTATTGATATTGGCTTATTAAACAATTGTTTTCCATCATATTCTGCAATTCTATATCTTATGCCATATTGATTCAAACAACTTGTAATCTTGTCAATCATTTGATGTGTTGGATAATACTCTGATATTGACACTCCAATATTGTAATCATGAATTGCCTGCAAAACATCTTTATCAAGCCTTGGTATAAGTAAACCATTTGTGTATATTTGAATAAACGTCTTCGGAAGCTCTCTTCTCAACTCTACAATATACTCTTTCAATTGTGGATTTAATAATGGTTCGCCACCCAAAACATCTATTCGCAATATATCTGAAAATATTTTTTTCAACTGTTTTATGTCTGCCATTTTATTTTCCAACACTGCTCCCACATCATCAAACAATGGTGAAAAATGCGTACATCCTCGACAATTTAAATTGCATTTGTCCGAAATATGTAATTCAATATGTGGCATAATAACATCTCCCCAGCCACTCAAATTAAGACACTCCTTTTGAAGAAATCCTAAATTATCATTATTTGCATCATTTTGAATTGTATCATAGAACCAATAAATATTAGATACTCCTGCCAATCTTAATTTTTGATATATTTCCAATATACTATTCGTATTGAGCACAGAAATAACCACATTACTATCTTTCTCCACATCTTCTAATAAAATAATTGGATATCCCTCATATTCTCCGGTCTTATATGAATCAATAAAGCCCGTAATTTCTTCTTTGTATTTTTCCATTTTTGCAATAATATGCAATGCTATGTTTCCTGCTCCATATATATACGTTTTCATAAACTTCTCCTTATTCATAACTCATTATAATTTTTTCAAACGATACAACATTTATATCTGTCTTATTCCTTAATTCTTTTGCAATTTCCTCGTAATAAGACATTGCCGTTACTATAATAACATCTACTTTTTTTAAATTTCCCATATCATGATACACACAGGTATTTTCCCCTTGCACAGTTGGATTTTTATCAATAATATATTGAACATCACAGTTATTTTTTTTCAGTTCCTCATACAACAATTTTCCAATTGGTCCATATCCGTAAACAGCTACTGTACGCCATTCATTTTGTCGCAAATAATCCACTATACTTTTCCCCGAATTTCGAATACTCATCCATTTTAAAAGTACTCTCGTAAATTGTTTGTATTTTGAAAGTTCAAATTCTATTCCAACTGATATTTGTTTCTCATCCTCTATTTTAACCTCTGTATAAACCTCTAAAAATTTATCCGGCTGTTCATTCTGGTACCCTCTATATTGTGCCAATAATTTCACCTGCTGCATATATGGATGAACTTTCATTTGTGAACTATGACACGCAACAAGTTTTTGTTTTTTTTCTATAGTCATACTAATATCCAAGTAACTTGTAACATTTGGTAGCGGAGTATGTACTTCATATTGAAATACTCTTATATTTTTTATTTTCTGTCTTTTTATTTCATTTAGTGCATATACATAGGCTGCTGTATGATCACTATGATTATCATTTGGATTCGGTAAAAAAACAAATGTATATTGTAAAAAATCTATTTTTTCAAAACACTTCTCATTTAAAATAAGCTTTCCATCTTCAATACCACACATTTTATATTGATGTGGTTCTGCTTTTTTCATTGCCTGACAAAATTCTTTTTTCCGAATCTCACACATCTTATCTGGTGGAATTTCAGTATTACCATATCGCCCATCTGTCATTACAATAACATCACACCGATCTGAATACAAGGAAAGCAGTCCGCCTGTTCCAATACTCTCATCATCCGGATGTGGTGCAACAATTAATATTTTATCTGTATTTTTAATTACCAATGGGTATGTCCTCATCATAATCCCCTCTCCGTATAATCAAACAATTTCAGCAAATTATGCTATACATTTGTTATATTCAATATCCCATTTTCTCTTAGTATCTGCGTAATAGCTCCCTGATGTTTTTTATGCGCCGTTATCACAAACGGAATATTAAAATCATCTATCAATTTCTTATCAAATTCATATACATGAAATCCATATATATTATCAGGATTATTGTCCTTTGATGTTACAAATATTTTAACTATTTCTATTCCCATTTGATGACAATACTTAATGGCTGAAAATGTCTCATATCCAGCCCCATATAGATACATCTTTTTTTTCTGCTGTATTATTGATAATATTCCATCCTCAATTTGTAATTTTTTTTCTAAATAATCTCCTCGTATTAATGAAAGCAATACGACATCTTCCTGTTTCAAAAAACCTTTTTCTACATACTGGTTTTCATTAATGCATAGATTCGTTATTCCTCCGATATTTTTTTTGATATACCAGTCTAAAAAATGGGCTATCTCCTTATTCTCTGTATTGACCTTTAAATTTTTAATCATAAATATAATTTGTTTTATTTGTCCAATTGCTGATTCCTGCAACGCATTTTTCCCTTTACTTGTTGACGTAGCATTTATCATATAATAATACCCTGCAAAATTACTATATATTACCCTCTCTGCTTTTAAAAGGCCCTCAAGAATAAACAACCCTCCCTCTCCAATTTTAGCATTTTTAAATCGTATATTGTTTTCCAATAGAAATTTTCTTTGCCACATTGCGTTACAAGCATATAAAAAATTCTCATTATTATCCACAAATCTGTTTAATAAATCCAATCCACTATATATGCCTTGATATTCATGTATAATACCAGCTTCAGTACTTAAACAATCACTGCAAATTTTAAATCTGATAAAACACCCCTGTGCCTGTACATTTTCCATTGCCTCATAATATATTTCCAGCGCATTTGCATCTAAATAATCATCTGCATCCAGAAACATAATATATTTTCCCCTTGCATATGTAATCCCTATATTTCGCGAATATGCTGCTCCTTGATTTTTTGCATTTGCAAATACATTTACATTACTATTATTTTTTTGAATTTTTTGCAATAGTTCTATTGATCCGTCTGTAGAGCCATCCTCCACACATACTATTTCAAGTTCTTTAAATGTACTATTTAATACACTTTCAATACATCTATTTAAAAAATTTTTTTTATTATACACTGGTATTATTACAGATATTTTAACCACTCATTTCACCTTCCCAACGGCAACACAATTCGAAACGTTTTCTAACATCTTCTCTATCCATTTGCCATTCATGCGTAAACACAGAAATCATACTATTTGATATATTTTTATAGTTCTCTATTTCAGAAATAATATCTACATTTATTTCCAATCTGGTACAGGAACGAACAAACATTAAATCTTCATTTTCATCATAATAATAGCCCTTTTTCTTCAATTGTTCCATTTGAATCGCATTGAGATAATAACTTTTACGATTATCGTCAGCTGTAAACAATACTTTAACACCTTTTTCTCGAAGATATCTGCAATTTAACAAGTTACACTCAAAAGAATGTATTCTAAGTGCATCCACATCACTTCTTTGTCCTGTTATTCGTTTTATCTGTTTTTGAAACATATCAAACTGCCTTTGAAAATCATTTAAATTATCTCCATTATAAATTATATTTTCATCATAACAATGAAAACCGAATTTTAACCAATCCTGATTATTTTTAAATTCTTCAATATATTTTTCACATACTTTTTCCAATGAAAAATTGCCATCCCGATATGTACAAAACAAATAAACCTGCGTTCCGTATAATTCATGCATTTTATTTAAAAAAGCTAATGTTCTAGTTTCAAAAATACTATTCACCGAACCTTTAGCTAATACTTTAAAAATCCCCTTCACATCATCCAATGAAATATGCAATCTGCCCATCATGTGCTTTCCTTTACTATCCCAACCTATAAGAATAAAATTCCCGTAAATCATCTGTAAGCCAGTGCCTTCCATTTTTATCAACCCGGTCTAACATCTGTGCATATGTCGGTGTAGTCAACTCCGGTATTGTTCCCAACGTCAATAATGCATGGCAATTATAACAATGCGCTGTAGGACAATTACATCCAATTTCCACAAATGGAATTTTTTCTTTCGGATTTTTGTATAAATTATAAAAATCCATACTTTTCGGATTAGGCGTTCCATCACATATTCTGCAATTTCCGGTAGCAAGTTCCAATGAAAAACTCAACTTTCCTGCAAAACAATATTCTCTATGTGGATTCAGAAATTCCTTTATTTTATAATCAAACTTTGCTGAATCAAATTGTCCCCATACTTTTTGATACTCCTCTTTCGTCATGTTCGATAGTATCTTTAACTCCGTACTTGTAGTATCTCTTGCAACTGAAATATGTGGCATTGCACCATTCATTTCTTTATCAAAAATCACTTTGATTTGATCAATATATGGAATCAACTCATCACATGGTGTAATATCTATCGAAAACGAAATGCCAGCATTTTGTATTTTATGTACATTTTCGAAAAACACTTTAAACTGCTCAGTTCTCTTTAATTCAAAATAATGAAATGAAAATTTTATATATAAAAACCTTCTTAGTTCTTTGGGAAATTCCAATATTTTTTCGAATGATGCTGTTATCGTTCCATTTGTAACAATTGAAACATTATGTCCATTTTCCAATAACATTTTTATCACCGGTAATATATCCGGTGCCAATAGAGTTTCTCCACCTGCACACAAATTAAAAATACACATTCCTCCAAGCCGTTCTTTAGATGTTGCTTTTTTCATAATTTCCATTGGATATATACAATGAAACATCTCATTGTTAAAAACCTTTTTTTGTCCAATATAGCAATAGTTACACCTAAAATTACAAGCCTGTGTTGGCACATAACAATTAATAAACCGTTTTGGTCTTAATTTATCCATAGCCTATATTCCTCTAATAATCTTTTCTAATTTTTTTTCGTACTCACTAAATTGTATATTATTACAAATTTCTGATGCAACATCTAACGCCTTCACTTTGCTTTCAAATTCAGCTATTTCATCACAGAATTGAACATATGACATTTTTTCTATCCATTTATATACATTTTTAACCTTATCAGAAAGATTATTAAATGCAATACACGGTGTTCCAGTAATGGTTGCCGCCAGCATACAATGTAATGTATCCGTTACAACTAATCCAGAATTTTGAATTTGTTCCAGTTTATCATAAACCTGCTTTTTTCTTTCATCAATTCCTAAAAACTTTCCAGAATGCATCGATGTTTTTTTCACTTCCCAGCCTTGCGAAACAAGTTTTTGTTCAATTTCCCTCTGTTCTATATCTGTCAAAACTTTCTCTTTGTCATTTCTTAAACATAGTAATGCGTTTCCTTTTCTCTCTTTTTTCACACTATCAATATGATACAATAATGCTATATCTGGCAATAACTCTACCCGAATATGCGGTTTTAATATTTGAGAAAATGTCTCATATGATTTTTCCTCCCTCGCACAAACAATAAGGTTTTGATGTCTATTATAAATTTGCTTTGTTACTTGTAATTCTTTTTCCCCTCTTTTATTTTTCTCAAAGTAAATCGTTTGTGGCAAAATAATCACTTTATTATCAGGGTACTCTTTTAAAATATTCCGAACATTCTCCTCCCCATTATATAGCCACAAAGAGCCTAAAAAACCACCGCCTGTAATTAATATTATATCATTCACGGTAATATTTTTTTTTATTTTCAAATGATACCAGCTATATTCAATATCTGTTATCTCATATATTTTATAATCTTGAAAATATCTTTTTAAAAAATCTAATTCTGCAAGTGTAATTAAATGATCTCCAATATTATCATGTTCCGGCGTATTAAACAGTAAAATCTTCTTTTCATTTAGACTCATTGATTGAAGACGCTTTGGCATATTCTCCTCGCTGGTCCATTTGTCAATTTCCTGTATCAACACTTTGTATTGAATATGCATATCATCAAGTTGCTTTTTAACTGTTTCTATTACGTAAGGATCTCCTATCGTAATCAAAACCTCTGCATCTTTTTGTCCGCTCAGGGCTTCCGGTGCAATACATGTCAGATTTGTATATGTGTCTTCTCTTCCCCATTTGCTTTTATCATTATCTATACCATAATCAGGATTAAAATTTTTCTTTATTATTTTCCAATGATTAATTAAAGCAATTCCCATACCAAATACAAATCTTGCCATTACATCAATTCTCCTAATCCATTTTTAACAACACTATATTTTTCTCTGGTTTCTTTTCTTAACTTTTCTCCACCCTCAATCCAGCTCCCACTAAAATAATGAATCGAATATGTATTTTCATTTTCAATGTTATCCCCATTAATATAATTATAAGGTGAAAAAAACTCTGAAGCATAGACATTTATTCCATTAAGCTTCTGATTTATATCTTCTATTTTTAACCCAAGTTCCATTAGGGGTGCTGTTTCGTAATACCCACTTGCTTCTGCATTATAGCATCCATTTCCTAATGCAAACGGTTCATCTTTACGAAATCCCAAGATTTTTTTCACAACAGCACTATGCGGAATACTTCCCGACCCCCCACCAAAATTAACATGTCCGCCTCTCTCTCTGCCACAAAATGCCTGCTGATACCTCAGATCATCCAGTTTTTTTAGTATCTTTACATCTGTATCAAAATAAAATCCTCCTATTTCATATAAAACGTCCAAGCGTACAATATCAGGAATATACCCCCATTTCTGTAACGCATATGCTTCTTTTGTATACCTGTACTTGTTCACATTATAATTGGATTCATTCCAGCAAATAATATCATACTCTGGACATTGCTCTTTCCATGTTGCGACACATTTTTGTAGTTTTATTGGCATTTTTCTCCCTGAAAACCAGCAATAATGAATAATTTTAGGAATCAATGGTGCTTGAAAATCTTTATATACAAAATTTAAGCTCTTATCATACTCCCTGTTTAATTGAATAATGGCTGCAATAAAGCACACTCTATCTGCGCATTCTTTTATCTGGTCAAGCTGATTCATTACAGAATAAAAATCTCCATTTGTTATTACAATGCAATAATCCTCTTCGCAGTGTTCTATAATATCTATGCTACAAACTCTCACAACTTTTTTATTAAATTGAATAACCTGTCCTTGTTTTGCAGGATTATTATCAATTACACAAAGAACATTTTCCGAAATTTCATATTGATTTAATACATAAGGAATAAATGTTTTGCATACAGCTCCTGAACCAAATAATATTATTTTTTTACTATTTTCCTTTACGTATTGTGCAAATTGTTTAATTGATGCATTTACATATTTCATCTTTTTATTCCTAATTATAATTTTTATTATTATCTATGTTCAATTTTATCTACAATACATTCACTATTATCTTAAAATTTTTTCCATCATATATTGTAATCCTCCTTTTTTTTCATATATTACTTGATTTGCTTTATAAGCGTTAAACTGCTCCTCTATATCTATCTCCGATTTTATCCATCGAACTTTTCCACTTATCTTTGATATTTCTAAAATATAATTACTTGTACGACAGGCAAAATAATACGCTGTATCACTTTCACAATATCCTGCATATTTAGTCCATGTTTTCTTTTTGCTATCATATTTAAAATCCACCGGATAATTACCAATACAATGCACCTCATAAGTCTGTTTATCCAAATATATAATATCTTCTTCTAAAGATGGCAATACAACAATATTCTTGTCTGTCACACAGATTCTTGAAACTGCTGTATTTCTTTCATAATATAATTTTGCTGTATTTATGCACTTTTTTTGTTTTTTCTCAACATCCCACACTACTATTAAAGCATTATCAAAAAGGATATATATTTTTGTTTTATTACATACTGCATGTACAACTTTTTCATGCCCTGCTGCTATATCCGGACTATTATGTACTTTCCACCTGCTTCTTTCTATGTCAAATTCTAACACTGCACTTCCATCATCAGAAAATAAATAGCAGCTTTCATTATAACGACATCCGGTAATAAGATTTTTATCTTTAACTGGCGTCTCTATTGTTTGAACATCTTCTGTTTTTGTATTATAAATAACGACAGTACCAAAACGGTTGAATATATATATACAATCGTTATATGCCTCTAATAATGCAAAATTACTATCCTTCTTTTTTCCACAGTTAATTTCTATATATTTTACATATCCCGTATCCAGTTGATACCTACACATATATTTTCCACCAGCCTCTACTGCATATAAACAGTTTCCCCATTCTGTCTGTAAATCAAATCGGCTTCCACGAAACTGTTTTATATCCTCAACCGGTAATATTCTAAATTTCTCATTTTTCAAGTCCAAACTCATTGGAAGAACATTATTGGCATCAAAAAGATATAATTTTTCATTCTTATATGCACAATCTCTAAAAATAACCGTATTGTTTTCAAATCTTTCCATTTTATCCCCTGTCCATACTCCAGTATTTCTGCTTTAAAAACTCTTTAATTCTCCATCCATTTTTACCATCAAAATTTTTTACACATTTTGCAGCATTTGTCCTGCGTAATTCATATTTTGGATCTTCTTCGTCTAAAACATGTACTATAAATTCATCTATTTCCTCATCTGTTGCAGCTGAATAAGTACACTCCGCTATTTCTTTATGATATGGCAAGCTATCTTTTGCACGATACAAAAGAAGCATTGGTTTCAATAACGGCAATGCTGAACATGTAATACCACAATACGCATCTGTAATAATGGCATCTGCCATTGAATAAGCTGCATCATATGTAAACGTATCATCAAATACCACATTTTCACTTTTCATACAATACTGCTTTAATTCTTCCAAATCTTCCTCACACCACAATCCTGCGTCTTGAAGTTCATGAATAAGCGTTTTATGTGGTCTGAATATTAATCCTATTTCTTTATGATTTGCTGCATATTCAAAAAGATGTTTTCCATATAAATCCAGTGTAACATCTTCTGTTATCATGCCGTCATGTACACCATGATCCGTCGTCCACAAAATTATCTTTTTATCCTGTAACTTTTTCCACCCATCCGGCATCTGCTTCTTCTGTATATTTTCATATATACCGTCAAATTTAGGATTCCCCATTTCAACAAGTCTGTCAGATCCATATCCTGCATTTACAATATCATTGTACAATAATGAGTCAAACAGATAACAGTCCGGATAAAATCTTCCAAATCCATGCCGCTGTATTGCAAAAAAGTCTGTCCAGTTATGTGCATATCTTACCAACTGCATGGATGCAGCTACAATCAATTTGCAGTATCTGCGACAGTCCTGTATATTAGAAAATATATCATATGGATGACTGATTACTAAAATGTCAGGTCTGTCATCTTTAATATCATATTTATCAATACTAACATAATCAAATGCATGTAATGACATTTCATTCATCATTTCCTGTGACATATTTTGACGTCCCATTATCACAAGCAAATCAATCTGTGCATCTTCCTGACATGCCTGACAAATTGTCCGGATTGCATTCCATGTTGAACGGGAGAAATTTAATACTCTGACCCTAATAATATTACTTTTCTCCTGAACAGTACCGCAATCTCCTTTCCCCAATAACGCTTTAAGCTGAAAAGCTGAAAAGTCGGGAAATGCATCTTCATGTATATAGTTCTCACAATCTAATATATTAATAATCTTCTCTTCTTCCATAAATGTTTTTAACTGTGCATACATTTTTGTGTTTAATTCTTTTTTTTCCACAGTTAATATCGTATAGCAATTTTCCTCCTGCCGTCTTTCAAACTCCGCCAAGCTGATAATATCAGTATTCCACTGACATATTGCATTATCTACAATACATACCGGTTCAATATTAAATTTATTTTTTAGCACTTGATGTATGCTCTTTCCATTAACACCATATGGATACAACACAAATCTTGTAATATTTTGATCTATAAGCGTTTTAATATATTTTTCTATTGCCTGAGTATTTATCATAACGCATTTCCACCTTATTCTATTTTTTAGCAACTACCCGTATAATAAGAGGATTAGAACCTTCAAATGGTGCAAAATTTCTCTCTTCTGCTTCATATTCAATTTCAAATCCTGCTTTAATTAATTTAGACAGTAAGTTGTCTTTTCTTAAAAATCTTCTAAAATGCCCTTCGTAGGAGTATGAATCCGTACCTACACACTTCCCTAATCCATATATCTCATCATTGACACTTCTTGTTTCGATAAAAAAACGTCCACCTTCTTTTAATACCTTGTATACATTTTGAATCACTTCCGTTTCCTGTGATTCATTAATTGCATGCAATGAAAAACGGCTATAGCAATAATCATATTGTCCTGCAAAAATTGTTGTAGAACATACAAAATCATCACATATAAAATAAATATTGTCTTCCATAGTCTGTTTTTTTAATATTTCTATTGCCTGGTTAGATGCATCTACAGCTGTAACATTCATACCTATACTTTTGTAAAAATATAAACTATCTCTTCCATTTCCACAACCTAAGTCAAGAAGTGTTCTTCCTTTAACCACCTGACTTCCAACCCATTGTGCAAATGGTGATGATTCCGTTGGAGCCTTTTTCTCATTATAATACTGATTCCAATAAACTGTATCTCTGTCAAAATCGGACTTATACCGTGGTTGAAAATTCATAATTTCTTTTACAACATCTACTACTGTACGACTGCCATCATTGATCACTGTAATATCCGGAGATTTTGGAAACTCCACTTGTAAATCCATACCACTTACATTTTTCACTTTTCCAGTATCCAGACCAGAATATAACCCTTTTTGATTTCTTTCCTTTAATACCTCTACCGGTACATCTAAAAATACTTCAACATATCTTTTATTATTTTCTCTGTTCCACTGCCGCACTTCATCATACATTGCCACTGTACAACAAATTACATATATATTTTGATCTGTAAGCATTCTACAGATTTTAGCATATTTCATTGCTCTTTTTCTTCTCTGCTCATCAGAATAGCCTACATTCTCATCCACAATTTCTTTCAATATATCTCCGTCCAAAAGAACAACATTATCATATGTTTTTTTCATTTCATAATAAAGTCTGTTTCCTATCGTTGTCTTACCTGAACCTGATAAACCGGTTATCCAGTACAAAATTCCCTCTTGCATTTTTATTCCTCCAGCCCTCTTTTATTGCTGTCGCATTAACTGATCTATTAATTCATCAAATGCAACCATTGGTATATTTTTTTCTGCCATTCCATGTAGTATAATTGAATTATCAATAGTTGTTGTATTTATAATCAAATCTACCGGTTTAATTTTATCTGATGGCTTGTATATTTTAATTGTCCATTTCTGATTTCCTGCATTTTGATCAATTCCATATAATGCTTTTACCTTTCCATCTGCCAATTCATCTGCCAACGTCTGTCCCATATAACTCATTCCGTATATTGCAACCGTATGACAGCCTTTTTGACTGAGATATTGTGATATTTGTTTACCAGACTGCTTTAATCTCAGCCACTTTATAGATGTCTGATACAATTTGTAATTTTTATCTGCTGTTCTAATTACATCATTATATGATTCATATATATCTTTTTCAAAAATCCCCATTTCATATTTTTCATCTAATTCAGCCATTTTCTGCCTTACCTCTTTATCAAGTGGATGCGTACTCATATAATAAGCAATGGCTCGTCCTGCTGTTTCCTGCATAAGCTGACAATTGACATATTCCTGTTTTTCTATATGCCTTTGTGGGTGAAATTCCTGTATACTGTGTGTTGAAAATGTTTCATATACTTTTTGCCATTCCTGAAGCCATCTCTCCCTGCTCCATTGTTCTGTATTCGTAATATTTAAATATTTTTCACTATTGCCATTTAATACATCTATTGATTTATCAATCAGTTCTTCAATTGAATTTGCTGTTCTAATATCTTTAGGATTGATATTTCGTCCAATAATATTAAGACATAAGTAAGGCACTTCATATAACTCAGCGATACCACGCCCCGCTGATGTCATTGGAAATGAAGCAATATATAAATCAGATGCACTTATTAACATTTCTGCTTTTTCTCTCGGTAGAACGCCTAATGCTTTCCCCCTTCCTCCTGTATTACGCTCTAAATCAATCCATTTTTTCTTTTTAGGGTCTGCTCCAATAATCAAGAATGTACTTTCTACATTGCTAGTGTTTAACAATTTTTCTACATACTTATCAAACTCATATCCAATGATACTTTCATATTTAAAATCTGCCCCCATAGATACAATTAATTTAGTATTTTGCTTGATATTATATTGTTTATTAATTTCTTCATGAATTTTATTTTTATCTACTAAAATACTAGTTTCACATACATTACCGCTGCCTGGAAATTGCATATATATACTTTTATTGTTTTCTATTCCTCTAAAACGAACCGTCTTATCTACATCGAATCGTCCTAAATTTAGCACAACATCTGCTATTTGGAAACCATATGAAAACTTATAATCTGCATGATTATAAAAATATATTGGTATTTTCCAAGCCGGATTACTATACGCAAGTACAGGAATAATATCATACATATGTGTGAATAATATTATTCTTTCAAAATTTTGTGATAACTGTGCTAATTGTTGTGCCTTTTCCAAATAACCGCCTTTAAGACATACAACATCTCCACCAGATTCATTAACAATAGCATTAATAAAATCTGGTATATCTAAAGCACTAGAATCTGTCAATGCTATTGAATATTGCTTTTTATTATTCCACTTGATCCAATTATGCACTAAAGCTGTATGACCTCCTACATAATAGGCTCTGCTCATAACAATTAAGACTTTATGATTTAAAATTTTATTTTTTATAGGCATATCTATTTTTTGTGAAATATTGTAAACATACTGTTCTAGTTTCTTGCTTGAATAAACCCCAGTAACATATTCTGAATACATATAACCAATCAAAGCAATTAACTCCAACCTTTGGTTATCCTGCTTTTGTTCTGGCATCAACCTTTCAACTTCCTGAATGCATTCATAATTTTTATTAATTCGTTGTTCCACTTCTTGCAATGTTGTATATAGCATATTCCTTGTCCCTTTTTACTATCGCCTTTGAGTCTTTTACTTTATTGAGTATAATTTATATATCCTTAAATCAAATATCTTCATATTGTTAATTTTAAAATAATAATTATAATTATCTTCCATCTTATAAATCCAAGATATTAAATTAAAAATCAGATTACTTAAATATGACTTATCCTATAAATTTATATACTATAATTTCGCTTCAATTCCAATATTCATATTTTTTGCTTTCTGATAGATTTTATATGCAAGAAGCACATCTACATATCCTATTCCTACTGAATTAAAATAAATAATCTCATCATTATTATCACGTCCAATCTTAGTTCCATCTATAATATTTACTAAATCACAATATATGTCGTTATCCTCTAACTTTCCCATTGAATACATACGACTTATTGTCTGTTTCCTATGTTTAACTTCCTCCCATTCATCGCAAACTATTTTATCTGCTAATTTAGGAACCGCATATTCATCTTCCCAACCACCAACATGAATATATAATGTTCCTCTCTCTATCCATTTTGCCTTTAATAATGCTTCCTGTGTACTTGTAGCCGTAACAATAATCTCTACATTTTCTACTGCTTTTTGATAATCATTTTCACAACTAATAAATTCAACCTCCCTATAATCCCACTTTAGTTCTTCTATAAACTTATTTACAGTGTTCAAACTTCTAGATGATACCTTACACACCTTAATTTCTGGATGTATCATCTTTATCAATCTAAAATGCATTTTAGCCTGATGTCCTGCACCAATAAATCCTATCGTTTCACAATTTTTTTTTGCCAAGTATTGGCTTGCAATTGCACCAACGGCTGCAGTCCTAAACTCAGTTAAATAAGTTCCATCAATTAACGCAATACAATATCCATGATTTAATTCAGATAATAAAATTTGCCCAGTAACATTCATATATCCATCTTGAGGATTATTAGGAAACACTGAAACCCATTTTACCCCGCTTACTTTTTCATCTAAGATTGAAGCAGTCATACAATTAATGCGTTCTTGTGTTTCTTCATTAAAAATTTGTGATATTTTATTCGGAAGTATAACTTTCCCATTCTTCCTTTTCAAAAATGATTGTTTTATAATTTCAATAGCCTGAGTTTTATTCTCTTTTAAAATGTTCTCAACATCTTCATGTGAAAGTATTCTCATCAAAAACTCCTTTTTACTCTTCCATTTCTTGCGGAATTGCATACATAAAAATTCTTGACGGCATTGCCTGTATAAACCTCAAATACAAATTATATTGTTTACTTATTTTATGTATGCAGTCTGGAATTGTATACAATTCTTCTTTTGCACTTCCCATAAATACCAATATTTTCGGTCTATTATTCGTAATTATATTTTGACAGCCCTCAATAATTTCTCGTTCCGCTGTACTTATTCCCAAATTTATAATGCTTACCTTTTCCCTTGGTGCAATTATATTATCTACCCTATCAACTTCAATACATACTGCACCCGTTTTATCCAATCTACAACATTTATCATCGGCATCATTAAAATATAATCGATCCTTTTTATTCCAACAACCAATCTGATATAACTTCGCATGAATTTTATTTATGTCACAAAATCGTTCTAGTTTGGAAAAATTTCTACTTTCGGGTTCTATTCCTATTATACTTTGGTATTTTCCATTCGAAGATTTTAAAAATCTCTTAATTGACCCACCATCATATGCGCCAATATCTAGAAAATTCTCTGTTGATTCTAATCTCATAACATCGTTATTAAATTCATCTATTTCCCCGCGAAAAATATCTCTTACATAACCACTATCTTCCCATATTCTTGAATTAATAAATGCTACAAAACATTCTTTACTGTATTCATCTGCTAATTGTTCATAAACTTGTGACAGTTTATCTTTATTATCTTCGACAAATTTATAATCAAAATGTGTATGATGGTCAAAAGGATTCGCTATTTCATAAACACACTTAAAAATATTTTTCTGTTCTATTTCTTGTTTTCTTGCATACGCTGAAGCAAAACCTATTAAAAGATTACACGACCTCTTATCTACATTTTTTATAAATGTACTATATTTATAGACTTGATAACTTTCAAATTTTTCTTCACCAGTATCTGTAATACATCCTGCTACTTTAATTTCGTATTCATTTAATTTTTTCAGTATGTTTTTTGCCAAATTACCTGCGCCGTATATATATAATGGTGTATTATCCTTTTTTATTTTTTCATAAATATCAATACGTTCCCCTGTTTTATCTATTTTTTCCCAAAAACCCATTATATTACCTCACTTATCAAAACTTTAACAACATATCATGCTGATTTATATCAAGTACTTTTAATTCAGATAGAATGCTTTTAACATCATTAAATGTTTCTTCTTTTTCTAATAATATATCTATTTCACATAATCTATGGTTAATATCATATGTCCATAAAATTTCATCACCTTCTACATGTCTTAATAATACAGCCATTACTTTTTTATTCTTTTTTATATTACCTATTCCCTCTATCCTTCCTATTTTCCCAGCAGAAATTAACGGAAAAACAATATATGCTTTTTTTCCATTTAAATAGACACTATTTTTATCTAATAAAATATCAGGCATATACCCTGTCAACGAATATTGTATCATAAGTTTTAATAAATCTACTTTATACTCATTTTTATATATTCTCTCATAATCAACCCCTGGAAATCTTAAACCTTGATCAAAAAATCTAAATACTCCTGCATCATAAAATCCCTGTATCATTACAGGACCATTTTTTATTCCTAACCCTACTAACATATTAATTATTTGACTATGTGCTTTTTCCAAATATTCCAAAGTATACTTTGAAGGTGATACAGAATATGTAACTACATTTTTCATATCACTATTTTCCCGAAAACTATCAGCTGTTCTTATCAAATAAGGTGTACCATTCACAAAAAAATATGTAATTTGTATCTCCTCTTTATCCATTAAATATCTTTCAATTAAATAATCACCATTTGATGATTCAATCGAAGCTACCTCTATTGCTTTTAACACTTCTTGCTTATTAGAACACTTTTTTTGTCCTCTTGAACCTCTGCTATCTACAGGCTTAACAAACACAGGATATTCAACTTGGTCATTTTCTATCTCCTGTCTTGTATATTCATCAATAACACATACACCATTTTTTTTACATTCTTCCTTAAACATACGTTTATTCGTCAAATATTGAAACTGCTCTGCTGTTCCTAAACATGGCAATTCCAGCCTAGAACATATTTCAGCGTACGGTTTTTGACATGGATCTAAATGTGATGTAATTACCGCATCTACTTCTTCAAATTTACACAATTGCACTATTTGTTCGACATTATTAATATCTATTTGATAACTTTTATCAGCAATTAATTTTGCAGGTGCATCTACCTCTCTTAAATAATCAGTCACAATTACATAAAGTCCTAATTCATGCGCTGCCTCTACTAATTTACAATGTACTTGTGCACCACCTAGTATCAGTATTTTCTTCACTTCCGGTATTCCCCTCTTTCTAAATTACTCAATTTTCTTTATACAATCTATAATATTTTGTATAAATCTAAAACTGAGTTCATCATATATCGGCATTGATACTACCTTTTCTGCTAATTTTCTTGCATTCTGTAAATCATCATTTCGATATTTATTCCTAAAACACGCCTGATCCGCCGTAATCGGGTAAAAGTACTTCCTGCAATACACATTATTGGCTTTCAGATAATCATAAAACTCATCTCTGCTTTTTCCATATTCCGGCTCAATCAATATTGGAAAATATGCATAATTATTGGTTGCCTCAGGATTTCTATCAAAAAAACTTATTCCTGCAACATCTTTTAATAACTCTATATAATAATCATATCTTTCTTTTCTTGCTTCAATCGCCGAATCAATGTGTTTCAGATTACACAGCCCCATTACTGCTGAGAATTCATTCATTTTGGCATTGGCTCCTACTGAAACGACAAGTTCTTCTCCACGGATTCCGAAATTTTTCAGATTATACAGCTTATCATACATTTTAGGGTCTGAAAACGCCACTGCTCCACCTTCGATGGTATTAAATACCTTTGTAGCATGAAAACTGAATATGGACGCATCACCGTAGCTTCCGATTCCTTTTCCTTTATATTTCACACCAAATGCGTGCGCCGCATCATATATCACTTTTAAGCTGTACTTATCCGCAATTCTTTGAATTTCTTCTACATTGCACACATTTCCATAGACATGCACCGGCAAAATTGCCACTGTATTTTCTGTAATCAGATCTTCTATCTTCGTTTCATCAATTGTTCCATCGCTTAATTTAACATCACAAAATACCGGTTTTAATCTGTTTCTTACAATTGCATGTGTCGTAGAAATAAAGGTAAACGGGGTCGTTATAACTTCTGCCCCCTCCGGAAAATCAAACGCCTGTATCGCAAGTTCCAATGCCATATGTCCATTAACCATTAACGACAATCCCGGCACATCCAGATATTCTTTTAATTCTTTTTCAAGCTGCCGGTGATACGTTCCCATATTTGTAATCCAATGAGAATCCCACAGCGGTTTTATCGCCTCTATATATTCTTCGTATGACGGCATTGACGGCCTTGTCACCAATATTTTTTCGTCCATATTTATTTCCTGCTCTATTCATTCTATTTTGCAACGAAAGCATTTTTCTTATAGGAATATTGCTTAGCAATTCCCATAAAGTAAAAAAGCCACCCGAATCTAATCATCCGGATGGCTAAATACCTATTCTATATTTTTTCATGCCTCCATGCACAATCAAGACTCATCCTAAATCCTGCTTCTATTATATATTATATCGGTCAGATTTGGAAATAGTTAACCCTTAAAGTCGTTTTTAGCTTCTGTACGTTAAATAGAATCTATATCTAACACTTCTATATTTCCATACATCTTTAACCACTCATCTGTATTCGAGTATCCTACGTTCGCATCTACAGCAATATCATGTTTCAATGGTATCCTATATATCTTCAAACCCCTTACTTTTTCCTCCGAATCTATCCAGAATGGACTATCTACCTCAGAGAATAAATAAAAATCTCCCTGAAGTACATCGCAATTATCACAACAGTTGTTTATATGACTTTCATTTGTTGTTTTAGAATACCTCATTTTATAGTTATAGTTTTTTTGAAGATATGTAAGTATTTTCTCTGGAATCGGATTTATAGGACCTGCAATTCTTATTACCCCGCTCCAATACTCAACTTCATCTAATAAACTGTCCTCAATATCATAATCACTAAAATCATAAAAATCTTCTATTCCAAAACCAATGACTCTTGTTTCCTTACCACATTTAAAGCATCTCTGCCTTCCCTCAATCACATAAAGATTATTACACACTATTATACTTCCTTGGGGCATAATCCATTTATAAAACTTGACGTAATCCTGCCTGTTCTGTACATACCATTTCTTTATGTTCGGATTCCATTTTGCTCCAAGTGCCTTTGCCTCATCTTTTTCTTTATATGGTACATTTAAAATTAACACTTTCTTACCTCCAAACTATATGTTCCTCTCTTCAAAATAATAGTTTCATCTTGTATTTCGCATTTCATTACTACAAATTTACCATTATAATCGGATATAATAGCCCTGTTTTGTTCAATAACCTCATATGACTTCTTATCACTAATATCGCAATTAATTTTAATCATAAATCCTGTTATTATATTAAAAATACATATTATAAAGGCAATCATAAAAATTGTTGTTTCACCCCTATTATATTTCTTTTTCTCAAAGAAGAATTCTCTTATTATTATAAACTATGCAATAAATATATCTGAAACTACGTATATAATATCTATATAACGTTTTAACCAATTCCAAGAAATATAGTTCATTAGTTCAACTGTATATTGCATATTTTGAATAAGCAAAATAAAAATTAGCACATGAAGCTGAAAAAATCTTTGACATTATTAGATTTATTACTCCACTCAATGTAATAAAGGCAGCTATAACTCAAAAATATAATTTTAAATTTCACTTTCATCTAAACATTATTATATTTTTTTACAATTTCTATTATATCTTTATCTAGGTCAATGTATTTATCAATTTCTATTTCTTGAACATCTATTTTATATTCATTAGCAAACCTTTTCAATTTTTCCTTAGCATAAAAAGCATCTGAATCATAACTTCCTTGATTAACATAATATGCTATCTGAAAAATCCCCTTATTCACAATAACCATCCCCGTATATGCGTGATCATCTACAAAAAAAGATTCCTCCCCTCGTTCCCGTTCAAGAATAATAACCTGCAAATCTTGTTCACATAAATTAGCTTTTATTAAATTTATTAATGCTTCCTCATATGTTAAAGGATTATTATCATCAACTTTTAATGGAATAATACTATCTCTCAAGAAATTAATCCTTCGATATATATTGTTTTCTCCATTCTTAATATAATGATACATATCACTCAATTGAATATAATTCAACTGTTCTAATGCTAAATTTTCTCTTCGTTGTAATAAAGCTGCTTTTTCAAATGTCCCATACTCATAATACAAAATTGTTGCATTAACACTAATACAATCATTATCTACATTTATCGCACGTGGACATATTTTATTAATTACATCTATAACTTTATCTATTAATTCATCATTTCCCGGCCACACAATATCAAAAGCATTATTTTCTTTTAAATAAGCTTTGAAATTTTCTATAGAACAATTTCTTAATCTAATCGATTCTTCTATTATTATTTTTATTTTTTTAACTATTAAATCCACGTAATATTTTTCTAAATATGGCACATCTATTGCATTAATTACCTGTGTTAGTATATATGCCTTTATTATTGTCATTCTCTCAATGTACTTGTGTTCATTATAACAAATATTTAACAATCTATAATTCCCCAATGTATTATAATATTGCATTAAACACATTAAATAATATTTCTCTCCAAACATCATAACACAGTACCTTACTGTTTCCTCAAATGTTAATAATGGCATATAATATTTTCCAGAAAAATATGTAAATAATTTATTTTTACAAATATTATTATTATTGTATTTAATGTACATTTCATCATCTACTAAAAAAAAATGGAAAATATTATTTTCAACAAAAAGGCTTTTATATCTCTCAAAAAATATTTTTAATACATCCGTATTCATTTTATCTAACTCATCAAATACAAATATGATATTTATATTATTTAACTGTCTAATTATATTTAAAATATCTTTTATTCTATCTCGTTCAATTTTATTCAATGATATATATGAATTTATCCTTCTGTTGGTTTCATTTATATCTTCATTTTCTAAACTTTCATCCCCATTAACACTAACCTCTGATAAAATAACAGTATTTAAAGCCATTCCTATTTTCGAAAATATTGACACTTTCTCTTTTCTTGTTTGCTTTATATCATTGTTTGTTATTTCAGATTTATCAATTCGTTCTTCTATTGAGTATAATAATCTCATCTTATATTGTTTTAAAAGTTCCGATAATTGTTCGCTTTTAGCTTCTTGATCATTTTCTAAGCTCTCAATCAAACATTCTAAAACAATTGTGGAAAATTTATCTATCGCTTCCCCTTCATTATAAAAATTCACATGAATAACCAATGATTTTTCTCTAGAATACGCTGCTGCTATATCAACTAAACTACTTTTTCCCGTACCTACAATACCACCAATTAAATATGCTCCATACATTTTCCCATCAATACACTTGATTATCGAATTTACATTATCACTCTTAAAAATATACCCAACTTCATTTTTATCCAATGGATTATTAAGATTTGTTTTCCTAGATTCATATAATTTTGCCATATATTTCTCCTTTTAACCTCCCGCTTCATTATTCAAACTCAATTTCCTCATTCACCTTTTCATGAATATCAATTCTATTTTGAATATCGAGTTTATTGACAAGCCAGCCATTCAGATGACAGTTCCGGATAAATTCTTCTATACGGTTCACACCACACATTTCTTTCAAGGTTACGACAACACCAAAACGCAGTCCGACACCGTCTTTTGGGTCTAATCTGTTATTGGTTTTAATCTCCATTCCCCAATTTTTATTTTGATACGATTTTTTAGGAATTCTTTTTTCTTTAACGCCTTCTGAAATATATTTCACATTATCCCATTTACGAAATTTTTCACGGGCTTCTCCCTCAAGTATATAATTTTTCTCACCATCTAAATCTTCATCCAGATTTTGCTTATCTGAGTTAATCTCATTGAGTTTTCCATTATCCTTTATTCTGCCAAAATGTAGATTAAGCTCTGTATTTGTGTAATCGACACCCTGTGCCCTGTCACATACTGGAAAATAACACATTGTTGCTCTTGCAAAATATGGATAACTATCATCTTTAAGCGGTATTGGAAAATAATAATTATATGTATTCCATTTTTCACTGACATCTGTTACAAGAAATTTAATTTCATCATCTTTTGTCTGAACAATATCTTCAATTCGTATTGGAACAATACCATGTCCGTACAGCGCCACTTCTTCCGGTCCCGGTGTCTCATTCCAACCTCTTGCAGCATCAATAATTAAAGCTTTTGCAAGTTCCCGGTTTATTCCTAAAATATCTATTAGATATGATAATTTTCTTGCAATCCATGGTGCTGCAAATGACGTTCCTGCAACATTCGCTTCTCCCGTTGGTTCACATACCCGGATATATTGTTCTTCACTGCCGCCATAATAACTCACATCAGGTTTCGCAAAAAACGAAAGCGCCAATCCTTTTCTTGAATATCGTGTTGATAAACCACTCTTTGTCACTGAATTTACAACCATACTGTTAATAGAATCAGCAGGTGAACCAATTTTTACCACATCAGAATTTGGCTTATTTGTTCCAGCCACTACAAATATAACATCATTTTCATACTGTATTTTGTCGAGAACTGCCCCCTCTGCCGAAATAAAATTGTCATTTATTTCCTGATTACTCCCAAGCGAAATATTCCACACCTTTATATCTTTATTTTCCTCAACAATACTTTTAATAAATTTTATAATCTTAAATGAAGAAAATTGGGTTCCTGATGCTACACCAAAATGTCTGACTCTGAACCGTCCGCATCCGTCATCCAGCCATGGATTCAGCTTCGGTCCGTCTACTATAATTGATGACACTGCTGTTCCATGACGGTAATCATCCGAAGAAACCGGAAGTCGGTCATCAATCATTTTGTGATATTCAACCCACTCTCCAAAATACACTCTTTCATCAAACAGCATATCAATAACCCCAATAACAGGTTCATACCCCGGAGCAGGAATTGTTACCAGTTTTTCCTGATATTCGTCAATAAAATCTTCCGGTAATAAATCTGAAAGATTTTCTGTAGCCATTGCAACAAGGTATGGTGCTTTTTCGTATAGCAAATTTAACTGGTTTACATCCAGATAAACTGTCCTGTTATCTAATACTCTAGCTGATAGAATATCAATCCCAATGCTTTTAAACAGTCTTTTTACATCAACACCGGTATCATATATTGTAATAATACTCTCTTTACTACGTTTATCTGCCAATTCAACATCAAAATCTTCAATATAGGATACATCTGCTATGATTTGTCTAAACAATGACTTACTCAGATTCAATTTCTTAAAATCAACTGCATCAAACATTTTACGATTATCAAATATTTCTTTTGAAATTCTACCTCCGAAATACAATCTCAAAATATTCTCTGCCTCATACAATAGCCTGGCACTCTCATCTAAATCCGATAAGTCTAAAAAATACGTTATAATATGCTTTGTTTTATTCGGATTAAACTTTGCACCAACAATCGCATAATTTGACTTTTCTCCTTTAAATATTCCTGAGATTCTGTTTGTTTTAGCCACTATCTTATTGTAATAAACACTAACTAATATTCCATTAAATGGCTGATTTTCGTTTTTCCAGAAATTCTTCAACTGATTCAGTCTTTCTATCAGTCGAAATATCCGTTCACTTGTAACGATTACCCTGCTATTCATTGCAGCACCACCGCCTCTACTGGTTTTTGATGCCTGCTCAAAACGTTTTCCCTTTAATTCCAATACATTATTCATACCATTTCTCCTATTCATTTAACTTTCTGGATACACTACTTTTAGACTCTCCTTTTAGTTTCTCTATTTCCCGCACAGTAAATCCCATTTCATGCAGCTGTGTAACGTTCATTTCATCAATATTGCCAATTACATTGTTAAACAGTCTTCTCAAATAATCATTTTCTGAATTCACATCACTGAATGCGAGCGATGTTTTTATAATATTTTTAAGTTCTCCCGGATACGGTATTTCTTCTGCCACATTCAATATTTTTCTAAAAAGCCGCGTATCCTTTGAAATTCCTTTGAAATTTTTAATAAATGATGAAAAATAATATTCTGCAACCTCTATTAAATCTTCTTTTGTATAACGATCAAAATTAATAACTGCATCAAATCTTCTCACTAAAGCTTTATCAAAATTAGAAAACAAATTGGTTGTTGCAATAATAACAATCTCCTTATTTAAATCTGTCAACCGATCTAATTCTTTTAAAATAACAGATGTTGCACGCCCCATTTCGCGCACATCATTACTGTTAATACGGTCTAATGCTATAACATCAATTTCATCAAATAATATAACCACTTTATTCGGCTGTGGTAACATATTAATTTCACTAAAAAGTGCAGCAATATTCCTATTCGTCTGCCCCAGCTTACTATCAATCAGATTTTCAAAATCCACATAAAACAATGTCCTGTCTAACAGCCGCGCGACCTGCTTAACCGCTTCTGTTTTTCCACTCCCCGGCATTCCTTCAAACAAGAATTTATTAATCCCAATATTGTGATTCACTGCATTAATGATGCCTTTTATGTCTTCTGATATTACAGAAGGCAGATATAAAGGCTGAACATTCCTTGTTTCTATTTGTTTTAAAAATTCACTTTCAAAGTCATTCCCCTGTGGTGTGTATAGATTTGATTCAGCAATCAAACTCATAATATATTCAGCCAACTGGTCATCCCCAATACTGTCAAAATACCTTGCAATATTAATTGCTTCATTTCTAAAACCATTCTCATTTCTTTCCACATGATATTTAATCAAATTTAAAACATTTTGCTTCTTCATATTATAAAATCCCTTTCCATATTCCAAATAAATCCTGTGTTGCTCTACTGAGTACTATCATAGATAAATTTAATATGCTTGTTCTTATATATTATTATGTACTGGGACAAAAGTCAATATTTTGGGACATTTTTATTTGATTTAAATCTAAAAAATCACTTCAAATAATGACTAAAATTAAAAACTAGATTCTCGTCACGTTTCTGAGAATCTAGTTTTCTTCATAACAAAAATTAATTGATTAAAATTTGTATCATCCATTACAATTTTTTAAGTTCATCCATCATTGCCGGACGATTTTTATATTTTGTTTTCCATTCAACAGATATCTGTTCCACCAATTTTGCCCCGCCCTTTATCTTCCGCATTTGCCGCAGAAGTGAAATAAGCTGTGCATAATGTTTTCGGTCACCTGTACGAACTGCCATTTTATTTACTTCATCCTTATATTTACCCAGTATCTGCTCAGGATACTCTTTTTTCAGAACCTTTTCATACTCCTGCAAAGAATATAATCCTGGTGCATTCAATACATACATCAATAATCGGTCATACAATTTTTCTTCCTCATACAGTCGTTCAACACGCACATGGGCAGGAAGTTTTTTGAAGATTTCTTCTCTTTTTATGAGCCATTCGTCAACTATAATGGTCTCATAAATTAAGACACTTTTTCGGACAGATTTTAATGAATCTGATATACTACAATCAGTATGAAAGAGAGGATTCAAAATCATGTCCAGACAAAGAAGAAATTTTAGCGCAAAATTCAAATCAGACCTTGTTATCGAACTGTTAAAGGGTGAGAAGGATATCAATACCCTGGCAGTTGAAAATGATATTCAGCCAAATCTGCTCCGAAATTGGAAGAAGGAATTTCTTGACAATGCGTCAGTTGTATTTGACGACAAGCATGAGGAAAATCTTAAGAAAAAGCTTGCCGAAGAACGCAAGGAAAAATCGGAGTATGCCAAAAAGGTCGGTCAGTTAACCATGCAGGTTGACTGGCTCAAAAAAAATCTGAAGAAATTTGTGGACCTGACTACGAGAGTAAATTTAGTCCAAAACCTTTTGACGACTAAGGAATTACCCGTTTCTGTCGGAGCAAAGCTGCTTGATATCAACCGTACAAGCATTTACTACAAGGGAACCCCCTGTATCAGAAGGCGAACTTGCCTGCAAAGAGATTATTGATCATCTTCATACCGATAACCCGGCATGGGGTGCAAGACAGATGTCCGCACAGCTGAAAGCACGTGGTTATCATGTCGGTCGATGCAAAACCAGACATTACATGAATGAAATGGATATTTATCCAATCTATCCGAAGATGAATCTTTCCAAACGGATGCAACAGGCTAAGGTATGTCCTTATCTCCTTAGAAATGCCGTCATAGACAAGCCAAATCAGGCATGGTCTATTGATATTACATATATTCCGATCAAGCGCGGCTTTTTATATCTGACAGCCGTTATTGATTGGCACAGCCGGTGCATCGTTGGCTGGGAAGTGGATGATACGCTTGACACCAGAATGGTTATTAACGCTTTTAAAAAGGCATTCAAGGTGGCAAAACCGCGGATATTGAATTCTGATCAAGGCTGTCAGTTTACAAGTCAACAATACATTGATTTTGTGAAGGAAAATGGAATTCGGCAAAGCATGGATGGCAAAAGCCGCTGGGCAGACAACATCATGATTGAGCGTTGGTTTCGCAGCTTCAAGTACGAAGAAGTCTATCTGACACAATACAATAACATCAAAGAAGCCAGAGCCGCCATCGGACAGTATCCACACTTACAACTTTGAGCGGCGTCATTCTGCACTTGACTATCAGACACCAGCTGAATGCTACTATCCGGCAATGCTGTTGCCATATGTAGCTTAGCATAAATAAGACAGGGGAGAGTTCCACTACTTTCCTTGTGTTACCTGTAGCTTATCAACCATATCAGTTCATTATAAAAATCTCAGATTTTTGTCTTGACAACTGAGCCACTATACTCTTGACAAAATATAATTTCCAACACCTGCCCCAAACCTCGTATAGATTTAAAATCCATTATGTATTTTTTTATATATACTAATATTTTGCAATACTTATAATTCTCTCCAAATTTGAGTCATGAAAACTAAACCCGATAAACAAAAATGTTTTTCTTACAAGTTCAACTGCCAACACTTTTGTAAATAAAGTTCTTTTTTCATCTCAAGTTCTTTTATAAATTATTGGACAGCACTGGACTGTCCTATACTTTTTATTTTCTATCTTCGCCTCTATAATATGCTATCAGTCCATTCACATTTCCACTTTGAAGCAATGGAACAACATCATAAATGTCCTCATAATCCCAATTCCACCACTTCATCTGCTCAAGCATTTGAATGGTTTCATCCGGGAAACGCTTTTTAATCATCTTTGCTGGGACACCACCCACAACCGTATACGGCTCAACATCTTTTGTCACAACTGCATTTGCCGCAATAATACTGCCATCCCCAACATGCACCCCCGACATAATCTTTGCGTTACTTCCAATCCATACATCATTTCCAATTACAATATCACCTTTTATTTTTGGATGGCCTTCAATATATGAAAACTGTGGCATCATTACATTAAATGGATACGTCGTACACCAATCCCCCCTGTGTTCTCCTCCCAGCATAAAAATTGCACCGCATCCAATAGAGCAAAACTTTCCTATAGACAAATGAATTCCTTCTTCATAATCTTTTGCCAGAAGCTGTCCATATGTAAATGCTCCCACTTCCGCTATATCCTCTGTTTTTTCATATTCATACGTTTCATAAATTGTTTCAGCATAATAAGTCATAATATCCGACTTGGATAAATACTTACAAATACCATTTTCCGGTTCAATCTGTTCTTTTGTGAATCCTATCCTCATTAAAACATGTCCTAATTTCTGATAAAAATCACTGCAGATAAATACAATATCATATTCATTTTTTACTTCACTCATATAAGATAACGGCTGTACCGGACATTGAAATTTTGTAGTTTCCAGCATATCCTCCGATACTATTAACATGACTTCAAATACCTCATTTGCAGCATTCATCCATTTAAAAAAATGTTCTATTTTTTTCATACTTCCGATTAATAACGTTTTCATCTTACCTTTCCTCTCAATTTCTATTCTTTAAAATTAATAATTAAATTATAATACAAATTAAAGCCAATGAGAATACCATCTTCTACAATACAAATAACAAAACATTTTTGAAATAAATTGAATTTTACTTTTCTTTGTACTATAATTAATTTATATATACTATAACAGCATAAGGAGATTTTTATGAACATACTAATATACCGTTATGGAAGTATTTGCGAGCCTAATATTATTGAAACATTCCAAAAACTTGGTTTTCAAGTCGATGAAGAAATATCTCTTATAAAAAATAAGAATCTTTCTGACAGCGACTGTATCTCAATTGTTTCCCAGCGGATTTTACTAAAACAGTATGCGTTTGTCTTTACAATCAATTTTTTCCCATGGCTTTCCCATTTGTGTAATTTAACGCACCTGCCTTATATAAGTTTAATCGTTGACAGTCCGGTTTTGGAATTATATGACGACGCTATTCAAAATCCCTTCAACCGAATATTTATATTTGACAAAACTTCCTATTTAGAATTTTATGAAAAAAATCCAAACTGCATTTTTCATCTTCCATTAGCTGCTGCCGTCACACGTACAGATAAATTATTTGATACAACAGCACCTGACATAAAAAAGAAATATCAATCCGACATTTCTTTCATCGGATCTACCTATCAGGAAAAATGTGCTTTTAACCAAATTCAGCTTCCTGACTATGAATACGGATATTGTATGGGAATTATTGACGCTCAATTAAAAGTATACGGCTATAATTTTATTGAAGAACTGCTACCAGACGATTTTGTTCAAAAATTTATGAAATATGCACAGGATATTGAAGTTGCTGATGACGAAATTCCCCTCTACCGTGCTATTGTTGCCCAGCATTTCTTAAGTGTTAAAGTCGGTGAGCAGGAACGGCTTCTCCTTTTAAAGCTTCTTTCCGAGCATTTTAATGTAAATATATACACCGGCAGTGATACATCCTCAATGCCACTTATTCATAACCGGGGATATGCCAGCTCCCTTATTGACATGCCGCTTATTTTTCATGAAAGCAAAATCAATATAAATATTACTGCAAAATCCATCCGTTCAGGTCTTTCTCTCCGCATTTTTGATGTATTGGGCTGTGGCGGCTTTTTGATTACAAATTTTCAATCGGAGCTTTGTAATTATTTTGAGATTGGAAAAGACCTCGTTACTTATGACACTCCACAAGATCTGGTGGATAAATGCAGCTATTATCTTACACATGAAGATGAGCGTTTAGAAATTGCCCATAACGGCTATGAAAAAGTAAAACAGTTCCATACATGGGAAATTCGTCTTGTTCAACTATTACAGCTCGCTTTTCCTGATATTATGCAATAATTTATTATGATTTTTATTATTAGCAACAATTCCATTCTAAAAAGGTGTGGGTATCTCCATACCTTTTTATGGTACAAGATCAAAAAAAGAGCCAGCCGAAGCTGACTCCTTTTTTATAATAGTACTTACGATTACTGAAGTAATGAAAGAACGCCCTGATTTGCCTGATTTGCCTGTGCAAGCATAGACTGACCAGCCTGCTGTAAGATGTTGTTCTTTGAGTATGTAACCATCTCTTCAGCCATATCTGTATCTCTGATACGAGATTCAGCAGCCTGTGTGTTCTCGCTGATGTTATCAAGGTTAGCTGTTGTATGCTCTAATCTGTTCTGGATAGCACCCAGTGTAGAACGCTGTGTAGATAATGCTGTGATAGATTTCTGAATATTATCAATTGCTGTCTGAGCAGCAGTGAATGAATCTACCTTTGTACCTGCTGCAAGAGCATCAGATACTGTTTTCTTAACATCTGTGATATCAATATCAATTAATTCACCTGAGTTAGCACCTACCTGAATATTCTTCTTTGTGAAATCACCATTCAGGATGTTCTGCTTATTGAACTGTGTTGTATTAGCTACACGCGTAATTTCTGTCTGAAGCTGTGCTACTTCTGACTGAAGAGCAGTTCTATCAACTGTCTGATTAGTATCATTAGATGCCTGAACTGCAAGTTCGCTCATTCTCTGAAGCATAGAATGTACTTCATTTAAAGCACCTTCAGCTGTCTGTACTAAAGAGATACCATCCTGAGCATTGTCAGATGCCTTGTTAAGACCTCTGATCTGGTTTCTCATCTTTTCTGAGATTGAAAGACCAGCTGCATCATCTGCTGCACGGTTAATCTTGTAACCTGATGATAACTTTTCTGTAGACTTCTGAAGTCCGTTTGTTGTGATACCTAACTGTCTGTTAGTGTTGGCTGCTGACAAATTGTGCTGTACTACCATAATATTCTTCCTCCTTGAATATGTAGCGGCTTCCATGCCGCCGTTATTGTTTTTTAGTAACCTTCTTGATTACTTACATTTATTATATCGGGTGTATTTTAGAATACTTTAGCCCGAATATAAACTTTTTTTATTTTTTTTGATCTAAAAAATGCGATTCGTAATTATTCAGCTTGTTGGCATTCTTATAATACGCATTCGCCTTGCTGGTTGTACGCTTGGCATTACTTAATTCCTTGCGCATCTGTGCAAACCGCTTTTCGACCAGCTGTTTATTGCGCAGCTCCTGTGCCTGTATCCGGACACCCAAGTCCGTAACCGCCGACACCAGCTCTTTTAACCGCTGTAATGGCTGCTTAAACTTTGCTTTATTGTGCTGTACTTCGTCTTTTACACGGTTAAAGACGGAATTAAAGCCCTCATCCAGCTTAAGAATTTTTTCTACCAGTTCGCCTTTATCGCTTAAATTCTGCTCAAAAGCCTGATCATCAAATTCTGCTGCCGTAATAATTGCCTGCTGTTTTTCATTATAATCTACAATCTGCTTTAGCAATTCTTCTTTTTGAACCAGACTGTCAATCATAATCTGAAGATAATTTTCTGTATCCATATCTGCTCCTCATTTTTCGTGTACATACTTCCACATTCAATGAGTTACACACTTTTTGCGCTTTTCATAACCTGTTTCCATGTATCCCGCATACCGCGGATTTCATTTAAAGCCTTCTCTAACGTTTCTTTATCCTTATGGATATTGGCATCTGTAAGCAGACTATAAATATAACGGTATACATTATCAAAGTCTTCTGCAACTTTATATGAATGATTTAATGTTGCCTGTAATTCCTCAATAATCGCCTGTGCCTTTTTGATGTTATCATGTGTCTTTTGGATATTTTTTTCTTCAATCCCCATCATCGCAATATTGCAGAACTTAATTGCCCCTTCGTAAAGGAGCAATGTCAGTTCTGCCGGGGATGCGGTGAGGACTTTATTGTTATTGTATTGTGCATATGCATTATTTACTGCCACGATTTTTCCTCCTGCATGCTGTATTTATCAGCCAAATAATCCAGAAATAGAAGATGCCTGTGAATTTAATGAAGCCAGTGCAGATTCCATTCTTGAAAACTTCTTATAATAATAATCTTCCCATGTTGAAATCTTTGTTTCCTGGTCTGAAATCTTCGTCTTATATTCTGAATACTGTGTTGCCATCTCCTTGTCATTGTAAATGGACATATAACTGCTCATGCTGTTTGATGTTCCCAGCTTTTTGTTCAGTGTACTGTACAGGTTATTTGCCAGCTGTGAAAAGAATTTAATGACCGTATCCGAATCATTGGCAATGGCGGCTTTTAATTTATCTGTATTACCTTTTGATGTTGAATCGTCTTCATCACCATCAATGTGATATACACCCTTTTCATTTGTTGATGTTGAGAAGTAACTTCCTGTAGAAATACCAAAATCCGAAAGATTATAAGTTTTTCCATCAATTGTAATTCCTGCAAGCATTGAATTTTTCATAGAAGAAACCACGCTGCTTAATGTTCCATCATTACGAAGCAGGGAATCCTTAATCTTTGTTTCCCACTTTTCGACCTCATCATCAGACATGGACTCTTTTTCATCATCTGTCAATGGTTCATAGCCCTTTGCACTTTCCGCATTATAAGCAGTATCTAACGTCTTAATCAGTTCATTATACTCTGAGAGCATATCTTTAATCGTATCATAGATACCATCGACATCTGTGTCTGTCGTAATCGTTACCGCTTCGTTGCCTGTCAGTGCTGTTGCCTGAATCGTTAAACCATTGATTGAGAAGTTATTGGTCGTATTTTCAAATACTGCACCATTAAGTTCAATCTGTGCATTGCTTCCGGCAATACGGACTGCTGATGTTGTATCTGTTGATGACGAGGTTGACAGTCCGAGCAATTCTTTCTGAGAATCTGTAGCTGTACCTGCTGTATATGCATTGTAGGCTTCTACCATGCTCACAGCATACTCATACTGTGTGGTAGCTGCTGCCTGATAGCCTGTTGCCAGTGAATTGTTACCTGTGATAGCATCGCTGTAGCTTAACAGAATCTTTCCGTTGGTGCTGTCTACCTGTGCTGCATTGGTGCTGTCTACGCCCGCTTCAGTATAATACTGATTGATTGATGTATTATTCGCCGCAATTGTTTCGTTATTTGATGTAATAGAAGCTTCTGTACTTGTAAGCAATGAATCCACATCACTTGTATATGACACATTGCCATCGTCATCTGTCTTCTGTGTTCTTGTAAATACAAATGTATCATCGCTCACTGTTTTAGAAACAGTCTTTACTGCTTCTAATTCTAACTTTTCATCATCAGTAATAGTTCCATCTGTTTTTTTAGCTTCTAACTCTGACTCTCTGTCAGACAAATACTTTCTGGCATCATCAAGTGTCGTCGGATTATAAAGCCCGTCACCCGCATCTGTATAATTTGCCTTTTCAATAAAGCTGTTCACATACTGCTTCTGGTATGCAAGTTTTTTATTCTTTTCTTCCAGTTCTGCATTCGATATCTTTAACTTTTCAATTGCTGTATTGTACTGACTGATTGTCGCATCATAATTGCTCTTTGCTGTATCAGCAATATAAGTATCCTTATCCGTGCCTGCAATGGTCTGATATTTTGCCATATCCTTTGCAAGCGTATCGGCTGTTGTTGCCTGAAGCTTTAGTGCTTCCAAAGCATTCTTACCGTTGCTATTGGCAGCCGTCATTGAAAAATCGTTATCCGCACCGGACGACTTCGAGCTGATAAAGAACCGCTGATTATTCTCATCAAAGCTTGCCGTCAGTCCTGCATTTTTTAATTTAACAACAAACTGGCTGATTGTCATATCAGAAGACAATTCAATCGTTGATGTCTTTCCATCTGCTGTAACAGAAATGCTGGCGCCATCTACAACAGACCCCATACCGTCCACTTCACTGAGTTTGCTGCTGCCTGTCAGCTTCGTACTGCCGCTTCCACTAATCTTTCCACCTGTCAGATAACCGGTTGAAGCAAGCTTTGTCACCTTTAAACTCTGTGTGCCGCTGACCGCAGATGTAGAAGCGGATACGGTTGCATAAGATGAATTATTAATCGTTGCTTTCTTTAAATTATAAGCACTTGTCAGCTTATTGCTTGCAAGCGTACCCGTGTAGAAATTCGTAATCTTTGTATTGATACTCTTCCACTTATCCTGCTTCCATGAAAGCTTTGTCTGTGCTTTTTCATAATCTTCTTTTTTAGTACGGTAACCCATGACCAGTGCGGATACTAATGCTTCTGTATCCAGACCGGACTGCATACCTGATAAACGAATTGGCATATCATCTACCCCTTTCTATATGTCTGTATGTTTTGTACCTGTATTTACTACATTTTTTCGTCGACAAGAAGCCCTGCCAGTTCACAGGCCTTTGTAAACATCTTGAGCATCTTTTCAGAAGGAATCTCCTTTAATACTTCTCCTGTTTCCTTGTCTTTAATCTTAATGGTGATCCGGTTCATCGGCTCATAAACGCCAAACTCCGCAACCGTATTGCTGTTTAAGACTTTGCTGATGTCTTTGACATCTGCAAGAGTTGCTTTGCTTTCCTGGCTTTCAGGAGATGCACTGTCCTGTCCCAACGAAAGCTGTACTGCCTGTGCCGCTTGTGATGAAGCATAATCTGTTGTCTGCGTACTGCTGCCTGCTGCCTGTACCCCCGGTGTAACCGGTGCCGCCGTCTGCACGCTCTGCGTAGCAGCTGTTGCTTTATTAATTGATTCTAATCCCACTTTTATCCACCTCCGTGTGATAACGCATACTTTGTTTCCTTGTTCCCCGGTGAATATCCTTTTTCACCGCTTTTAAACTGCGCAGTAACCGCAGTTTATCTCATTTCTTATTAGTATTATCGGTTTTTTGGACCTGAATCTTTAGAATAACTTCTTTAATTTTTCCATATCTACAGACTGAGAAGCCTCTTTATTAGCTTCCTGTATCTGTGTAAAGACTTCTTTCCGGTAGATCGGAACGGACTTCGGTGCAGAAACACCGATTTTAATCTGGTCGCCCTTAATTTCAAGAATTTTCACTTCAATATTATCATTAATAATGATTGCTTCGTCTTTTTTCCGCGATAACGCCAGCATTTCTACTCACCCGCCTTTTCTTTTCTTTCTTTTAAAAGATTATAAACCGGAAATCGAACAACATAGTCTTCATTGGCTGCAACTGCCTGAACTGCTTTCATCGTCGCCGTATTAATAATAATCGGCGCTTTTAAATTACAGGTCATCTTTGTAAGATCAGACGGTACTGTCATCGTAACAAATATCATCAGATCATCACTTTTTACATTTTCTCCCAGCTTATAAACAAGTTCATCTTCAACATCCGGTGCATATTCATCCACAATATATTCCGGCTTAATAATCGGCAGTGCCAGTGCCTGCTCATCTAACGACTGCAGCCACATAATTGTTTTTTCTTTCTTATCTTCTGTTTCATATACAATTGCAAACCGGCTGCAGTCCTCAAACCCAATCAGCCCTTTTTCAAATGTAATCACTTTGGCATCATTGATCTCCACCGTGCCAAACCATTTTGTATTAATCTGCATATTTACTCCATTTCTGAGCGACTTGTTGCGAAGAGGCGATTTCTCATCTGCCATAATGGCTATTTGTTTTCGCTCAGAAACAAATAGCCGTGTGAAACATATGCTATCAAGCATATTTTTTGCATTTCTCCATTTTCTAATAAAGACTGCCTGCGCACATTCTCACAAGCAGTCTTTTATTTTGCTTTTATTTTTATCCTAAGAAATCTAACAATGTCTGCTGTACAACTTTACTTGCAGCCTGAAGAGATGCGTTGTATACCAGCTGGGCTGATGTATAGCTTACAACAACATCTTCCAGATCAATATCTTCATTGGCAGACTTGCTTTCTGTGACATTGGTAAACTGTTCTGTGAGTCTTCCCTGTGTCAGTTCCAGTCTTGTCAGTCTGTTACCGACATCTGCATTGGCAAGGGAAATCGTCTGCTTATAGCCCTGCATCTGTGAAATGCCGCTTTCAAACGCCTTGGTCATCTCATCTTCTGCCAGTGTTTTCTGCTTATTCAAGCCATTCAGCATCGAATTTAACTTTTTCTGTGAGTCCTCATCGCTATACCGGGCTTCCTTTAACATGCCTTCCACCTGTGAAATCTGGCTTTCTAAGTCGAGTACATTCTGAACGGATGTTACAAGGTCATCAATATCTCTGCCAAGGTTAATATCGAATGCCTCATTGGCTTCGGTATTAATCTTAATCTTCTGTGCATAGTTGATGTTGTATTCTACATCTTCCCTGACTTTATCATAGACGATTCCTGTCGTATTATCCACACAGTCATAATACATTGTCGGATTCAAATCATCTTTAATAAAGTTATCCTTCTGATACGTAAATGAAAAGCTGTCAGAGGTGTAGACCTGCTTATAAACATTTTCACCCATCAGCACTTCACCTGTTGTTGCATTAAAGGCAATTTCATTATCGCCCGGAATGTAGTTTTTATCCGTTGTATTTGTAAATGTCAGTGCAGTACCGGTAGAATCTGTAATGCTGTACTGTCCGTTGGCATCCGGATTGACCGTTGTTGTCGTTGTAATCGGGTTGCCGTCTGCGTCCAGCTGCTTGTTACCATTGCCATCTAACTGATACGTTGTAACAGTTGCCGTGCCATCTGCGGCAAAGCTGATATCTGTATTGTTATAGCTTAAGCTATATCCGGTGTTTTTCACATCTGAATAGCCAAGGCGCAGTCTGTAGACACTTTCCACATTTGGCATCACAGCATTGCCGTCGGCATCATAGGATACGTTTAAATTTAAAATATCTGCATTGCTATACGCATTGGTATAGACGGTCTTGCTTGAAATATCATCTCTGCCAAACTTCTGTGTAATTGTATAATCTGCTTCAGCTGCCAGTGCATCGGACTGATAGGTGAGTGTCGTATCCGTCTTATAACCGGTAAATACGTAACGTCCGGCGTAATCTACATTTCCTTCATCGTAGAAAGTCTTTTTTAAAGCCTTTAAGCTTTCTGCAATCGTATTTCTCTGTTCTGATGCATAAGAATCGGATGAACCCTGATTGCAGTATTCATACAGCTTATTAATAACAGATTCGCCCTGTGTCAGCGCGCCCTGTGTTGTTGAAAGCCACTGCTGTGCATCCGGGATGTTTTTCTTTAAATACTGTGTTACTTCATTTAAGCTGGCACGAAGACGTAACGCACGAATGGCAATAATCGGGTCTTCTGACGGCTTATTAATCTTTTTTTGTGTAGACAGCTGGGTATCCAGTGTATTAACCTGTTTTTTATTTACCTGGATATTTGCCATACTGCTGTTAATCATCATCTGATTTGTAATTCTCATATCTTCTCCAATCCGGAATCATTCCTGCAATTCATCAAATTATAAGCCTGTTCCATTAATCAGCTTGTCATAAATTTCATTCATGACAGACATCATCTTTGAATTTAAGTTATATGCCTGCTGGAATTTCATCATATCCATCGCTTCTTCATCGGTATCAACACCCATGATTGATAAGCGCTGGTTCTGAATGGTTGTGCGCAGGTTGTTGTAATTGTCTAACATATTGGTTGCATTGCTTGAATCAATGGACATATCACTGACCATACTTTCAAGGAAGTATGCGCCTGTACCACCATCGAAAATCTTTTCACTCTGAAGCTTTCTTAACTGCTCCATAATATCTGCTTCTGCCTGTCCGGTTGCCGCAGAACTTCTTGTTGCAAGCTTATCGGCATCTTTAATCAGTTCTGGGTTGACTGTAATGTTTAAAGCCGTCATCGTATCTGTGTTTGTCTGTGTTACAAACAATGAAATGCCCTGCTGTGTTCCGTCTGATGTCAGACCACTCTTTAAAACGTTATTGACTGCTTCCGACAATGTGGAAATGAACTGGTTTAACTGGGACTGGTAATACGGAATCCCCTTAAAATCTGTATTCTGTTCATTTCTTAATACAGATTCCAATACTTTGTTACCGTCTGAATCCAGAATGTAATCGCCGTTCTCATCCACTTTGTACTGTTCGAACTCACCATTACAGCCGTCACGGATATCTACCAGTGCCTTCATCTGTCCGCCAAGGGACGGGCTGTAAAGATTGAAGTTTTGTCCGCTCTCCCACTTTACATCATATAAAGAAGCGGCATCGGAAGCATTTCTCTTATCTGCTCTGGCTTCTGTATAAAGCTTATTGTAATCGTATCCTGCAACCAGTGTCTGTCCGTTAATGGATACCCTGAAATCTGTCAGACCGTTTCCGATGTCTTCTTCATTGATGCTGACATTGACAATCTGTGCCAGATCATCAATCAGCGCATTTCTCTTATCTCTTAAATCATTTGCATCGCCGTAGTTGGCTTCAATCTGATTAATCTGTCTGTTTAAAGAAGCAATGTTTTGTGCATAGGAATTAATCTGCTCTACCGCATCCTTGATTTCGTTGTTTGCATCTTCCTGAATCTTTCTAAGATTCGTAGACAATGTATTAAAATACTGCGCCATGCTCGCTGCATTGTTAATCAGCTGATTCTTTGTCGAAGCCTCGCCCGGTGCTTTAATAACTTCTTCTACCGATGTAAAGAACTTCTGATATTCCTTACAGTAACCGTTCAGATTCCATTCATCAAAGAAATCTTCAATCTGGTCCATATAATTTTCTTTTGCTTCATATTCGCCGTAATTCGCCTGATTGTTACGGTATTTTTCATCGTAATAGCTGTCACGCAGCTGGCTGACACCTGTTACCTTAACTCCGGCACCGAGCATACCGTATGTTGAGAACGTACGTAATGCCTGTGCTGCTTCTGTTGATGCCTGCTGTTTTGAATATCCCTTTGTATTAATATTGGATACGTTATGTCCTGTAACATTCAGCGATGTGGATGCTGCCTGCAGACCGCTGTATGATATTGTTAATCCAAAAAATGTTGATGCCATATTTTCCTCATTTCCGGGCGTTTTTATTACCGGGCAGCACCCGCTGCCATGATTATCTGCTTTCGCCCCGGTGCAGACAACTGTTTAAACTTCATTTTATGCATTTCCAAGTGAAACGATTAAGCTTTCTAACATATCGCTGACAACATTAATATACCGTGATGCCGCATTGTATGCCTGCTGGAACTTAATCATCTTTTCAAGCTCTTCATCAGAAGATACACCCTGCAACTGTAAACGCTGGTTATCATATCCGTTTACCATGGTTTCCTGATTGCTCACATAATTGTCAAGCACACGGCCCATTGTTGCATATTCACTGATGAAATTTGTATAATATGTATTAAAATCTGACTTTGCATAGACTTCAGGATTTAAGGAAGCAAATTTGTTCTCCCACATATCCACCAGTTCCTGTGCTTTGTCAAAATCTTCTTTTCCCTGCTTTGTTGTCAGCGCAATCTTACCGACATTCTGTGTAACTTCTTCGTTCATCTCAAGGCTGCCGATGGTGTAGTAAGACTGGTTGCCCTTGACATCCAGATTGTTTCTGACATAGATTGTACCGCCGTTCGCATCGGTTGTCACGATATAACGCTTGGTATTCGTACGGGAAATCAGTTCCTCACCGATGGTCTTATCATCGTCCATACCATAATCTGTCTTATCCATGTCCAAAACAGAATATACATAAGAATCTACCTGTTCTTTCTGTGTGAGTGTTTCATCTGTAAAAAGGGCTTCCTCCGATGTGTAACTGTATGTTCCATCGCCATTGTCTGTTCCCTGTACTGCCTGACCGTGTCTTGTATACAGCACTGCATTAGCTGATGTGTTATATATATACTTCGCTGCGGCAATTTCATTGCCCTCACCGTCTGTCAGCGGTGCATCCAGCGTAATCTCTTTTTCGGGGCATAAAACATCATTGATGGACTCCACAATTCCGTTAACCAGCTTATCCAGCCCTGCCATCGCACTTAAAATAGCAGACGGTTCAATGTATGTATTGTAATAATCCTGTTTTTCCTGATATGCGGCATAAGCTGCATCGTATGCTGCCTGTCCTTCTGACGTTGTCAGGTCATAATCACTCTCATCCGGCTTTACCGGTACATCGGAAGCCTTGACATTGACACTTCCCCGCGCAATAATTGCACCTTTTAATGAACCCATATCATTTTTACTGCCATTTGAAATCGGCTGTGTAATGTCAAATACATCCTTTTCAAAGGAAGGCCAGGTTGGAATCAGCAGCGAATTACTGTCCATGGTTCTTGTAGACATCTCTGTCACATTATTCTCATTGACAAACGGAATGCCTTCGCATGTGACGATGACACGTCCGTTTGCTTCTTCATAATAAGACATCTTAATATATCCACTAAGTTCATCGAGTGCATTATCACGCTGGTCACGTAAATCGTTGGCATATTCGCCCGAACCGGATTCAATTCCCTGAATCTGCTTGTTTAATGCAAAAATGGTCTGCCCCAGTTCATTAATCCGGTTTACGGAATTCTGTACTTCGGTATTCAGCGTTGTCTGATAGTCTTTTAAACTCTCATAGATTTTATTGGATCTGTTTACAAATGCTGATGTATACTGAATTAAAGAGGATCGTGCAACGGTGCTTTCAGGATTCTTGCTTAATTCATTCACTGCGGAATATAAATTTTTCAAGCAGTCCTGATAGGTAACACCCTGCATTTCACCAAAAAGATCTTCTACTTCTTCTACGGCTTTTAAGTTGCTTTCATAGTAACCCAGTCTGCCGTTCTCTGTCCGATACGCTCTGTCGATAAACGTATCGCGGATTCTGCGGATTTCACTGACGGAAACACCGAGTCCGTATTTATCAATTGTATTACTTCTCGTACCAACAGTCAGATACGTCATATCTTCAAACGTAATCTGCTGTCTTGTATACCCCTCTGTATTAATGTTGGCGAGGTTATGTGCTGTTGTATTTAAAGCTGTCTGCGCGCTGTGCAGGCCGGAAACGCCAATATACAGACTTCCCATTCCGTTTGCCATTGTTTCTCCATTTCTGCCCTCATCTGCTTATCCTTAAGCCGGCCGTCCTCCCCTCCGTGGGAAAACCTGTATAAAGTATAAAATTAAATATTACTGTCTTGCATCAAAGCCGCTGACGGTCTGGATTCTCTCCTCGTCATAAGCGTTTTTACTGTAGTTTCCTGTCTGTGGCGTAAGCACTGCATTTTTTGCAATGTTAAGTTCAAACTCAACCATATCCAGTGATTCTTTTGTCAGTAATTTATTATTCTCGTTGATTTTCATCAACTCATTTAATGTCTTTTTAAGCTGTGCATTAACTGCCGCAAGTGCATCATGCTCTTTAGGCTGCTTCTTTAGCACTTCTAAAATATCTTCTAATTTAATGTCTGTTCTTCTTAAATTGAGTACATTGCAGATATCATCTACATTTTCCATACGCTGCTGTTCCAGTTTATTAATGGCATCAATACGTGCCTGTTCCTGAACCAGAATATCCTGTAACCGCTCAATATCCGCACCGACAATTGCCTTTGTCTTGTTATTGGATAACTCCAGCAGTTTTTTATACTCTGCATCTTCCTGTCCAAGTACATCAATAAGTGTATCAATTAAACTTGCCATGAAAGAATCTCCTTAAAATGTTAATGTTGCAATATTCTCAAGCATCTTACCGGCAACTTCCTGCGCACTCACACGATATGTTCCTGCCTCCATTGCCGCTTTTATCTGTGCAACCTTGTCTTCTCTTACTTCCGATGTCCGGCTTACTGCCTCTTTTGCTGTCTGATAATCCTTTGCTGTTCTTGAAATTTCCAGTTTATCACTATATGAAGCAGTACTGCCTCCCTTCTTTGCAGAAGAAGCTGCCCCACTCTGATAAATCCGGTTCACAGCACTGTATGCCTCTACACGCATTGCTGACCGCCTCTCTTTCCGTTTAAACTCTTTTCCTATTCTCATTAAAATGGTTTCAGAAATATTATCGGTACTTTCGGCATATTCCTTAACCTGTTTTTACAATTTTTAAATACAAAAAAAGAAAGAATCGCCCGGAATTCTGTATATATCCTGAGTAATTCTTTCTTTATGCTCTGTAATATAGAATCTGTTATTTATCAAGGAATCTCATTCTTGCATTGTCACGATCCCTGCCTGTCCTTGGTGCCGCTGCCGGTGCCTTATACAGATTATCCAGCTTGTTTGCCATCGTTCCTTTGCACTTATCACAGTAACGCCCTGTCTTAATCGTTGCACCACAGCACTCACACTGCAGTCCGATCGGTGAATCATCCGCAAAGCAAAGACGTTCTTCACGCACCCACTGTTCAATCTGCTTGGTGCTGACTTCAAATTTATCTGAAATCTCTGAAATACTTGCAACTTTGTTGTCGCGGATATATTCCTTAATTTCCACGAACTTGTCTTCCAGCTGTTTAATACAGCTCGGGCATAAATTACGGTAACTGCCGCCTATATAATTATATAATTTCCCACATTGTCTGCAATTTCTAACATCCATAACCAATTCTCCCCTTCTGCCGTTCCCGGCATTTTCTTAAAATCCTTTCCCCGCACACAAACATAAAAAATATACTTTCTGTGCGCCCTTTTGATATAAAATTTTTGCGCAGCTGTCTATCGTTGCTCCTGTTGTATAAATATCATCAACAAGTAAAATTTTTTTATATTTTACTACATTTTCTTTTACAAGGAAAGCCCTTTCTACATTTTTTCTTCTTTCCTCATCATTTAATTCTTTCATTGGAGTTGTTTTTCTGGTACGGACCAGGATTTCCGAAGCACAGATCAGATTCAGATTTTTAGAAAGCTCGCGCGCAATCAGTTCTGCCTGATTGTATCCGCGTTTTCTTTGTTTGGCTGCATACATCGGTACGGGAAGCACAAGATCAATATCCCATTTTCCAATGAGCGCACCGCACTGCTGCGCCGCCTGCCTGCCGTAAAATGCCGCATATTCTCTTTTATCATGATACTTGAATTGGTAAATGGACTGTTTGATGCCGTCCGTATAGGCAAAGACCGCCACACCGCGTTCATAAAAATGGCATTTCACCGTACAGTCATAGCAAAACTGCTGCGTATCCGTCTTTTTTAACGGTTTGCCGCACTTCATGCAGCGCGGTTCGCCGATATATTCAAGTCTGTTGTCACAATCCGGACAGATTTGTCTTCGTCTGCCCTTTTCAAACCCCAGAACCCCGCCGCAGACCGGACACGCCGGCGGAAACACTATATCCGTCAGTTCTTTGATGCCGGTCTGTGCAAGCTGCTGTATATATTCTTTTAAGTTCTGCGTGTTATTCCGCTTGTTTTTTCCCTGTTTCATTTTCCCCTCTATTTCACAAACGTTCCAATTCTAAATGATGCACAAACTGAATTCATTTCTGAAGAATCTTTGATTTAAAGATTATCCATTTCCTGAATCCGCAGGTCCAGTGAAGAATATCGTTTCTGCTCCGATTCATTTGCCGCCATTTCATGAAAGCAGTCTTCCAGTCCTACCATGCAGACACAGGTTCTCGCCCTTGTCACTGCCGTGTATAAGAGATTGCGGTTCATCAGCATACGCGGTCCCGGAAACATCGGAATCAGCACCGCCGGATATTCACTGCCCTGCGATTTGTGAATTGTAATCGCATATGCCAGCTCCAGTTCATCCAGCTGTGTAAAATCATAGTATACAAAACGGTCGTCTTCAAACCGCACCAGCATCTGTTCCGAAAAGAAGTTGATATCTTCTATCACACCGGTGTCCCCATTGAAAATGCCATTGCCGCGGTCATAGGTAACGCCATACCGGCTCTTGCGCTCCCATTCCAGCTGATAGTTATTTTTTATCTGCATGACCTTATCGCCCACACGGTAAATGGTATCCCCGACTTCTTTTTCCATTTTGTCTGCGGACGGCGGATTTAAGTACTGCTGCATAATCCGGTTTAACCGCTGTGCGCCGACTGCGGATTTTCTCGTCGGTGTCAGTATCTGTATGTCTTTGCGGTCCGCGTGGACATAATCCGGCAGTTTTTCTTTAATCAGTGTACACATCGCCGCAATAATGGCATCGGGATTGTTCCGTTTGACAAACAAAAAGTCTTTGCTGTATTTGTTGAGTGTCACCGGTTCGCCTTTATTAATCTTATGCGCGTTCATGATGATTTCGCTCTCTGCCGCCTGTCTGAAAATCTTTTCCAGCTTCACGACTTCAAAGCAGCCCGAATGGATAATATCCTTTAACACATTTCCCGGTCCAACACTCGGTAACTGGTCCACATCGCCCACAAGAATCAGACGTGTTCCGACAGCTATTGCCTTTAGCAGTGAGTTCATAATAGATACGTCCACCATGGACATTTCATCTACAATAATGACATCTGTTTCCAGCGGATTGTCTTCATTTCTTTCAAAATGCATGCCTGTGTTCTGTGAATCGGATGCACTGCCGCAGATTTCAAGCAGTCTGTGAATTGTCTGCGCTTCATATCCGCTTGTTTCTGCCATCCGCTTTGCCGCACGGCCCGTCGGCGCTGCCAGACGGATTTCCAGACCTTCCATTTCAAAATATTTAATAATGGTATTAATAGTTGTTGTCTTTCCCGTTCCCGGTCCGCCCGTAATAACCATCAATCCATTTAAAACAGCCTTATGAACCGCCTGTTTCTGGATATCATCAAGAATTATGTCGTTTTTTTCTTCGATTTGCGCGATTCTCTGGCCGATTTCCGCTTCATCCTGCGAATACGGGATATTCAGTTCGATCAAATGCTTGGCAATAGAAGCCTCCATATAATAATACATCGAAGCATAAATGCACTTTTCGCCAGACGCATTTTCACGGACAACAATTTTTTTATCAATTGCCATATCCATGATATGGCGCTCCATATCACGAATATCTATTAACAGCAGCGCTGTAACCCCCTGCTCTAATTCTGTCCACGGCAGATAGATGTGTCCCTGTCCTGCCGCCTGTGTCAATACATACAAAATCCCACTGCGGATTCTGAAATCCGAATCTACTTTAATGCCGGCCTTTGCCGCAATTTCATCAGCCGTTTTAAATCCGATGCCGTCAATATCGTCTGCAAGTCTGTAAGGATTCTGCTTAATAATTGTATATATTTCCTGTCCGTATCTGGAATAAATTTTACCCGCAATTCCCATGCTGATGCCATAGTCCTGTAAAAACATCATGGCTTTACGCATGTCGTGTTTATCGACAAGCTGAGCTGCGATATCCATCGCTTTTGTAAGACTGATGCCTTTAATCTCCGCAAGACGTTCCGGTTCTTCTTCCATAATGCGGAAGGTGTCATCCCCGAACTCTTTTACAATCCTCTCAGCCATTTTTTCACCAATGCCTTTGATGGCACCGGATGCAAGATAACGTCTGACCGACTTGGTGTCGTCCGGCGCTTTGAATTCATAAGATTTAATAGAAAACTGCATATCATAGGACGGATGTTTGACAAATCCTCCATTTGCAGTAATAAATTCACCTGCGTTGATGTAACTGAATACACCAACGCAGGTAATCTCTTCACCTTTATAAACCACGTTGAAAACGGTATAGCCGTTGTCTTCATTGCGGTATATGATATTTTCTACAAAGCCTTCAATATATTCTGCTTCGTAATCTAAATTACTCCTCAATTCCGTAATTCCTCTTCATCTGATTATAAAGGGTCTGTGCCAGTCCCAGTCCGCTGCCGTTTTCTGTACTGCACAGTGCTTCAGACAGCTTTGACACCATCTGGTCACCAAAATAGCTGGACATGGTACTCATTCCGGAATCACTGCTGTCAGAAGACAGTCCAAAAATAGAAGCATAGCTGTTATCATCATCACTGCTGTCTACTTTTGCCATTTTAAGCATGGATTTTACCATCTGTTCTGCAAAATATTCTTCAAAATCCTTGCAGACTTCCATGAGTTCATCGCTGGAAGACGTAGATAAATCCTTATTATTTAATGTGCTTTCAAGCGCACTTGTTGTTGAATTGGTATAGGTACCGTTTAAATATGACGAATTTAATCCGCTGATTGTATCGCTCATATGTACACCTTTCCTCCCCGGCATTAAACTGCCGCACCGCTGCTTTTACTTATCGCTTCAGATTGTTTGCCTGCTCCATCATCGTATCGGATGTGGTAATTGCCTTTGAGCATAATTCATAGGCTCTCTGCGCTGTAATCAGATTTACCATTTCTGTTGCTACATTGACATTAGAAGCTTCCAGATATCCCTGCTTTAAGGTACTCTTTTTGCCTACCTCATCGATATCTTCATTTAATGCAATACCGGATGCTTCCGTTTCCATTAAAAGAGAATCTCCTGTCTTATCAAGACCTGCCGGATTGGCAAACTGGAATAATCCAATCTTTAAACCGATTGCCGTCGGATTGTTGTTATTTTCTTCACTTGGATATAATAAATTACCGTCGCCGTCTACTGTAATCTTTGTCGGGTCATATTCCGGTCCCAGCACCAGTTCATTACCGTCTGAGCTTAATACCGGAAGACCTTCTGATGTACAAAGCATATAGCCTTCTGTTGCAATTGAGAATCCAAAGTTACCGTTTCTTGTGTAATAAGTCTGTCCATCTTCACCGACTACACCGAAAAAGCCATTTCCTACGATTGCAAAATCCGTATCACTATCTGTTTTGTTGACAGAACCCTGTACATACTGTGATGTTACAGCAGATACTCTTGAACCTAAACCAACCTGTGCATTAACCGGCTTTGTTTCACCGTTTGCAGATGTGGTCTTTGCCTGTAACTGCTGATATAAAAGGGATTTAAAATGTGTTGTTTCCATCTTGTATCCTGTTGTATTTACATTTGCAAGATTATTGGAAATCGTATCTACATTTGTCTGCTGTGACGTCATGCCTGCTGCTGCCGTCCATAATGATCTTACCATATTCTTCTCCATTCCGTAATCAATACCGGTGATTTTACCGGCAGCTTACTACCATAATATTAATGTCTTTTAACCCGGGCCTTATTATAATTCTGACATTGTCACCATTTTGCCAAGCATTTCATCAATTGCCTGGATGACTTTCTGTCCGCTTTCATACTCTCTTGCAACCGCAATCATGTCCACCATTTCTGATACGACATTAATATTAGAAGCTTCTAAGTAGCCCTGCTGTACGGTTGCCGTACAATCCTGTTCGGTTGCACCATCCACCGCACGGTACAGATTTTCACCGTATTCTTCCAGATAGTTATAATCTTCAAAATCAACCAAGGCAAATGTATCTACATACTGTCCGTCTGCAAAAATATTCCCCTGTGAATCAACAGATAATTCATTCAAATCTGTCGGAAGCTGGATTCTTCCGCCTTCACCTAAAATATAATCGCCGTCTTTTGTCACAAGATAGCCTTCTGAATTCATCTGAAATGCGCCATCTCTGGAATACATTGTGCTTGTTACACCGTTCTTATTGGTGAACTCTACCGAGAAAAAGCCCTGTCCTGCCAGTGCAAAATCATAGGTGTTGTTCGTTGCCTGTAACGAACCCTGCTCCCAGTTTCTGTATGTTTCCCCAATCTTTGCACCCAGACTGACTGAACCGATATTCTGGTTTAAATGTCCGACTGTTGCATCTTTAATCTTGATGGCATACATGGAATCAAATGCCTGTGTTGTACAGCCCTCTGCTTTAAAGCCTGTCGTTGTTGCATTTGCAAGGTTGTTGGAAATCACATCCAGTCTTTTCTGGGAATTCACCATTCCTGTGTACCCTGTGTAAAGCCCCTTTACCATTTCTTTCCTCCTCCGCTCACTTCTTATTTTGCTGATAATTATTTATCATCTCTGTATCCTGCAAGGAATTCAATAAACTTACCGGTTCCGATTGCAACTGCTGTCATCGGGTCTTCGGCTGTCATTGTATGGATTCCTGTCTTTGATTCAATCAGTTCTTCAAGTCCCTGCAGCAGGCTTCCGCCGCCTGTCAGGACAATTCCTCTGTCTGCAATATCGGAAGCTAATTCCGGTGGTGTCTTTTCCAGTACACTGTGTACGGCTTCAACAATCTGGGATGTTGCTTCTTTTAATGCTTCCTGTGTTTCTTCTGACGTTACCTCAACCGTCTTTGGAAGACCTGTTACAAGGTTTCGACCTCTTACGTTCATTGTTGCAATCTCAGTTCTCGGATAAGCTGAACCGACTTTTATCTTAATATCTTCCGCAGTTCTTTCACCAATCAGAAGATTGTGTTTCTTTCTCATATATCGGACGATTGCTTCATCAAAATCATCACCGGCAATCTTAATGGAGGTGCTGACTACTGTACCGCCTAAAGAAATAACCGCGATATCTGTTGTACCACCGCCGATATCAACAATCATGTTACCGCAAGGTCTTGAAATATCAATCCCTGCACCGATGGCAGCTGCAATCGGTTCTTCAATGATTGCTACTTCTCTTGCACCAGCCTGAAGTGTTGCATCTTCTACCGCCTTCTTTTCTACTTCTGTAACACCTGACGGTACACAGACACTGATTCTTGGCTTCTTTAACATTCTCTTGCCGATTGCCTTCTGGATGAAGTACTTTAACATTTTTTCAGTTACTCTGTAATCAGAAATAACACCCTGTCTTAACGGTCTTACCGCTACGATATTACCCGGTGTTCTTCCTAACATCAGACGTGCTTCTTCGCCGATTGCCTTAATCTTGTTGGTATCTCTGTCAAATGCTACTACTGACGGTTCTTTTAAAACAACGCCTTTCCCTTTTATATAAACCAGAATACTGGCTGTACCCAAATCTACTCCGATATCGGTTGATAACATATGAATCCCCTTTCCGATGTTCTTCATTCTATCTATGTTCGTTTTTCTTATTTTCTTCATTTCTATATATATGTAGACAGTATAACGCAGTCTAAACATACATAGTAGAATACCATTATATACAACATTTTCAAAATTTAAAAGGGGTTGACTGAAATTTTTTCAAAAAATCTTTAAACATCCTTTTTCTGATTAAATACAATGTCAAAAATTTCATTAAACCGCACTTCAAAATTATGAAACTCTTTTACTTTTCCATAACCATTTGCTGCAATCTGTCTTCGTTCTGCATCATGTACCAGATAGTAATTGCACTTATCCATCAGGTCATCATGAGATTCATACAACACCAAATCCTCACCCGGTACAAAATGCCTGTAAAAATCCGCCTGATAATTCGACATTAAAAATCCCCCTGCACCCATAATATCCATTGCGCGCAGTGGAATTCCTGTTTTAATACTTCGCAATGTGATATTCAGATTAATGTCGGAGCATTTAAAAACGTATGGCATCATATCATAATAATCAACGCTCCCCATATTAATCACGTTCGGTAATTCAGGTGTCGGATTTTTAGTATATAGCTTTACTTGATATATTTCAGAAAGTCTTTTTAATATCTGCGTTCTTTCTATATTTGCCATTTTTTTGCATAGAATACCGTCTGCAAGTACATCCTCTAAATCAATCAACAAATTTTCTGTAGGTTCCAGCTCTTTTAGATTCAGTTTTTTTGTTATCTCTGGTAGAAAATTATAACCATATACTTTAATTTGTGCATTCATAGCCGCATCTAAATATCCTCTTGTATAAGATGTCATTGCTATATTATCATATTTACGCTGTCCTTGTCTTTCATTATACATGCTCCCCAAAAAAGATATCTGAGATGAAAGCAGCTGAATGAGTTCTTTTACATCTTTATTGTCCCTATATTTAAACACTTCGTTCATCCTCTCCAACCTCACCATATTGACCGGCAACGGCATATAGTAAATATGTGAAGCTCCCATATTTATCAGCTGTTCACACAATTGTTCATCAAATATAAAGCAATAATTACATTTATTATAAATGGACTTCGTAAATAAACGATACATCGGACTGTCATATACAAAGGAAATGTATGGTATATTATATTTCACCATGCAATCTGAAATAATACTGCTGTAATTAAATGTAAACACACAGTCATAATGTTCAATTTCCAGCTCTCTATCAAGCAGAACACAAAAATCTTCATCTGATAGTTCTACGATAACATTTGCTTCTATACATTTATAGGAATGTCCCATTCTTGTCAGACATTCCTCTAAGTCTTTTATCAAAAAGCTCTGATAATAAACAATTAATATATTCATTTGTACTCTCCCACACTATTTTTTCCTATTAAAATACTCTTTAAATTCGTCCAGCGCTTCGCCAAACTTATTAGACGTTGCGGACGGGAAGCTGTTTAACATGGAATTTTTGAATTTGCCGACCTTTTCCTTTGCCGCATCCAGTTCCAGTCTTAAGCGTTCCGCACGCGCTTCCTGCATACTGAAAAATTCACGGCTTCTTTCATTATTCTTATCCGTAAATACTTCTTTTGCATCGTTTAAACGCTCTGTCAGTTCTGACAGTTCATTTTTAATTCTTGTTTCATACGTGAGCAGCTTCTGGAAATCCAGCGCCTTTTTAAACGCATCAACCGTATCCACGGATGCCACCGCAATGATAAAAAATAATCCAACTCTTAATATATTTGCCGGAACGGAAGCCACCAGTGCCGCAACCGGAATATGCACAAAACAGACCAGCAATACCGTCAGCACGCCCCAGAATAAGGATGAGGTCAGACAGATATAGCCGTGAATCTGAAACTTTTTATTGCTGTAATCCCAGTAGCGCATGTTAAACATCATTTCCATCAGTACCCCTGTGACATATTCCAGCGCCGTTGCACCGATTGTACCACAGATGTATACTAAAACATAATTATCCTTTGCCCAAAGTGTTGATAACAGCATGATTACCGCTCCCGAACCGTACAGTGGCAGCATCGGACCTTTTAAAAAGCCTCTGTTTGTCAGTTTGCGCTTGTTAAAGGATACAATGGCGGATTCAATGCACCACCCTAAAAAGCTGTAAATAAAAAAGAACGCAATCCACTCTGTAATACTATAATTTTCAATCATACAATTCCTCATTTCTTCATTTTTAAATGCATTTCTATCAAATTTATACAGGATACGGCAAGGCGTACTCCGTAAATACAGTTTCACACCTGCCCTGCGGCAGCTTACTTTTTCTTAAAAAACACACTTTATTTAAAAACAGTATAAGCCGACAATGGATGGTTTGTCCATAGCCGGCTTATATCTTCCCTCTGGCTTTCTTTATTCTTCCAGAATTTCCCGTTGTTTATTCCTGGATTTCAGGATATTTTACAAATACATTTTTAATGCATCTACACGGTCAAGTTTTTCCCATGGCAGATTCAGGTCGTTGCGGCCGAAATGTCCATAGCTTGCTGTCTGCTTGTAGATCGGTCTTCTTAAATCAAGCATCTTGATAATACCTGACGGTCTTAAATCGAAGTTTTCACGGATGATTTCTACAATCTTATCTTCGCTTAACTTCCCTGTTCCGAATGTTTCCACGCGGATAGATGTCGGCAGTGCAACACCGATCGCATAAGATAACTGGATTTCACATCTGTCTGCAATACCTGCGGCAACGAGGTTCTTTGCTACATATCTTGCGGCATATGCTGCGGAACGGTCTACCTTTGTGCAGTCCTTACCTGAAAATGCACCGCCGCCGTGTCTTGCAACACCACCGTAAGTATCAACGATAATCTTACGACCTGTCAGACCGCTGTCACCGTTTGGTCCGCCGATTACGAAACGTCCTGTCGGATTGATATAAATTTTCGTGTCATCATCTACCATACTGTTGTCTACAATGGCATCAATAACATACTTCTTGATATCTGTATGAATCTGTTCCTGTGAAACTTCCGGTGCATGCTGTGAAGATACAACGATGGCATCCAGTCTTACAGGCTTGTTGTTTTCATCATATTCCACTGTAACCTGTGTCTTTCCGTCCGGTCTTAAATAAGACAGTGTACCGTCTTTTCTGACCTTTGTCAGCTGTCTTGCAAGCTTCTGTGCAAGTGCTGCGGAATATGGCATATATTCTTCTGTTTCATTGGTTGCATAGCCAAACATCATACCCTGATCGCCTGCACCAATGTCATCTGCATCCGGATCAATGCCTTCTTTTGCTTCAAGTGCCTTGTCAACACCCATTGCAATATCCGGTGACTGCTTGTCAAGTGCCACCATAACGGCACAGGTATTACCATCGAAGCCTTTTTCAGAGCTGTCATAGCCGATTTCTACTACGGTATCTCTTACGATCTGTGTAATATCTACATTGGCCTTTGTTGTAATTTCACCCATAACCATCACAAATCCTGTATTGGTTAATGTTTCACAGGCAACTCTTGAATATGGGTCCTGTGCATATAATGCATCCAGTACTGCATCAGAAACCTGATCGCAGATTTTGTCCGGATGTCCTTCTGTTACTGATTCTGAAGTAAATAATCTTTTCTCCATGAATTCTTTCTTCCTTTCTTTCCTCGGGCTTTTTATGTCCCTGTAAACTGTTAAACGCTGCTTCTGGTACTTCTCCTGAAACTGAAAAACGAGCCCCTCAGACAGGACTCGTAATCTATGTAAGATCCGTAATCCTCTTATTGTTCGACCTGCCGCAAAAGCAGGATAGTCGCTCAGGTTGGCACCTTCCATATCTTACCATATGGGGTTGCCGGGCTTCATCGATCCTATGTATCTCCACCGCTCTAAATAAGGGACATCTTAAATTATTCAGTTAATCATTCATACGTATGTATATTACACAATCTATGGGCATTGGTCAAGTACTTTTTATTGACTTTTTATCCCCTCAACCATATAATGAAGCTACCGGAACATTTATACTTTTGCAAAGGAGATTTCAAGGATGAGCGACAATACACAGGAGAAAAATATTTTTATTTTTGATGCCGCTGAAGGCATGGTTTTATCACAGGATATCATGACTTCCACCGGTCATCTTATTGCTGCAAAAGATACCGTTTTGACTTTAGATATGATTGCAAAAATCTCTGAGTACAATGTCTTAAAAATTAATGTATATGAGGAAGCTGCCGCACAGCCTGAGCAGCCGGAAGTTCTGGAACAGATGACTTACTATGAAAAAATTAAGCAGAGCCAGAATTTCGAACATTTTAACGAAACTTTTATTGATGGTATTAATGATTTGAAGACAGAATTAAATGACATTGTCATTAACCACGAAACAATTGATACGACTGCGCTGTTAAAGAATACCGAAAAAATTCTTGCAGAATATACGAATACTCTCCAGATTTTCGATATGCTCCACTGTATGCGTGATATGGACGATTTAACATATGTCCACTGCATTAATGTTGCCATTATTGCCTCCATTCTTGGAAAATGGCTCGGCTATTCTGAGGAAGATGTAAAGGTGCTGACTTTATGCGGTATTTTACACGATATCGGAAAGCTTTTAGTTCCAAATGAAATTTTAAGCAAACCGGACCGGCTGACCGCTAACGAATATGCCATTATTAAAGAGCATGTCAACTTAGGCTATCAGATTGTAAAGGATGCCGATATTGATGAGCGTGTTAAATCTGCCATTTTACTACACCATGAAAAATGCGACGGCTCCGGATATCCAATGGGTTTAAAGTCAGAAGACATTCCTGATTTTGCAAAGATTATTACAATTGCAGATATCTACGATGCCATGACCTCTTCCCGCATATACAGAAAAGCCCTCTGTCCATTCCACGTTGTACGGGATATGGAACAGGATGCTTTTACAAAATTTGACCCGAAGTTCAGCCTTCCGTTCTTAAAGAATGTCGCCACTTCTTATATCGGAAATAATGTCAAACTTTCTGATGGCCGCACCGGCGAAGTCGTTTTAATTAACGAACATGCCCTGTCACGCCCGATTGTAAAGTGTGAAGGCAATGAATTTGTAGATTTATCAAAAGAACGCAATTTAGAGATTGTTGCAGTATTACAGTAACTTTTCTCCCCAAACAAAACAGGCCGGTACCGTCTGATGCATCAGACGGTACCGGCTCATTTTATATGCTGTTACTGTTCGTGCAGGTATTTTTCGCGCGTTGCCAATCCGCCGCGGATATGGCGCTCTTTTTTGTTGACATCAAGCACCTTGCGCGCTTCATTTGCAAGCGCCGGATTGATTCGTGTCAGACGCGCCGTCACATCTTTATGTACGGTGCTTTTGCTGACACCGAATTTACGCGCGGTCTGGCGCACGGTTGCTTTGGTTTCGATAATATATTCCGCCGTCTTTACTGCCCGTTCTTCGATATATCCTTTCATGCAATATCCTAAAGTTTGTTTGTATATCCTATTCGGACAACGGGGAATATATGACTTATTCTTAAAGCCTGCCAGCCACAAAATGAGGGCAGCCACAAAAGAAGTTCTTATTTACAGTTTTGTGAAATATTGTCCGCTACTTTTTGAAGCAATACGAAAAGCTGCTCCGCTTCTTTCTCTGAAAGATTACTGCAATAAATTTTATCGGTTTCTTCAAATATCTGCTGTACTTTTTTTGCGATGTCCGTTCCCTTGTCTGTCAGGGCAATCAGCCATGAACGGCGGCAGTCGGGATTACTTTCCCGCACAAGCAGTCCTGCCTGCTCCATTCGGTCAAGTGTCCTTGACATCGTGGTTACATCTAAAAGGCAGGCATCCGCAAGTTTTTTCTGTGTCATACTGCCTTCAAAAAGCAGTTCTTTTAAAATGCGCGGCTGTCCCTGCCCCACTGTAAGCCCCAATGCGATAAACTGCGGCCGCATTAATCTCTGCCGCAGCACTTCTATCTTAAATAATTCATTCCGAATCTGTTCTTTTTTCATACTTTCCTCTTTTCTGTAGGCATTTATGCCGAAAGAACGCGAACTGAATTTATTCAGTTCTGCGATAAATAATATTTGCGACACCTGCGGCGCAAATATCTGTATGGACGAGTTTACTGTCAATCTACGATAATGGCAATTTGCTTTACCTGAAAGCAAATTGCCGTATGAGCAATCTCTCGCATATGGATTGCTCATACTTTATTCCAGTTCAAACTGTCCCGTATACAGCCTATAGTATCTGCCCTGCTGTTCTAACAATTCCTCATGACTGCCGCGCTCTATGATTTCGCCCTTTTCCAATACCATGATTGCTTTGGAGTTTCGCACGGTTGACAGGCGGTGTGCAATAACAAATACCGTTCTGCCTTCCATAATCGCATCCATGCCCTTTTCAATCAGCCGCTCGGTGCGGGTATCTACAGAACTGGTCGCTTCGTCTAAAATAAGCACCGGCGGTTTGGCAACTGCCGCTCTCGCAATCGCAAGTAACTGGCGCTGCCCCTGCGAAAGATTACTGCCGTCTGCATACAGCATTGTATCATAGCCGTCCGGCAGTCTGCGGATAAAGGAGTCCGCATTGGCAATGCGTGCTGCCTCATAAACCTCCTCGTCAGTCGCATCTAACTTGCCGTATCGGATATTGTCCGCAATCGTTCCCGTAAATAAATGCGTATCCTGAATAACCATTGCCAGTGAGCGGCGCAAATCGTCTTTTGCAATCTGCTGAATGTCGATACCGTCATAGGTAATCGTTCCCGACTGGATTTCATAAAAACGGTTAATCAGGTTGACAATCGTTGTTTTTCCCGCACCGGTTGAACCGACAAATGCGATTTTCTGTCCCGGTTTTGCAAAAAGAGAAATGCCGTTTAATACGCGCTTTTTATCGGTGTACCCAAAGACTACATTTTGAAAACGCACATCACCTTTTAATTCAACATAGCGGAAGCCGCCGTTTTCCGGCACTTTCCATGCGTAATCCGGTGTGCTTTGTTCACATTCTGTCAGTGTGCCGTCCGCATTTTTTACAACGTGACATAAATGCACGTTACCTTCGTCCACTTCCGGCTGTTCGTCCATCATGTCAAAAATTCGTTCCGCACCGGAAAGCGCAGACAACAGAAAATTGACCTGCTGGGTAAACTGGTTTAACGGCATTGCACTCTGGCGCACATATACCAGATATGCCGAAAGACTTCCCAAATCCATCAGTCCCCGGATTGCAAGCAGGCCGCCCGCGCAGGCAGACACCGCATAATTCAGATAGGAAAGACTGACAATGGTTGGTATCATCATACCGGCAAAGGACAGAGCATTGGTGGACTGCTTTCTGAAATTTTCACTGAGTTCACAAAAACGCGCATAGTCTTTTGCTTCGTGATTGAAGACCTTTTCGACCTTCTGTCCCTCTGCCATTTCCTGTACAAATCCGTTAATTTTGCCGAGTTCCTCCTGCTGCCGGTTAAAATATTTTTTGCTGTGCTTTCCATTTAAGCGGATAACCACAAACATAACAATTAAAAACACCACAACAATCAGCGACAGCCGGATACTGAGTACCATCATCATTATCACCGTACCGAAAAGCATCATGAAACTCTGGATAATCATTGCAAAGCTGTTGTTCATCGCTTCCTGTACGGCATCGACATCGTTGGTAAAACGACTCATTAATTCGCCGTGTGTATGCGCATCAAAATACCGCAGGGGCAGTTTTTGTACGTGTGCAAATAAATCGCTTCGGATTTCACGGATGACTTTCTGCGAGGTCTTCACCATTAAGCGGTTATATCCGAGCGTTGCCAGTGCGCCGCACAGATACATCACGCCCATTGCCGCAACGGCACGCATCAGTCCGTTTAAATCTCCCGGAACGATAAAGCGGTTAATGACCGGCTTTAAAAGATATGTTCCCGTAATATTGGCTCCGGCACTGATAAGTACCAGCAGGGCAACCAGCAAAAAGGACCATTTGTGCATGCCTAAATATACCAGCAGATGCCGGATTGTCTTTTTCGTGTCTTTCGGTCTTTTATATCCTACATATTTTGCCATTATAAATCCGCTCCTTCCTTCTGGGATTCGTAAATTTCCTGATAAATGCGGTTGGAAGCAATCAGGCTCTCATGCGTACCGATACCGCTTACCCTTCCGCCGTCCAAAATAATAATCTGATCCGCATGGCGCACGGAAGATATGCGCTGTGCAATAATAATTTTTGTCATATCAGGCAGTTTCTCTGCAAGTCCTTCGCGGATTCTGCTTTCTGTCGCCGTATCAACCGCACTGGTTGAATCGTCTAAAATCAGTACCTTCGGCTTCTTTAAAATGGCTCTTGCAATGCAGAGGCGCTGTTTCTGACCGCCGGACACATTGACACCACCCTGTCCCATTTCGGTCTGATAGCCGTCTTGCAGGCGGTCAATAAATTCATCAACGCAGGCAATCCGGCAGGCTTCTTCAATTTCCGTCATGGAAGCGTTTTCATCGCCCCATTTTAAGTTATCAAGCATTGTTCCAGAAAACAGTGTATTTTTCTGAAGTACCATAGCAATCGCATCTCTTAAATGCTGCATCGGATAATTTCTGACATCAACGCCGTCCACCTTTACCGTTCCCCGCACGGTATCATAAAGACGCGGAATCAGCTGGACAAGCGTGGTTTTTGCCGCACCGGTCTGACCGATAATTCCTACTGTCTGACCAGCTTTAATATGAAATGATACATCGGAAAGCACATATTCTTTTGCTTCTTCCTTATATTTAAACCACACATGGTCAAATTCGATTTCGCCGCGCTCTACGCTGATGTCCTTTGCATTTTCATCGGTCAAATCTATTTTTTCATCGATGACCTCAAGGATACGCGCGCCGGATGCCAGAGAACGTGTCATCATTAAAAATACATTGGACATCATCATCAGCGAATTTAAAATGAGCAGGACGTAGCTTAAAAATCCGGTCAGTTCACCGATACCAAGCCTGCCCTCATGAATCAGATAACCGCCGAATAACAGCAGGGACAGTATTGTTGCGTACATAACAAACTGCATGGCAGGCATATTTAACACGGCAATGCCAAATGCTTTTTCGGATTCTTTTTTCAGATTAAGATTTGCTTCTTCAAATTTTGCGATTTCATAATCGCCCCGCACATAGGCTTTGACTACACGGACTGCTGTCAGATTTTCCTGAATCGTGCGGTTCATGCGGTCTATCGCAAACTGCATTTTGGAATAGAGCGGACGTACATTTACAATAATGCAAATGAGTAACACGGCAAGTACCGGCAGGGCCACGAAAAATACGAGCGCCAGTGTTGAATTAATGGAAAATGCCACGCCCGTTGCAAAAATCAGCATGACCGGACTTCTGCCAAACGGGCGCATACCGGTTGAAACGGCATTCTGAATATTCGTGACATCGCTTGTTAAACGTGTCACAATCGACGATACCCTGAAATGGTCGATATTGGCAAATGAATACGACTGCAATTTTTCGTATTCGGCTTCACGCAGGTTTGCGCCCAGTCCCTGACCGGCAAGCGCCGCAAAACGGGCGCTTCCGATTCCAAGCACCAGTGCCGCCGCCGCACAGAGTACCATTTGAAATCCTTTTTGATAGATGTATCTTTCATCGCCTGTCGCAACGCCGGTGTCAATCAGATCCGCCATAATCATCGGAACCATTAACTCCAGCACTGCTTCCACCGCGATGCAAAACAATGCCAGAAAGGCATATTTCTTATACTGTTTCATATAAGAAAAGATTCTCTTTAACATTTATTGCACCTCCAACTGTTGTATGTGCAACAATTGTAGATTCAAGTTTTTGGAATGTCAAGAGGATTTTTGCAACTTTTCCAACCCAAAATAGTCCTGTTTTTGCAACTTTTCCAACCTTTTTTGAATAAAAAATGCAACTTTTCCAACCTTTTTTATAAATTTCATTCTATATATTGTGCATTGCTTTACCTCTTAAAATACAAAAAGATGAAACTCTGCACTACATTTCTTGCAAAGTTTCATCTTTTAATTTCTATACCACTTTCTGTTCACTCCCCGGAGCTGCCACACTCTCTCCGTCCCATGTACAGGAATAAGCCGAAGTTAAATGGACGAGCGCTGTGGCATTTCCGGTGCAGGATACACCTCTTCACCTTTTTCTGTATTGCAAAGTGACACTGATTTACGGAACAAAATAATGCCTGCTACAAATAAAACCGCAATCATGCCTACACCGGCGTTGATGTTTCCGGTTATCTGCGATACAAGGCTTACAATCGTTGTTCCCATAAATGATGCGCCTTTTCCGCAGATGTCCATCAGTCCGAAATATTCTCCGGACTTTTCGGCAGGAATGATTTTTGTAAAATATGAACGGGACAACGCCTGAATTCCACCCTGAAACATTCCAACCAGTACCGCAAGTATCCAGAACTGAATCTGGCTCTTTAAAAATACGGCAAATATTGCAATCCCAAGATAGGCAAAGATACAAACGGTAATCAGGCGGCTGGTTTCCATTTTACCGGATAATTTTCCGAAAAGTATCGCGCACGGAAATGCAACAATCTGCGTTACAAGCAGTGCCAGTAAAAGTCCTGTGCTGTCCAGCCCCAGTGCAGCGCCGTATGCCGTTGCCATGTCGATAATCGTGTATACACCGTCTATGTAAAAGAAAAATGCCAGCAGAAACATAAAAATATGTTTTTCTTTGCGGATATTGACAAACGTCTGTCCCAGACGGCAGAAGCTTTCTTTTACTGCGTGCTTTTGCTTTTTTACATAAAATTTCTGTTCATAGCCTTTTAACAGTGGAAGCGACATCACAAGCCACCAGACGGCAATGATTAAAAAAGCGGCTCCCATTGCCATTTCCATGCTGATTCCGATTTTTCCGCTGCCAAGCACAAGCACCAGACAGACAATAAACGGCACACAGCTTCCGATATATCCCCATGCATACTAAAATCGCCGCCGTAAAAATCGGCTTTTTAAACCCTTTGTATCCGCCATGGTTCCAAGCACCGGACCTGCAAGTGCTACTTTGTTAATTTCTTTCCCATTTTCTTCTCCATTTCTAAGTGATATACGTTCTGCCGTTTGTTTACCCGCACATTTCCAGCGGTTCATCTTTTTCTTTTCCGCCAAAGGTCAGACCATACCGCTTATCGAACGGAATTTTTCCCGATGCGCTGTCCTCATACTCATCAATTAACCGCTCCGCCAGCTTTTCGGCATCGCGGTAGAGCTGCATCAGCATCTGGGTGCTGTCCGTGCATTGCGGATTTTCGCTGTAATTGACTAACAGACCGTGCATTTCCTTATAATTTCCCGTTGCCTTTAACAGACCGTAAATCAAAAAACGCTTAAAATAGGATGGAGCTATTAAAAGTTTATTATTGGTAATCATGCCCTGTAATGCCTGCTCTGCCTGCTGTGGCGTTACATTTTTATAAAACGGACTGATAACCTCGGCATTTTTCAAAGTAGGATGAATATGCCCCGTCAGATTGTGTGTCAGCGGATTAAACCCGTCCGTCAGCATTAATTTACGGTCGAATTCCACTTCGATTTCCGTATGGCTGACCCCGCTTTCCGCAATTTTTTCATCAATGTAGCCGTGACAGCTGACGTCCAGTGCAAAATGACAGCAGAAGCCGTAAATATACGCTTCACACGCTTCCTTATTTTCCGCTTTCTGCATCACCAAGGATGCCTGCCTGAAAAATTCAATGCCCGGACGGTCGTGCATCGCATATCCGACATGATTGACCGGATTTGCAAAGAGCGGTTTGTAATAAAACAAAATATCCGGTCCATGCAGTCCGATATCATATAATTCCTTGTACTTTTCTATAATTTGTTTGGGCTTTCCTGTGAGATTACGATAAACCTCCTGCCCCATTCTGTAATGTGCATATGTTGATGGCATATTTCCTCCATTCCGCAGAATTCCTGCATTTTTATATCATCTATTTTATCCCATACTTTGTAAAATTTACTACCTTATTACAATAAAATATCCGTAAATTTTTTTAAAATGTATGTAAAAAGGCGAAAAAAATATCTTCCATTCCGTTTTTACCCGGTAAGGAAGATACTTTTTACACGCTCATCGCCGTTCTGCCTTTGCGCGCGCTTTTTTCCAGCCGCTTACAGCAGTAAATAAATGCCGGTATCAGAAAGATATCGGCGGCTATCCACGCACACGGATTGGCAAGACATGCACCGGTGTAGCCCATTTTCGGCACAAGCAGGACTGCCGCAAAGGTTCTTGCCGCCATTTCAAATACGCCTGCAAGAATCGCAAATACCGAAAAGCCCATACCCTGTATGCAGAAACGCACAACATTGACAAAGGTCAGTGGAATATAAAACAGCGCACTATATAAAATAAACTGATATGTCAGATGAATGATTTCCACTTCATTTGCATCGACAAACAGCAGGGCGATGTAATCGGCAAAGAAATACAGCAGTATCAGCGCACCCACGCTGTAAACCGCACCGATAATGCCTGCTGCACGGATTCCTTTTCCAAGGCGCTTTAATTTGCCCGCACCGACATTCTGCCCGCCGTAGGTTGCCATAGTGGAACCGAGCGCATCAAACGGACAGCACGTAAATGTAAAAATCTTACTGCCGGCGGTCATCGCTGCTACATACGTTGCACCGAGCGTATTGACGGCGGTCTGCAAAATAACACTGCCGATTGCCGTAATTGAATACTGAAGCCCCATTGGAATCCCGTTCATGCAGAGATTGATCATATACCGTTTTCCCGCCCTGCGATCCTTTGCCGAAAGCTTTAAAACCTCGTAGCGTTTATTCATATAAATCAGACAGGCAACACCCGATACAAGCTGTGAAATATCGGTTGCCACAGCTGCTCCCGCGACACCGATTTTAAATCCCTGAATCAATACAAAATCCAGAATAATATTTAACACTGCCGAAAACACCAGAAAGATGACCGGTGTCTTGCTGTCCCCCAGCGCACGGATAATGCTCGATACAATATTATATAAGAATACGGTCGGAATCCCGGCAAAAATAATGACAATGTACGCATACGCATATTCATAAATGCTCTCCGGCGTGCGCATTACCGTCAGAATATTCCGGCAGAAAAAGACGGAAAGCGCCGTCAGCACAATCGAAAACACAACGCTTAATAAATAGCCGTTGTATACATAGCGCCTGAGCTGTTCATATTTCTGCGCACCAAACTGCTGTGCCACGGGAATGGCAAATCCACCACACACGCCCATGCAGAAACCAATAATCATAAAGTTAATACTGCTTGTTGCACCGACACCTGCCAGCGCATCAACCCCCAGTGTTTTTCCTACAATCATCGTATCCACCAGATTATAAAACTGCTGGAACAGCATACCAAACAGCATCGGTATAGAAAATCCCAGAATCAGCTTCATTGGTGAACCCTCTGTCATATTCTTCGTCATGAGAAACCTCCGTAATTACTTGATAAACACATTCTGTACAGAATCATCAGCTGTTTTGTTCAATGCACCGGATAAATGCTTCTCCGTACCGCGCAAATTTATTTTCACCGACACCGTTGACATCAAGCATCTCCTGCTGTGTATGCGGCATTTTATGACACATGTCAATCAGTGTCTTATCCGAAAAGATAATGTACGGCGGTAAATTTTCTTCTCTTGCAAGTGTCAGACGCAGCTGCTTTAACGTACCAAAAAGCGCAAGCTGCTTTGGCGAAAGCGTATCGGTTGCACGGCTTTTTGCCGTTTTGACCTTTGCCTCTGCCATTTTTTCCGTCCGTTCTGACCAGCGGATTGAAAAAGAAGCGCCCTCATCTAAAAGTTCTTCGCATGTTTTATCCAGCTTGATTATTCTATAGATGTCCGGCGTTTCTGTCAAGTACCCTTTTAAAAGCAGTTCTTCTGCAACCGCCTTTAGCTGCGCTTCGCTTGTTTTGCTCTGGATTCCAAAGGTTTCATAGCGGCTGACACCGTAGCTTTTTAACTTTGCGGTATTTGAACCTCTTAAAATGCCAATAATCACTCCCATTCCATACCGCTGTCCGCTCTCCCGGATACAGGCAATCATATCCCTGCAAAGCACCGTAACGTCTTTTTCTTCAAAGGAAGCATTGCAGTTGCCGCAGTTGCCACATTCCCTGCGGTTTGTATACTCCCCGAAGTAATTGAGCATATATTCCCGCAGACATTCTTTAGTTGCACAGTAAAAACGCATTTTATTTAAACGACGGATATCATTTTCTCTGATAACATCTAAATCGTCCTGCGTAAATTCAGTATTCTGCCCTTTCTGTTCAATCAGAAATTCATGAATAACCACATCCTGCGGCGAATAAAACAAAATGCACTCGGCAGGCTCACCGTCACGTCCGGCACGCCCCGCCTCCTGATAATAATTCTCAATACACGCGGGCATATTGTAATGCAGGACAAAACGCACGTTGGATTTATCAATACCCATGCCGAATGCGTTGGTCGCCACAATCACCTGCGCCCTGTCGTAGATAAAATCCTCCTGGCTTTCTTTGCGGGTGTCATTGTCCAGACCCGCATGATAGCGCGCCGCAGCAATGCGGTTTTTACGCAGCATCAGATATACATTGTCCACATTTTTTCTTGTAGAACAATAGATAATACCGCTCTCGCCCTTGTGTTTTTCCAGATAATCCAGAATTTCGGCATCCTTCTGCTTTGTTTTGCGCACTTCAAAATACAGATTTTTCCTGTCAAATCCGGTGATTAATACTTCCGGATTCTGCAGTCCTAAAATACACTGGATATCTTCTTTAACCGTCTGCGTTGCCGTTGCCGTAAATGCACTGACAACGGGACGTTTCGGAAATCGCTTTATCAGATTGACAATTTTTAGATAGCTCGGTCTGAAATCCTGTCCCCACTGGGAAATACAGTGCGCTTCATCGACTGTAATCATGGAAATGTCGGCATTCATGACAAATTCCAGAAAGCGGTCGGTTTCAAGGCGTTCCGGTGCAACATATACAATTTTATACCGCCCGCACATTGCATTGTAGAGTGCCTTTGTAATCTGTGTTTCCGTCAGGGCGCTGTTTATATATGCCGCATGGATTCCGGCATCGTTTAATGCTTTCACCTGGTCAATCATCAGGGAAATAAGCGGCGATACCACTACCGTAATTCCCGAAAACATCAGCGCCGGAACCTGATAGCAGATCGATTTTCCCGCGCCGGTCGGCATAATGCCCAGTACGTCCTGCCCCCGCAGAATCGCATCAATAATTTTTTCCTGGCCTTCCCTGAAACTGTCGTAACCAAATACCTTCTTTAATACTTCTAGTTTTTCCAAAATCTTCCTCATTCTGCCGCAAGGACGGCTTTTACTTCGTCTGTAATCTGTGCGCCGCCATTTTCCTGCCATGACCGCACAAAGATATCAAAATATTCCGGCGGTTCTTCGCCGCAGATGATTTTTAAATAGGCTTCTTTTTCATTTTCCTTTAATTTCCACCACTCCGACTTCATAGTTTTAGTGGTTTTAAAATACAAGGACGGTACTGTAATCACCGAGCCTTCCCGGATTGCCTCACACGCTTTAATCCGTGTCATATACGCCGCCCACGCATCGGTTCCTGCAGATTCTTTATTTTCCATATAATTTTTACACGCAGTATAATAAGACTTTTCAAGCAGCTTTAAATCGTCTTCCTGCTTTTCGCCGGAAAAAACTGCCGCAATATCCTCATAGCACAGCTCCAGCGCATTGTTATAATCCACATTGATTGCCAGCGGTCTTGCCGTGGGTTCTACATTTAACTGATAATATTTTTCAAATTCTTCGGACGAATCACACTCATAGCGGATTTTGTCAAACATTACACTGATCATCTTCGCGGCAATTTCAGGGTGTTCGTAACCCTTCCTTACAACCACATATTTATATGCCGGATTCTGGCTGTGATACGAGGTATTGCCCTGCGCATCCGTCGCTATCAGATACGGCTGCCAGTCCGGCTTTTCAGACTGCGCTACAGCACTGACCGCAGATGCCAGCGGATTATTTGCCGCCCACCACGGTCCGAAAAACGAGCCGCATTTTCCCTGTTCTATCATTTCAATCAGATTCGATGTTGTATGTATCAAAAAATTTTTTTCAAGAATTCCTTCATTATAAAGTGTATGCACATATGAAAGCGCCGCTTTGGCTTCGTCTGTCACCGAACCGTATACCAGCTCGCCGTCATCACCTGTAATCCACTGCTTTGGGTATGCTCCATAAGAAGCAAAAATCAAATCAAGCAGATATTCACTGCTGTAGCCGCACTCGCCTGCAATCTGTGTATCACAGACCAGTCCCACGGTTTCTTCCCCACCCATTTGATTATCTACAAACTGACGTACAATTTCAACCACATCTTCTATGGTCTGCGGTGCCGAAAGTCCCAGCGTATCCATCCAGTCTTTCCGCAGCCACACAAGGTTCGGTCCGTCCGTAATATTCGTTTCGGGCAATGCCATAATTTTACCATCAAATGTCACGCTGTCTATCAGGTCTTCGCCGTAGCTGGCATACATTTCACGTATTCTGTCACTGATACAGTTCTGATACGATACCGTCAGGTCTTCTATCATATCATTTTCGATAAGCGTTTCCAAGTCCTCATAATTGCTCACAAGCATAATATCCGGCAGTTCATTCATTGCAATCGCCATGCTCACGTTGGTATCATACTGCTTATCGGCTTCTTCAAAAACATCCCTGTTCTGGACATTAATCACTTCCTTAATATACCGCGTATACGCATTGTCTTCATACGTATCCCCCGCCGGCATATTGGAATTATTCGTGCTTATCATCTTTCCCAGTGTATACACAACCGTTTCGGGATACGCGCCAAACGGCGTGGATACCGCAGCCTGCATCTGCTCTGCATATTCCTGCCGCGAGGACAAAACACGATTAGCCGGGCTGTTACACCCGGCTAAAATCCCGCCCGCAGCTCCCGCCGCCAGCAGACACAAACAAAATTTTTTAAATCCTTTTATCATTCCACACACTCCAAAACTGAGTCATCTTCTGCAAAAAGTCGTCACCCTTTGACCGCGCCCGACATGCTCTCATTATAACACTTCTGCATGAAAATGAACAGCACTGCAATCGGAATTGAGATGCAGACTGCTCCTGCGGCAAAACAGGTGTACCAGCTGTCTACATATTCCTTTTCAAGCATCTGCCACAGACCAATTGCCACCGTATAATAATCGGCATTGGCACGGCATATTACTCTTGCAAAGATGAAATCCACCCATGGTGCGATAAAGGTCGTGAGCACCGTGTATACTATAATTGGCTTACTCAGCGGTATAGTGATTTTTGTAAACACCTGCCATTTGGTAGCACCATCCAACATAGCCGCTTCATCAATCGTTTTTGGAATTGTGTCAAAAAATCCTTTTGCAATATAAAACTGGATTCCGGACGAACCGGAGTAAACCAGTATCAGTGCCACACGAATCATGGAGCCTTCTGAAAGTCCAACTGCTTTTAAAATATAGTAAACCGCAATCATCGCCATAAATCCCGGAAACAGTCCGAGTATCATTGCAATATTCATCATCGGCTTTCTTAAACGGAAACGCAGGCGCGACATACAATATGCCACGGACAATACAAAAAATGTTGAAATAATGCAGGAACAGATTGCAATAAACAGCGTATTGCCAAACATTCTCGGAAAATTTAAAATTCCGGTATCCGTAAATAATTTGATATAATTGTTAAATGTATATTTTTTCGGAAAAAAGGACGAGGTATAAGCGCCTTTCTGTGCACGGAAGCTTGTAAGGATAATCCAGAACAGCGGACTGACCCAGATAATTGCAAGCACGCTTAAAAACAGATGCACCAGTATATTGTTGATTTTCTTTTTTCGTTTCATTGAAATCCCTCCTCGTCTTTATAGGATTTCGTCCGTCTGTATACAAGCAGCGAACCGATTGCCAAAAATACAAAGGTCATAATTCCGATAACGGCACCTAGATTGTAATACTGGTAATCCACCGTCATCTTATACAGCCATGTAACCAAAAGGTCTGTTTTGCCCGCGGTATTGCCTGCCAGCACCGGGTCGCCTTTTGTTAAAAGATAAACAATGTTAAAATTGTTGATATTCGCCGTAAATGTCGTAATCAAATATGGTGTTGTCACAAACAGCATATACGGCAATGTAATTTTAAAGAAACGGATTACCGGACCGGCGCCGTCTACTTCTGCCGCTTCGTAAAGCTCCAATGGGATATTCTGTAAAATTCCCGTAACCTGCATCATCGTATATGGAATACCAATCCACAGATTAACAACGATTACCGTTATTCTCGCCCATGCGACGTTAGAGAAAAACGACAGGGACTTCTGAATCCAGCCCGCATTTTTTAACATTACATTGATAATGCCATCCTGACTAAGCATACTGCGCATAACAAGCAGGGACACGAACTGTGGAATGGCAATCGACAAAATAAAAATCAGCCGCCAAAAGCCTTTGATTTTTGTTCCCTTCCTATTAATAAGCAGCGCCAGCAGCATGCCTAAGATGTAGTTTAAACCTGTTGCAAATACCGCCCAGACAATTGTCCAGCCAAGCACAGACCAGAATGTTTTTCCGAACGTTCCGCTCACATCAAACATCTGCCGGAAATTTTCCAGCCCCACCCAGTCAAACAGAACAAGATGGCTGTTTACTTTGCTGTAATTTGTAAACGCCATGGCTATCATAAATATCAGCGGCAGAATCGTAAAAATCAAAATGCCGCCAACCGGCAGTGTCAGAAGCAGTTTGTGCAGATTTTTATCAAACAGGGACTTAATGTCCTCTGCAAATGTTGTCACCGGCTTATTTTTTTCAATACAGACCTGTGCCTGATACGCACTTTTTACTGCACCTGCCCACACACAGATAAATGCGGCACAAATAAATAAAACTGCAATGCCATAAAGTAAAATTAACAGGGAGTTATCTCCCTGAACATATTCATAGACGCCCAGTGTTTCATTCCACACTTCTCCCTGTTCTTTTTCACCAAGGCCCGGCAGTGCCAGAAGGCACTGCCAGCCATAGGCTGCCATAAAGAATAGGAAAGCTGCTTCTGTGAAAAGGAATAAGATTCCTTTGATAAATTGTTTTCTGAGGATATTGCCAAGTCCCATCACAATTGCTGAACTTCTTGTGAGCCAATCTCCCTTTTTGAACGCATTAACCAATTCCATACGCAACCTCCAAACGCTGTGTGCGTTTTATTTCTATTTTACAATTGATGTATTAATCAGTTTGTAAAACTCTTCTGTCTTTTCTGCAGCATTATCCAGTGTAATTTCTCCGTTAACAATGGATTTACTGAAATTCTGTGCCGGTGTCCAGTAATCATTCATACCAGTTACCGTCGGCTGGATAACAGCAGTATTGTTAAAGGTATTATTCTGTGCAGTTACAAGCACATCGGATTTAACCGGCTCTACTGCCAGCAGTTCTGTGTTACAAGGAATTACACTACGTAAATCATAATGGGACTGCTGTGCTTCCTTACCACCTAAATACTTTGCAAGTGCAACGGCAATCTGCTGGTATTTACAGTTTGGATTCACGGCAACTGCTTTAGAACCTGCAAATGCCTTTAACTGCTTATCCGTACCGCCAATCTTGACTTTCGGAAGCTGTACGGCACCAAAATTATCACCCAGAATTTCTTTTACATTCTTATAATCCCATGAACCTGAAAAATAAGCTGCAACACTGCCGTCACGCAGACCTGCGATTCCGACACCGCCTGCATCGTTTACAAAATTCGGATTGTTGACCATAGATACCATTGCTTTCGTTGCATTTGTACCCTTATCACCTGAAATATCAATTCCTGCTGCATTATCTTTTCCGTCTTTACCAAAATATACACAGTCATTTGCAAGGAAGAATGATGACATATACCAGCCTTCTGTGATATTAAATGCAACCTTGTCCTTTGCAAGCATTGTATCCAGACTCTTCACGTCGCTGTCTGTAAATTTGCTCTTATCGTAATACATAAACCAGGTGTTGGTTGTAAATGGTACACCGTAAACTGCTCCGTCTACCGTAACGGAATCTACAATTGCCTGTGAGTTTGTACTCTTTACGTAATCTGCCGTTTCACCGCCAAGCTTTGCTATTGCCTTCGCATCAATTAATGTCTGTAACTGGTCATTTGCAAAGAAATATACGTCGGCTGAATTACTCGGATCCTGCGGAACGGTCTTTCCGGCATCCTGTTCGGAGCAGACACCGTATTCAAATGTAAGATCCCATTCCGGATGTTCTGTGTTGAATTTTTCACACATCGTCTGAAGCCATTTGCCATTCTCGTCTGCCTGATCTTCTGCGCAGCCCCATACGGTAATCGTTGTACTGATTTTTTCAGCCTCTGTGCTTTTCCCCGTATCGGTACTGCCGCCTGTGCCTCCGCAGCCTGTCAATGCTGTTACCCCAAGTGCCGCTGCTAAAAACGCGGCTGTCATTCTTCTTTTTTTCATAAAACCCTCCATTCCCCTGCTGTTTTCCTTTAAAACAGCAGAAACATTTTTGATAGTTTTATTATATTAGGTGTTGGAATTTTTTAAAATATCAGATATTTTAGATTCATGTTGATTTTTATTGACGTTTATAAAAAAAGACAGGCACCCTATTCCATGTGCCTGCCGCTTTCTATTACTCTTTAAAACGGATAAATCCGTAGCTTTCCAGATTTCTCATATACTGCACCAGCCGGTTGTAAAGCGGTTCTGCTTTTTCGCCAAAATGCGCTTTCACCTGTTCTGCAATATCGTATACCGTATTCTTTCCGTCCATTAACGGCCAGATAAAATTCCCCATTTCATCCAGATGAATCTGGGAAATCCGCGGCTTTTTAAAAACCACCTGGGCAATTTTGTTAAATACGCCTTTATTTTCCACGTAAACCGTAACTGCACCATTATCTGACACCGTATAGGAATACTGCTCATGATGCACCGGTATAAAATCCAGATAATTTCTTAAATCTTTTTTACTTGTTTTCTTTGCCATTCTTACTCCAAAGTGAGAACTTCAGGATGCACAGAATCATAACAACCATTAATACAATGCCGCCAACAATTCCTGTTGTAAAGCTGCCTGATAAATCAATCTTACCGGCTACGTTGATAACTGCGAGGATTGCAAGAAGGATACCTACAAGACCCTCACCGGCAATCATACCGGAGCAGAATAAGATTCCACTGTTTGCATCTTTATTTTCTTCCTTATCAGCCTTCTTCTTGTCAACGAACCAGCGGATAACACCACCAATCATAATTGTTGCGCTTAATTCCAGTGGCAGATATAAACCGATTGCTACAGGAAGTACGGAAATTCCAAGAATTTCAACAACGATTGCAATAAATACACCGATGAATACCAGCGCCCAAGGAAGATTTCCTTCCATAACACCTTCGATAATCATCTTCATTAAAGTTGCCTGTGGTGCTGCAAGCTCTGTTGTACCAAATCCCCATGCAGAATCCAGTAATACAAGAACACCTCCGATAGTAACTGCTGAAACAACTGCACCGATTAATTCACCAATCTGCTGTTTCTTTGGTGTAGCACCAAGGATATAACCTGTCTTTAAATCCTGTGAAGTATCACCGGCCATTGCTGCGATGATACAAATAACAGAACCGATTGCAATAGCACCCTTCATGCCGTGTACACCTGTATCTCCTGTCACCTTTAAGCAGAGTGTAGAAAATAACAGGGTTGCAATTGCCATGCCGGATACCGGATTGTTACTGCTTCCGACGATACCAACCATTCTGGATGAAACCGTCGCAAAGAAGAAACCGAATAATGCAATAAGAACTGCTCCGAGCGGAGATACCGGAATTTCCGGTAACAGCCAGATTGCAATAATCATGATTAATACACCGATACCGATTACACGCATATCAAGGTCTGCTTCTGTACGAACAGTGCTGTTGCTGTTTCCTGCCCCCTTCATGCCCTTGATTGCATCTGCAAATGTTCTTACAATTAACGGAAGGGATTTAATTAAACTGATGATACCACCTGCAGCTACGGCACCTGCACCGATGTATCGGATATAACTGCTCCAGATTGCGGAAGCACCGCCTGCAGCATACATATCAGCAATCGTCTTTGTTCCCGGATAAAGGATTGTGGAACCGCCAAATGTAATGATTGCCGGAATGAGTACAAACCATCCGATTAAACCGCCGGCAAACATATAAGAAGCGATCTTTGGTCCACAGATATAACCTACACCAAGCAGTGCCGGATATACTTCTGCTGAAAGCTCTGTCTTAAATGCCTTGAGTGGTGCTGTAATAACGCTTGGAATCACTTTGAGTCCATCCACTACAAACTTAAATAAAGCAGCAAGTCCCATACCTGCAAATACAGACTTCGCACTTGCGCCGCCTTCTTCACCGGCTAAAAGAACTTCCGCACAGGCTGTACCTTCCGGATACGGAAGCACACCATGTTCTTTTACAATCAGTGCATTTCTTAACGGCACCATGAATAACACACCTAAGATACCGCCGAATAATGCGATTAATGAAATGGTAATCAGGCTTGGAGCCTCTGTAATACCTTCCTTTGACCATAAAAACAATACAGGAAGTGTAAAGATTGCTCCCGCTGCCAGGGATTCACCGGCAGAACCGATTGTCTGTACCATGTTACTTTCAAGGATTGAATCCTTTTTCATAATGACGCGGATAACGCCCATGGAAATAACTGCTGCCGGAATAGAAGCAGATACAGTCATTCCGACACGCAGACCAAGGTACGCGTTGGCTGCGCCGAAAATAATTGCCAGAAGGACACCCATGATCACAGATGTCACTGTAAACTCAGGCGTAATTTTGTCAGCCGGAATATACGGCTTAAATTCGTCTTTCTTCATTAGAAACCTCCAAAAATTTAGTGTGTTATTATGTTAACACACTATTATAAAAAAGAAAAGCAGATTATTTATCCAATTAAAGCAATAAAGCTATTTTTTTACTGATTTTCTTTATTTTGGAAAGTTTTTTTATACTGCATGTAAATTTTTTAAAGAAACGTCCAAAATCGGAGCGGAATGGGTCAGCGCACCGCTTGAAATATAATCCACGCCGATATCTGTCAGACGTGCCACGTTTTCTAACGTAACGTTGCCGGAACACTCTGTTTCTGCCCTGCCGTCAATAATACGGACTGCTTCTTTCATCATTTCCGGTGTCATATTATCCAGCATGATAATATCTGCGCCCGCTTCTACCGCTTCGCGTACCATATCCAGATTTTCGACTTCCACTTCAATCTTTCTGACAAACGGCGCATATTCCTTTGCCATAGTTACGGCTTCTTTGACACCGCCTGCGGCTCCGATGTGGTTATCCTTTAACAAAACACCGTCCGATAAGTTGTAACGGTGATTATAGCCGCCGCCGACCTTTACGGCATATTTTTCAAAAATGCGGTTGTTCGGTGTCGTCTTTCTTGTATCAAGCAGCTTTGTTTTACTGCCCTTTAACAAATCGGCTATCGAGCGGGTATACGTTGCGATACCGCTCATTCTCTGTAAGTAATTTAAGGCGGTGCGTTCTCCTGAAAGCAGGACACGGATATCACCCTTTACGACTGCAAGCAGATCGCCTTTTTTTACGGCATCTCCGTCCTTTACATAAAATACGACTTGTGTTGTTTCATCTAAAAGCTCAAACACTCTTTTAAATACATCCAAGCCTGCAATTACACCGTCCTGCTTGCACAAAAGCTGTACCTCTCCCTGCTGCGGATGGCGCATTACGGCATTTGTCGTAATATCTTCGCTTGTAATATCTTCTTCCAGTGCCTGCATAATTAATTTATCTGCATTTAACTTCATTGATATACTGTTCATGTACCTTTTTCTCCCTTTCAATTTCTTCAAAAATTTCTGTCTTGTACTGTTTTTTCAATTCATCATAGCCGTTGTACTTCCGGAGTGCTGCCGCTTCCACGAGTTCCGGACAACTCTCTGCCATATCAAAGCCGTCTGTAATATGCTTTGCCGCACGTTTCGCAAAGACCAGACTTTCAAGCAGGGAATTGCTTGCCAGACGGTTTGCGCCATGCACACCGTTACAGCTTGCTTCACCGACTGCATATAACTGTTCCATAGACGTTTTGCTGTTGCAGTCTACATGGACACCGCCCATAAAATAGTGCTGTGCCGGTACAACCGGAATACTTTCCTTTGTGATGTCATAGCCTTCTTCCAGACAATGCTGATAAATATTCGGAAAATGTTCCATAATCGTCCTTTTATCTATATTTTCAAGTGATAGATGCACATACGGCATATCGTCTTTTTCCATCTGCTCATAAATTGCCCGTGCAACCACATCTCTTGGAAGCAGTTCATCAACAAACCGCTCGCCTTTCCTATTTAATAAAATAGCGCCTTCCCCACGTACTGATTCGGATATTAAAAATCTTCTTCCCGGCTTTTCGGAATACAGTGTTGTCGGATGAATCTGGATATAATCAATATTTTCCAGTTCGATATGATGGCGCAGGGACAGTGCCAGTGCATCACCCGTCAGATGCGGAAAATTCGTGGAATGTGTGTATAAACCGCCGATACCGCCGCATGCCCATACGGTATCCTTTGCCGAAATTGTAATCAGATGCGGCATCGCTTCCTTTGATACACGGCATACAATACCGTAGCATACATTGTCCTGTTCCACAATATCTACCATTTCCGTATTTTCAAGGATTGTAACATTGGACAGCTTTTTCACCTGTGCAAGCAGCTTGCTTGTAATCTCTTTTCCCGTAATATCTTCATGGAAGAGGATTCTCGGTGTGGAATGGGCACCTTCTCTTGTAAAACGCAAGTGTCCGTTATCATCCCGCTCAAAATCTACACCGTATCCGATTAAATCATCAATAATCTCACGTGAAGAACGAATCATGATATCCACAGACTCTTTTCTGTTTTCATAATGTCCTGCACGCATAGTATCTTCAAAATAACTGTCGTAATCATCTTCATTTTTTAATACACAAATTCCACCCTGTGCAAGAAACGAATCACTGCTTTCCAAATCCGCCTTTGTAATCATCACAATCTGCTTATCACGTGGCAGATTCAGTGCGGTAAACAAGCCGCCGACTCCCGTTCCTACAATCACAATGTCCGTATTAATATGTAACTTTACCTTATTCTCATTCATCTTGACACATTCTTTCCGGCTATTTTGCAAGCTCTAACATTCTCTCAAGCGGACGGCCTGACTTTTCACTTAACTCTTTTTCCACCGTTACGGCATTGCTCTCATTTTTTAAGACATCCCGTACTTTCTCTAATGTAATCTTTTTCATATCCGGGCAGATCTGATGAGCCGATGCCGGATAAAACTTTTTCCCAGGATTTTTCTTTTTCAACTCGTAAAATACACCTGTTTCCGTACAAATCACAAATTCCTCTGCATCGCTTTTTGTTGCATAATCAATAATACCCGAGGTACTGCCTACATAATCTGCCAGTGCCGACACTTCCGGAAGACATTCCGGGTGTGCAAGCACAAGTGCCTGCGGATGCTCCTGTTTTGCCTTTTTGACAGCTTCCGGTGCAATTGCCTTATGAACCGGACAGTGTCCGTTCTGGTATAAAAATTCTTTTTCAGGCACCTGCTCTGCAATAAAATGTCCGAGATTGTCATCCGGAATAAATAAGATGTGTTTATTCGGGAGTGCCTTTACAATCTTTAACGCATTTGAGGAAGTCACACATACATCCGCGTGTGCTTTTAACTCTGCCGTGGAGTTGATATAACAGACAACCGCTAAATCTTCATACTCTGCACGAAGCTTTTCAATTCCTGCGATATCTGCCATATGTGCCATCGGACAGTCCGCACTCATATCCGGCATTAAAACCTTTTTCCCCGGATTTAATACCTTTGCGCTCTCACCCATAAATCCCACACCGCAGAAAACAACGACATCTGCTGTTGTTTCCGTTGCAAGACGGCTTAAGTAGTACGAGTCCCCGATGTAATCTGCAATTTCCTGCACGGCATCTTCCACATAGTAATGTGCAAGAATGACTGCATTTTTCTCTTTTTTCAGTTGCTTAATTTCCTCTGTTACCGCGTTCATCATTTACCTCATTTTCCTGTATAAGTGCTAAATTTTTTGTTGGTAATTATATCACGTTTCTTTACAGGTGACAAGACAGTTGTAAAATCATTTTATAAAATGCCCGTCTACCGCCGTTTTAAGCCTGTTTCTGTGTGGTATAGACACGTGCCGGAAATGTAATTGTAATCGTTGTACCTTCGCCCTGTTTACTGTCCACCTTTAACGGATACTGATCCCCGTAATACAGCTTTAACCGCTCGTTGACATTTCTTGCACCATATCCGCCGGACTGCACCGTTAAAAAATCTGCCGCCGTCTGCTTATCCATACCGACACCGTTATCCGATACCGTCAATACTACCAGATAATCTGTGCCGGATTCCACATCTGGTTCTCGACGGGATTCTGTACTGGATTTCGTTTCGGATTGTGTGTCAGATTCCATATCTGTCCGGTGTGTGAACGGCTTTTGTGCAGGCTCCTGCCAGCCGCGGATTGTAATCCGCCCTCTGCCCTCTGTTTTTAAGTCAATTCCGTGATCAATCGCATTTTCAACCAGCGGCTGTAAAATCAGATTCAGGGATTCGTACTGTAAAATTTCCGCTGCCACATCTATTTCCACATCAAAATCCCCGTCATGCATAAGCTGCTGGATTTGCAGATAGGAGCGTACATTGCTTAATTCCTGCTCTAATGTCAATGTGTTTCTTCCTTTATTTAATGAAGTTCTGTAATAATTGGAAAGTTCAAGTGTAATCCGGCTGATGTCCTCCTGCCCGCTCTCAATGGCTTTCCAGTTAATCAGGGACAGCGAATTGTATAAAAAATGTGGATTTATCTGCGCCCGGAGTGCCCGCATTTCATATTCCTTCTGATGGATTCTGCCCTCATAAACCTCAGTAATTAAGGTGCTGATGCGGCTGACCATATGATCAAAGCCGTTAATTAATGCACCGATTTCATCGTTGCTGTCACTATGGACACGTACTGTGAAATCGCCCTGCTCCACCTTCTGCATATTGTGCTGTAACAGCTCAATTCTCTCTATTAAAAAGCGCGAGGTCGATATCAGTGCAAGCACTGCACCGGCTATAATCACCGTCACTGCCACAAAAATCATGCGCATCATCGGCTTTGCCGACTGGATAATCAATTCTGTCGGTTCATACATATAAATCGTCCAGTCCGTTGTCGCAAGCGGTGTACTGATAACCGTGTAATCGCCGCTGCCGTCCCGTATTCCACAAAAGTCTGCAAAATTTAACGCCTTATCCACATTTTCACCGGTAAAGCTGTGGAATTCATACACCTCGCTGCCCGCAGAATCGACAATATAAATCCCGTAGTTTTTCTGCGTATTTTCTTCAAGTGCTTCAAACACCTTATCATAATCCACTGAAATGTATAAAATGCCGAGTTTATTCTTCTGATAGAGCAGTGACATTTTTCGTGCCGATGACAGCGTGTGCGCCGAACTGTCCGCAAACCACTGAATCGTTGTATGTTCCTTTGACGTATCAAACCACGGTGCAGCTTCAATTTCTGACAGCGGTGCGAGCGTGGTATCGTGCTTTACCGTGCCTTCTGCGTAAATCGTCACCTGTTTCACGTCTTCGTGGAAATATTTAAGCGACGATAGCATCGGGTCAAACAACAGCACAAGCTGGTCGTACATTTCATAATCGCTTTTATAGTCGTAGCTGACAACCCGCGAAATCGTTTCATTAAAGGTGATGTAATTGGACAGGTTGTTATACACCTCTAACTTGGTATCAATGCCCGCTCCCGCCTGATTGACAAAATTCTGGATACTTTTCGTATCGCGCTCAATTAAAATATGCTTCATCTGCCCGTAGGAAAATGTAAACAGCACAATAACCGGCAGTACTGCCGTGAGCAGGTAAATCCCTGCCAGCCTGTATTTCAACTTCATATTTTTTATATTCATCTTAAATTCCATTTCTGAATTTCTGAGGACTCACCCCGTAGCACTCGCGAAAACTCTGGCAGAAGTACGAAACATTCTGATAACCGCACGCTTCGCTGATATTTACAATTTTCATATTTGTATTTTCAAGCATATCCTTTGCCTTTTCCATGCGGTACTGCTTGATAAATTTACTTAAATTCTGTCCAGTTTCTTTTTTAAAAACCGTACTTAAATAACTCGGTGCCAGATACACCATATCTGCAAGCTGTTCTACGCCCAGTTCATCCCCGAAATGCGTATAAATATACTTTTTGACTGTTTCAATTTCTTTATGCTGTGTCTGCGGATTTTTTGCAAATGCCGCTTCCAGCTTATCAATATGGCTGTTGACAATCGACACAATACAGTTAAAATCCCCGGACTTATACAATGTATCAATTTCCTTATTAAATTCCTCTTCCCGCGTCTCAGGCAGATTCTGATAGAAATCTTTTAACAGATTAGAAAAAATAAATTTAATATAAATCTGTGAAAAATATGATTTTTTGCGGTACTTGGCACACATTCTGTCAAAATGCTCCCGGAGCGCCCGGATATCTTTCATCTTAATATCCTGTTTCATCTGTTTCATGAGCGTGTCGTCATCAATCTGCACCAGCACCGGCGTTTCCTCACTGATATCCTCAGAATACACATACACATCGGGACGGTAAAACCTATTTTCCATCAGAGCTTCGAGCATATCCATTGTCTGCGGTATTTTTTCATAATCGTCAATTTCGCCTGAAATTGCAAAATGACAGTGTTCGCCGTATTTTTTGAAAACGGCATCATGCAGCTTTTGTGCTGTCTGCTGCAGGGTCATGTAATGCGGACTGGCATTTAATAAAAGCACTGCCTGCTGCGGGTTTAAGTTTAAATACTGATATTCTTCACTCATATTTTCTTCAAGTATTTCCGCCTGAAAATCAAGCGCTTTTTTCCCAAAAAATTCACGGTCAAATTCAAGAAATACAATCCGGTGGAAGTGATTCCAGAAATTTTCTCCCGCAAGATTTCCTGCCAATGTATGCACCTGTTCTGCACCGCCCCCATTAAATAAGGTATATAAAAGATATTCCCGCATATAGCTGCTCTGCTGCAGACGTTGTTCATTTTCAACATACTGCTTTTGCAGTTCCCCTGTAACCTTCTCTATGGTCTGTGCAAATTCCTGTGGATTGACCGGCTTTAAAATGTAGTCCGATACGCCAAGACGCACTGCCAGCTTGGCATACTCAAATTCATTATACCCGCTGAATATAATTGTTTTTAATGTAACCCCCTCTTCTTTGGCTGCTCCAATAAGTTCTATGCCGTCCATAAACGGCATTTTTACATCGGTCAGCAATATATCTATCTTTTTCCCCTGATTGCGCATTGAACAAAGCTGCTCGAGTGCTGCTTTGCCGTTTGGTGCTTCATAGATTTCAAACGGCTCTGCCTGCTTCTTTAACAGAAATTTAATTCCGTTGCGTTCAATCTTTTCATCATCCACTATTAAAATTGTATACATACCATTCCCCATTCTGTCCATTTACTATATAGCCAGTATACCACACCTTCCATTTAATGTAAAAAATAACTGGCTTTTGAACTGCCAATATACTATAATGTCGCTATAGAAGTGCCTTTGCGCACTTCCCGATGATAACAGTGTGCTGTATATCAGACACAGAAATGAGGTCTTTATGAAACATATCTTACATATATTCCGCAAAGACGTTACCGGTCTTAGCCGCAATTTATTCGCTTTGGTGATTGCGGGCGGATTGTGTATTATTCCGTCCCTGTATGCGTGGTTTAACATTTATTCCAACTGGGACCCGTATGCCAACACATCTTCCTTAAAGGTTGCTGTTGTATCTGAAGACAGTGGATTTTCTTCAAAGGGAAGCGACCCTGTCAATATGGGAAATCAGGTTGTGGAACAGCTGCATGACAATACCGGTGTCGGCTGGGTTTTCCCGGAGGATACAGATGCTGCACTGAAAGGCGTCTATGACGGCAGTTATTATGCGGCTATTATTATCGGGGACGATTTCAGCCGCAGCCTGTTTGACTTTTTAGACAACGGCATGAATCACCCAAGCGTGACTTATTACGAAAATTCAAAGAAAAACGCCGTTGCCACAAAGATTACCGACACGGCAAGCTCTACACTGCAACAGACGATTAACACAGAATTTATTAACGTTGCCGCACAGACGGCATTAAGCGGTCTTGAAAGTATTACCCAAAATGATTCTTCAATTTCCGATAAGCTGATTGACGATATGAAAACCATTCAGGATAATCTGTCCGGTTATGCCGATACCATTGCCACTTTCCAGAACGGCAATGCTTCTTTATCAGAAAATCTGGAATCCATGAGTGCATTGATTCCGGAATTACAGGATATTTTAGAAAATTCAAAAGATACAACAAAGCTGACACAGTCTGCACTGTCCCGCTCTGTCGATAACATGACCGACCAGCTTGACACAACACTTGCCGCCATGGAAACCATTTCCGAACAGGTGCAGAAACAGTTAGACACAGCACAAAATAAAATCACAAGCGATACACAAGGGGCATCCGATGCACTTTCTGCCGCATTAGACAGCTTAAACTCCCTGCTTGAGCAGAATCATAAACTGGATGACCTTTTAAACAAATTAGATGATCTGGAATATATTGACCATAACATTATTGCACAAATCCGCGGACAGCTTGAAGCGATTGCTACTTTACAGGACCTTGCAAAGAATCTGATTGACCAGACTTCTTCGATCGTAAAAGAAACACCGGAAATTGCCGCCGCAAAGGCAGAGGTGCTGCATTCCCTGTTATCCTCCTGCCTTGATAAAATGACACAGACCCAGCAGAAGTATCACACCATTGCTTCATCCGGTTTAAGTTCATTAAAAATCACCGTGAACGCAGCTGCGGATTCTGCCTATAAATCACTTGAAAATTCAGGCAGCCAGCTAAACAGCTTAGAACAGATTTTACTCGGAACCAGCAAAATCGCCCTGACGGCAAACCAGACCCTTGGCGATACCGGAACGATTATTTCGGGCATGTCCGATAAAATCCAGCTGATTTTAACTTCCTTAAATAATATTACGGATTCTTCGGCTTATCAGACACTTTCACAGTTATTACATGCCGATGCGGTCTCCTATGCCGAATTTATTGCAACTCCTGTGGAAGTGGAACAGATTGATGTCTACCCGGCAGTCAACTACGGTACGGCAGTTACACCGTTTTACACAGCACTGGCGCTGTGGGTCGGCGGTATCGTACTCGTGGCACTGATGAAAGTACACGTTGACAATAATCCGAAGATGGAACTGATGGCGAAACCGCACGAACTGTATCTGGGCAGATTCCTTTTATTCTTTGTGATGGGACAGATACAAAGCCTGATTATTGTACTCGGCGATTTATATTTATTAAAGGTATCCTGTGAACATCCGGGGCTGCTCATTTTGACGGCTTCTGTCGCAAGCTTTGTGTTTGTCCTGCTGATTTACACGCTGACACTTTCCTTTGGCGATGTCGGAAAGACCATTGCCGTTGTTATGGTTGTTATCCAGATTGCCGGTTCAAGCGGTACGTTCCCGATTGAACTGCTGCCGCAGTTTTTCCAGAACGTGTACCTGTACTTCCCATTCCCGTATGCGATTAATGCCATGCGTGAAGCCATCAGCGGCATGTATGAAATGGACTACTTTATTTATATGGGAAAACTGCTGATTTTTGCCGCAGCTTCCCTTTTACTCGGACTGGTAATCCGCAAACCGTTCATTCCGCTCAATCATTTCTTTGAGGAAAAGATGAAAGAAACCAAAATGATGTAATCAATACATATTTGTTAGTGAGGTAGAACTATGACTTTAAAAAACAGCCCTGTGGCAGATGACCTTCTGGCAACACCCATAACACGGACTTCTGCCAGAAACCTGTCCGATTCCGGTTCACCGGATACGGATTTTTCGGACGGGACTTCGTCTAAGAACGGACGTGATGAAGATTTTAACACGACTTTAATGCAGATTCAGGAATTCAGCCATACACTGCATGAACGCAATCAGAAGCGTATTAAAGCGGGACTCTGGTGTATTGCCATTATCCCGATGATTTTCCTTATTTTGTTGCTGCATATGGAGAGTTCAAAGGTTGTGTATCTTTTATTATGGGTAATTTCACTCTTTTTAATTTCTGCATATCTGGTAACAGTCGCTTACATTGATGACCAGATGCAAAAAAAATTAAAACAGCTCGGACTGGATTTGAAAGAGGGACACGACCACCTTGTACAGGATTTACCATCCCGTCTCAATAACAACTTACAGTCTATTATCACTGCTGCAAAGGAGATTAAACTATGAAAAATATTTTTCTTGTTTTTATACAGGACCTCAAACGTATCAGTACCAATGTGGTCGCCATTGTTGTACTGATTGGTCTTACCGTCATTCCATCCCTGTATGCGTGGTTTAACACTCTGTCAAACTGGGACCCGTACGGAACGGAATCCACTTCCCGCATCAAGGTTGCTGTAGCATCTGATGATCCGGGTGTGACTATTGACGGTGTAACTGTAAACATCGGCGACCAGATTATTTCTAATTTAAAAGCCAATACAACTATCGGCTGGGTCTTTACGGATTCCACGCAGGAAGCCATTGACGGCGTGTACAGCGGCGACTACTATGCCGCACTGGTTCTGCCGTCTGACTTTACAAGCGATATGGTAAGTTTTCTTTCGGATTCCCTAGAACATCCGCAGATTCAGTATTACTGTAATCAGAAGAAAAATGCCATTGCGCCGAAAATTACAGATAAAGCCAAAAAAGCAGTCCAGTCACAGACCAATTCCACATTTGTTAATACTTTAACAAAGAGTCTTGTAAGCGCCAGCTCTGCTGCTATCACCGTGGATTTTGACAGTCTGACACTGGATGATACCACCGGAAATTCACTCATTGATGTCATATCCGGTAAACTAACCGATGCCTACAATGAATTACAAACATATAATGTGATGTTAGATTCCCTGATTTCCATTACACAGATTTCTTCTGATGTTTCCTCTCTTGCACGCAGTTCTTCATCGGACCTGCCGGAAACACTGGAAACACAGGCGGGAGAACTTGCCACCCTGCAAAAGCTTCTGGATGCCAATTCGGTTTCTTCCCTGTCAGAGGTTTCCGCTTCACTTTCGGAAAATGTGTCCTCTATCCGCAGTGTAATGTCTTCCATTTCTTCTTTATATCAGGATATGGACGGCGACATGAACACCTTTACGGATGCGGTTACACAGGGACAGGAAAATCTGACACAGACACAGCTGACTTTAAATACACTGATGACTAAGCTTTCCGATTCTATTGAATTACTCAATAAAATCGCTTCCGACCCGGAATATGATTTTGTGAATGAAATTTTAGGCAGTGACCCGCAGACACTGGCAGACTTTATTGCCTCACCGGTAGAAATTACGACCAAAAAGATTTATGAAATTTCAGCTTACGGTTCTGCCGTTTCACCGTTTTACACGGTCCTTTCCATCTGGGTCGGCGGTCTGATTATGGTGGCTATCATTCATACACAGGTGAAAAAATCCAAACACCTGCCGGCCGGTGTAAAGCCGTATCAGAAGTTTTTCGGACGATACCTGACATTTTACTGTATCGGACAGTTACAGACACTTCTGATTGTACTCGGAAATCTGTTTTATATCCAGATTCAGTGTCCGCACCCTGTTTTATACTGGTTTGCATGTTCTGTCACCAGCCTGGTCTTTACGATTTTTATGTATGCACTGACGGTTGCCTTTGGCAATATCGGTGAAGCCCTTGCAATTATTTTCATGGTAGTCCAGGTTGCCGGAAGCGGCGGTACGTTCCCGATTGACGTCCTGCCAAAGGTTTACCGGATGATTTACCGCTACCTGCCATTCCCATATGCCATGGATGCCCTGCGCGAAACGATTGGCGGCATGTACGGCAATTATTACTGGGAATGTATCGGCAGACTCTTTATCTATATTATCATTGCCATTCTTATTGGTCTTGTCCTTCGCAAGCCGTTTGAACAGCTCAATCACTATATGGAACGGAGTAAGGAAAATTCCGGAGTGATGCTGTAATAAGCAAAAAAATACGTTCACTTTCCACACGTTGTTTGACGGAAAGTGAACGTATTTTTTGCCTTGAGGGGTGGTTGTGGACGGATTGTGGGTGATTTCGCCTTGGCGGGGACGGAAAGGGTTTGTGTTTTTTGCGACCTGTTTACTTTTTGCCCGGCTTACAGTTTCCAGATATCGGTGTTGTACTGGCGGATGGTGCGGTCGGAGGAGAAGAAGCCTGCCATCGCGGTGTTTATCAGCATTTTTCTACCCCATGCGGCTCTGTCTTTGTAGTCTGCAAGCGCCTGTTCTTTTACCTTTATATATTCCTTGAAATCCAACAGTGTCATGAACCAGTCTTTGCTGATAATTTCATGGTGCAGACGGGCTAAGTTTTCTTCATCACCATACTGCTTTAACTCATCTGAAACGATAAAATCAACACATTTTTTTATCATTTCATCCTTTTCATAAAGGTCCTTTGCACAGTAATCGGCATTTTTGTAATGCGCGATGACTTCGTCACTGGATGCACCAAAGGTATAGATATTGTCTTTGCCGACAAGCTGTGCAATCTCGACATTTGCACCGTCAAATGTTCCGAGTGTCAGTGCACCGTTTAACATAAATTTCATATTGCCCGTTCCAGAAGCTTCCTTGGAAGCCAGCGAAATCTGCTCTGAAATATCGCACGCCGGAATCAGCTTTTCCGCCATCGTCACATTATAATTTTCCACCATGACAACCTTTAAATACGGACTGACATCCGGGTCATTTGCAATCAATTCACCCAGGCACAAAATTAAGTGAATAATATCTTTTGCAATCGTATATGCTTTTGCCGCCTTCGCACCGAAAATAACCGTAACCGGAGTATCCGGAATATTTCCGGCCTTAATCTCAAAATATTTGTAAATGACATACAGTGCGTTCATCTGCTGGCGCTTGTACTCATGCAGGCGCTTTACCTGAATGTCAAAGACCGACTGCGGATTGATTTTTACACCGCATTTTTCCTGCATATATGCAGCAAGACGTTTCTTATTTTCCGCCTTAATTTCAAGCATGCGCGCAATCACATTTTCATCATCTGCATATTTTATAAGCTGTGAAAGTTCCCCTGCTTCCTTTTTAAAATCTGCACCAATCAGTTCTTCAATATAGGCGGCCAGTGCCTGATTGCAGTGCAGTAACCACCTTCTGAACGTAATGCCGTTGGTTTTATTGTTAAATTTTTCAGGATAAATGCGGTAAAAAGATTTCAGTTCTTCCTGCATCAAAATCTCCGTATGCAGCTTTGCCACCCCATTTACACTGAAACCATAATGAATATCAATATGTGCCATATGCACGCGGTCGTTTTCGTCAATAATGTAAACGGAAGAATCCGTATAACGGGCGCGTACATTTTCATCAAGATAACGGATAATCGGAACTAACTGCGGCACAACCTCCTCAAGATAGTCCAGCGGCCATGTTTCGAGTGCTTCTGCAAGAATCGTGTGATTTGTGTATGCACACGTCTTTGTCACCACCTCTGCCGCCTCCTGCATCGTCATCACACTGCCGTCAATGTCTTTCTGCGTTGTTAAAATGCGGATTAATTCAGGAATAACCATTGTCGGGTGCGTATCATTAATCTGAATCACCGCAAATTCATTCAGATTCTTTAACGTCTTTCCCGCTTTTTCACATTTCCTGCGGCATTCTGAAAGAATCAACTGTGCGGCGTTGCTTACCATAAAATACTGCTGGTAAATGCGCAATAACTGTCCGGCTCTGTCGCTGTCGTCCGGGTACAAAAAGAGCGTGAGATTCTTCTCAATCGCATTTTTATCAAAATCAATGCCGTCGTGCATCGGTATTTTTTCATCAACCGTGTCGATATCAAATAAATGCAGTTTATTGACCCTGCCCTCGTAACCTGTCACATCAATGTCATACATTCTCGACATGATGGACAATTTGCCAAACTGTACCGGATACTGCACCTCCGTCTTTGTCAGCCAGCTTTCCTTTTGAATCCAGTAATCCGGCTGTTCTGTCTGCTTATTCTGTGCAAACACCTGACGGAACAGCCCCAGATGATAGTTGATGCCAATGCCGTCCCCGTTTAAGTTTAATGTGGCAATGGAATCCAAAAAGCACGCTGCCAGTCGTCCCAGTCCGCCATTTCCAAGTGACGGCTCCGGCTCGGCTTCTTCGATTTGTGCAATATTCTTTCCATTTTCCTCTAATTCCTGCGAAATCTGCTCATACAGCCCCAGATTAATCAGGTTGTTTGACAGCAGCTTTCCAATCAGAAATTCTGCGGAAATGTAATACACTTTCTTGCCGTTTTCTTTTTCCTGCCGCTCCTGCGCTTCTTTTCTTTCTTCCGTGACTTTCTTTACCAGTGCCAGCAGTGCCGTATAGACCTGTTCGTTACTGCACTCTCTGATGGTCTTTCCATACATTTTGTTACAAATTTCTGCTATGCTCATACTTCTCTCCACTCCTATTTTTATTTCTGATTATTTTTCGATAATTCTGATTATTATTATATATTTCTAAGATTTTTTATCTTGCATAATTACCGCTTAAAATAATACAATACTATCATACTTTTATATCATGATACCAGGGTCAAAATATCTGAACCCACATGAGCTTGCTCATAGGCGGGTGCTATGTGCCAGTGGCACATGTTTAGCACGGAACAATCCATAGATATCATAGTTGAGGCTTTTGACCCCAACATCATATCATGATATACAAAATATATGAAATTGGCGTTTGTGCAGTAAATCTGCGGATTGGAGGGGCTATGCACATATTAGAATATGAAAATTACGAAGAAACGAAAAAACACTATGATACGGATTTTTCCTATAATACTTATCCTTGCTCGATTCCGCTGGATTTTCCGTGTGTGCCGATGCACTGGCACCGTGAAACGGAAATTATTTATGTAAAGAGCGGCAGGGGAATGGTCAATGTCGATGGTATTTCCTACCCGGTTGTCAAAGACAGCATTGTCTTTATTCTGCCGGGCAGACTTCATTCCATTGCGCAGTATGAATCGGAAGCATTTTCATACGAAAATATCATTTTTGATATGCAGATGTTAATCCCAAAAGAAGGGGATACGATGTCTTTTAACTTTTTTCACCGCCTGCAAAATTTTCCGGAAGATTTTCCGGTTTTAATAGACCGGGTTCCGAAAGCGCACCGCGCTGTTCAAATCTGCCTTGACCGGATTGACGATTTGCGTACCACCTATCCTGCCGGGTATTATCTCGGCATTAAAGGCTGGCTGTATCAGTTGTTTTTTATTCTGGAATCAGAGATTCTTGCACCGGATAAAATGCGTGAAATTACAACGTGTGATTTACCGCAGCAAAAAAACAGTGCTGTTTCCTCCCGGAAAAACGGTTATTTTAAAGAAAATACGAAGGAAAAGCTGTGCCTGATTACCGATTATATTGCAAATTACTACCCGCAAAAAATCAGTATTGAGCAGATTGCGGCAGTCTGCGGTTTCAGCAGCTCCCATTTCATGAAATTTTTCAAGCTGTATATGGGAAAGCCCTTTATTGCTTACTTAAATGAGTACCGCCTAATCCGTGCCGCGCACCTGCTGTGTGCATCAGATGATGACATTCTTGCGATTTCCCTGGAATGCGGTTTTGAAAATGTATCTTATTTTAACCGCTTATTCCTGCGCGAATATCATATGACACCGTCCAAATTCCGGCAGGCGCGCAGAAACTGATGCAGCTTTTATATCTTATGCACGTTTTTAAGATAATTTAAAAAACCTGTACACCCTGCCACCACATCATTCCATGTCTGTGTAAAATCCCCGGAATACCACGGGTCTGCGATTGATTTGCCGCGGCGGCTGATTGTCTGGCTGATTGAATTGCCGCTTTTATTTTTAGTCTGAAGCTGACTCCCCTCTTGAAGTTCGTCTGCATAATCTAATAACAGATGAATTTTTCCTTCGGTATCCGCGCCTGTGATACGCTCTGTGTTACGGATGTTATTGGTATCCGCACAAAGCAGGTAGTCATAGTGATGATAATCTTCTTTTGTCACCTGTCTGGCGCGCTTGCCCGCAAAGTTGGTGTATGCGGTCTTTCCAATCCCATGCTTTTTTAGTTCTGCCTGCGCCGGCGGATAGATTGGATTTCCTTTGCCGTTCCAGATTTCCTCTGTGCTGGTCGCCGCCGAAGCGATTTCAAATTGTTCTGTCAAGCCACGCTGTTCCACCATGTCTTTTAATACGAATTCTGACATTGGGGAACGGCAGATGTTGCCGTGGCAGATGAAAAGCACTTTAATCATAGTTTTGTTTCTCCTTGATTTGTCCCGGAAATGCCCTGTTTTGCAAGGGTTTCCGGGGTTATTGTGATATGCTCTGAAAATGCAGATTGTGGTGAATTAGTGCAGAATGGAGCATATTGTTACTACCTGTTAGTAGTAAAATTGGTAGTAAAATGAAGCTTCTTACTACTAAGCATTCTCGTGATATATCATCCTTATATTTTTAGAACCACATATCGGACATTTTTCTGGTTTCTCATGTATTGCCACATCATGATCTTGCATTAAACAATTTTCACAAAACAGATATTCTTTACAAAACAATGCTTTTCTTTTTGCCGCAAGTTGTCGCATTATTTCCCATTTGCTAGGATTTTTCCCTATAATAAAATCAGGCGTAATGAAAAGTGATGTTTTAACTTTCAAGAATGTATCATCCAATTCTGTTTCAATATATTCATAATCGTCATATAAAAAAATAACATATCTTCTTTCTCTTTCAGCTTTCCATTTGCTATCTTTAACAGAAAGAATCCAATATTGCAATATCTCCTGTAAAAACATTTTCTTATTATTGTCAGATAAATCAAACATGTCTATAACGCTAAATAAGTACTGTAATTCCGTCTTTGCTTCTTCAATGTCATATAAAACATCAAATGTTATTACTTGAGCTATATATGGTCTTTTCATAGTATCTGGCAAATCTGCGTCAGCGTCAGCCTTTTTTGTCAATGTATATAATCCAATAGGTCCAATCAGGTCCACAATTCTATCATTTTTATATCCATACAAACATTCTCCATAACCGTCTTGCATATGGCTATTATTTATTGACTTACTGAAACATGATACATAATAGTTTCGTGTCTCAGAAAAATCAATGTCTTTTATCCAGTCATAATGAATCCATGACATATCTTCAAACAATTCTGGAATAACTTTTTTCTCTCGCTCATCATTAAGCAGCTCTGTTTTCTTCATCCAAATTTGATGATTACTAATACTACTCTTTGCAACTTCTATTGGCAGATATTTACAAATATAATCATTGTTATACCCATTTCTCGATTTTAAAATGAAATGGCTTATCATCATCATAAGCACACCCTTAACTGGTCGAATGTTTGCAGGCTGCTTATTCATTCTAAGTAGCTTTGCTTCTATTGCTAATAATTTGTATAATTCTTCTCTTGTAAATTCCCATAACTTTTCTCTTTTACTTCCATGCATATTACTAATATCCAGTAACATAGATGTATATGAATGAGTCAAGGTATCAATCTCTTCTTCCGTTTGGCAGCTTTTTAACGTTTCCTCTACAATTTCTATTAATTGTTCTGCAAATGACTTATTCTTTTCTATTGTGAACTTTTGATACGCTATGTGATACAATCTCAGTGGGAACAAAAGCCCCTGTTCATATGGTATTACACGATATGTATTTTCTTCATCACAATTAATCACAGGATTAAACCAAGAAGTAATTTTCTGTAATCTAGTTACCTGCGTTATAATATTGTATATATATGTTTTTAATGAAGATATTTGATATGCATTACCAACTAAATAGAGAAAATTCAGTATCCCAACTTCATACTCAGTTACACGAACCAATCCAGAATTCTCATTCAAATTCAAATCATGCTCACACGTTAAAGACAAAAGGACTTCTCTTGTCTTATAAGACGGATTTTTCTTAAATTCTTCTACACATTCACATAATGTATCTAAAATCTGTTCACGAGCATTCGCAGGCCATTTTTCTGGCTTCTCCGCTGTTTCTTCCTCGTAATACATTTCACAACCATTCCTTTCATATGAAATCAAAACCGCTTTTCCCATCTTCCTAAATCACCCTGATTATATTATATCCTCTGAACCTACTTTTTTCCACAAAAATAACGCCCCAGTCTATACCAGAGCGTCATCCCATTTCCATATTATACAACTTTAAACATTTTCTGCGACATCGGTTTCTCCTTCTTCTGTTCAACTTCTGCCTGTGCTTTCCTAAACTCTTCCATCCGTTTCAATTCTTCCTCAGCGTCATCGAATCCGATATGCGTGTACACATTCATTGTGACTGATATATCCGAATGCCCCATGAGGTACTGCAACGTCTTAGGATTCATTCCCGATTTTGCCATATTCGAACAATAGGTGTGTCTGCATACATGAGGCGTGATATTTGGCATCTGCACCCGGTAAATGTCATTGTATCTGCCAACCATATGATTGAAGCGGTGCTGCCAATGCATTGCAACAAGTGGCATTCCATTATCATCGTGAAATAGGAATCCACTATATCCGTCTATGGATTTCTCCACTTTCGGTGCATTTCTGTCCTCAATGATTGCCTGAAACATCTGTGCCACATCCTCTGTGATTGGCAATACTCTTGTTCCGGCATCCGTCTTTGTGGTTTCTATGATATATCGCATATCCGATGTTCTCTGCAACTGATGGTCGATGTTCACAGTTCTGTTCTCAAGATCAATGTCCTTCAGCGTCAGTCCGCAAAATTCCGATATTCGCATTCCCGTATGAAATAGTATGTACACCACTTCATAGTATTTGCAATACACCACATCGTCATGCACAAACTTCAGGAACTTTCTCATCTGGTCTTTTGTGATTGCCTCTCTTGTAACCGCATCATTTACCAATACTCCGGCAAGCTGAAATCCGAATGGATTCTTTACCAGAATGTCATCATCCACCGCCATCTGAAAGGCTGGTCGCAGCACTCCTCGTATGGTATGAATAGAACTATAGCTTTTCCCATCTTCCTGCTGCAATTTTATAAGAAACAGCTTTGCATCGGAGGTTTTCACACTTCGTATCGTCTTTTTGCCAAATGCTTCCTTCGCAAGTAATCTCTGTACTGTAACATATCCCTGTTTCGTGCTTTGCCTTACTCCAGTCTTTGTTTTTAGATATCGGTCTACCAGTTCACATACTGTCATCTGTCCGTCCACGATATTTATAAGCAAATCCAAATCTGTGGTTACCTGTTTTTCCAACTCACGAAGGGAAAGGCATGGCTTTTTGCCCTTTGGAAGTTTGTCCGTAGGCTCCAATTTCCAACTGTATACAAAGTGTGGTTTCCCATCAATGTGATATTTATATTGATATTTTCCGTCTGCTCTTACGCTCTCTCCCGGTCTTAATACTCTACGCTTGGAATCTCGCCTTGTCTGTCCTCTTCCTGCCTTTGCCATTATACCCGCCTCCTTAGTTCTGGATGGTTACGCAGATACCTTTCAAAGGCTACACGGAGAATCAGCTTGCGTTCACCGTAGTATGCCAGAAAATCTTCTCCATCCGTATTATTCAATAAATCATAAAATTTTCTCCGGCTCAAAACAAAATATTCAATTGCCTCAGAAGGATTTAAAATATCCTTTTCTGCTAAACTTGGTCTTGCCATAAAAGTACTTCCTTTCTGCCAAAAGTGGCTGTTTTCACAGGTTTTCGAGGTCATACTATATATCACTCTGAACGCTGATAATATCAACTACTTTCGGCAGACAAACGGAATTATATCTCCGAAGAAGCACTGATAAATTTTTCAAACTGCGGACGGATAATCAGATACCTGTTTCCGCTGAATACCGCAAATCTTCCTCTGTTATCTTCTGCCAGTCTACGCATTTTCTTTGTCCCGATATTAAAATACGATGCTGCTTCTTTGATTGTCAGTGTGTACTTTTCACTCACAGGGACAAGTGTATTTTCCGTAGTATCATGTTTTTCTATTGCCATGTGCAATCCTCCTTCCATACGGGGCTGCAGTATTTCCACCGCCCCAACTGCTTAGTCTGCTGCCATCTGAAGTACCTTGACGGCATCCTTACGGATCAGCTTTCCATCCAGATACTCACATCCCAGATACCCTACCTGTCCACGCATGGCAAACTTTTCTTTCAGTGTGCGGATAGTCAGTGAGAAACGCTGAACGAGCCAGTAATTGCTGAAATCTCCAAATGCGATTACTTTCTGCCCCTTTCCGATAGACGGCATGAAATCAACAACCTGCACAGGTTTTGAGAAAATCGTTTCATCACTTTCCTTCCACAGATAGTTCCCGGCTGAATCTTTGAGGGTACGGAGTGTCAGAGCCGTTTCGTCATTCATAAGCCATGTACCATGTTTACGGTATTTCTTATCCACGGATAGATACAGTTTGATGATCTCATCATAGCTGATAGCAGAATCACTCTCTGCCGTCACGCCCGTTTCTGCTCCGTCAGTGGCGTGCAGAATGCCTGTCGGCTGATTTTCCCCTGTTCCGTTGATAAACGCCTGCTCCTCGCTTGTGCCAAAACAGCGTGCCATTTTCCCGATTACATAATCCTCAATGGCAAAGGACTGGTCAGAAGCGAACTCCAATCCAAGTCTGACAAGCTCGGACAATCGGTATGCCTGTACTTCAAATCTCTGGAAATCGTCCTCGTTATCCATGCCCTCCAGATTGACCATATCACCCCATTCAGCCTGACCTTCACAGTCAAATGTCCAGAGACGGCTGTCACTTCTGGTCGCATTCACAACGGTTGCCAGCTGACGGACTACACTTTCTTTCTGGAGTGCTGCCGTATATTTTTTATTTGATTCTCCGGGCAGATGGTACGCATTGGTCTTGCTTTCACGGTTGTTATAAAGGCTGTCCGTAACTGCCTGTTTTCCTCTCATTTCGTTCCAAAAATCGTTATAATAAGCTGTACTGTTAATCATAATAAACCTCCTGAAAAATTATTTTTGTGTCATATAACCACTCTGTCTGCAATAATCCACTGCTTCAGAATAGGACAGATAAAACATCTCCAATGAGCCGTCAACCACACGGTAATAGGGCGGGTCACAGGATTCGCTTGCCATGATAATGACCGGGCATCTGTCCCTTAAATTGATGACATTCACACATCTGTACTTGTCTGTTGAAAAATCCGATGGTTCAAACCGCATCGGTGGTGCTGCTTTCTGTTTTCCCATGTATACCTCCTTTTTTCTCAGCAAAGGAAATCTCTGCACAAGAGCCGATATCCAGTTAAAAGTGTAGTCTTTTCTCCGCCATCCCTTGGGCGCCTGCGGACTATCGTGCCGATTGTGCGGAGTGCCTGATTGAAATTCCGGCTGTTCTCTGCAAAATATCCATTGCCATTGCACCAGTTGCGGTATGCCTGATACACTGCCGATGTCCGGCATTCCGCATCCTTCTCCTGTTCCAGAAATTCCTCCACAAAAAGTTCCATTTTATCGCTGTCATGCTGATAGGACATGGTGGCATCTTTTGCTGCTTTTGGCTGGGCAAATCCTTCCTCTTGTAAAAGGGTATATCCTTCAATCAGCCAGTTTAAGATGGCACTTGCTGCCTCCGGCCTGGAAAATTCTGCTTTCAGATTCTGTTCCTGCTCCCATTCCTCAAAATGCCTGTCAAAGGGAATAATCACGATACGTCCGCTCGAAAACAGTGTCATATCTGTAATAGCCGGAAGATAATTCGTATTCACATACAACTTGAACTGTGGCTTGAAATCAAAACTGTTTTCATGCAGGAATCTGGCATTCAGCGTATCATTTCCCGTCATGCTTTTGATCTGTGCTTCATTCAGCACCAGTCCCCGCCTTGGCTCTGAGATATTGGCAAACCGTACTCCGGCAAGCCGTGCAATATCCTCTGTCGGGTTCTGGCTGTTGGCAGACGGCTTTGCAGCAATCGTTTCCGGTCGGACAGTCAAACCGTAATCTCCCATCACATGAAGTGTGCTTTCCATCAGCGTTCCTTTTCCATTTCTGGTAGTTGCACCATAGTAGAAAAACATACATTCATAGCGTGTATCCCCAGTCAGCCCGTAACCAAGGCTTTTCTGCATGAACCTTGCTTTATCCGCATCCCCACTCATCACCTCTGCGACAAATCTGGTAAAGCGGGGATTCTTGGCATTCGGATCATAGGCCGCCCCGGCAATCTTGGTCAGCTTGTCCTGTGGTGTATGCGGATGGAACTCTCCCGTCTGCAGATCCAGTGTTCCGTTCTGGCAGTTCAGGTAATAAACATTGCGGTCAAACTCAGACATCGCAATCGGATACACACTCTGGGCATCACTGATATACGTGTTACGGTAATTCCGGCTCTGCCATTTCGCAGAATATTCCAGATAGTCCTTTCTTCTGCGTTCATCAGTAATTGTCAGGGCATATCTGACCAGACTGTCCGCAAGGGTTTTTGCAAATTCCATTGTTTTCAGTCCGCCAATGTCTGGAATCCACCGGGTTCCGTCATACACATACCACTTTTTTCTTTCCGGCACATACCTTGCGATATCTTTATACACATCCGCAAATAATCTTCCTGAGCCGTTGTCATTCCACGGGTATCTGCTGTTATCCGATACATTCAGTTCTATCAGTTTCTGCAGCATATCATCAAAATCTCTCTCTGCTGATGACCTTGCATAAGGCCTGTAGAAATCCAGTGCCTGTGCCACTGCTTTTTCCAGCGTCAATGCACCATAGGTTGAGCCACTCTGCACACGATCCCACTTGCTCCGCATCAATCCCGATCTTCGGAACAACCTGTCCATCTGCTCTGCATCACCGCCACACCAGAATGCGAGGATACTTGCAAGCGACATATCCGCATCACTGTGGGATTTTCCTTCCGGGATTTCTCCATTCCACAAGGCTTTGAACTTTTCCCCCTGTCTGGAATCCGATGCCAAGCGGACCACGGAATCATCGGACAGATAACTGCCGGGAATATCCTGTACATCGTTCTTTTTCTTAGGAATCGGACGGAGCATATAAGTTTCCAGTATTTCTCCAAGTTCAGTGCTTCGCTTCTCAACACCACAGTTTCGGATCACATTTCCTGTCAGAGTGCAGAATTTCTTCGTCACACCTGCTGCATAGATTTCCAACCCAAGTTTCTGATTATTGATGTAATATCTGCCCGTATCATAAGACAGGGAAGATGCCTTACATACTATGCGGACTCCCGTGCCGGAGGGGCTGAATTCTGTATAGGAGTCCATTCTCTCCACTATGTCTTCTGCCATCTGCGTCATCTTTTCACCAAACACGCAATGATCGATATCTACCATGCAGAAATCATCAAATGCACCCATACCGATTCCGTCATAACCATCCATTGCATTGACTGCCAATCGAAAATCTGAAAAGGTATTTTTATCGGCACTGCTCGCTTTTCTGCCATTTGTCTGATACGGCACTTTTGTCATGCGTCCGTTTCTTTCTTCATATTTCCACAGACAGAACCGTCCGTCTTTTTTCAACTGTTCCGGAAGTTTCTCATACATTCTGTGCTCCTCCTTCCCCGCTTATTTTCTGACGTATCATTTCTCCGTGGCTCTTGCCGATAACCACACCTTAAATTCGGAAACAGGAACCAATACCCGCTTGCCTACACGGACGATTGGAAAATCCGCTTCTCTGGTCAGTGCATACGCTTTGCTCAGGCTGATTCCCATCTGCATTGCCATTTCCTGTACGCTCATCGTGACTTTATCCATAGCCATCCTCCTCTCTGCATTCCAAACATGAATTGCTCTTGTTTTCTATCACAGTATACTTTATAATGTTACCAAAGACTATTTTCTATTGGTAAGAGCTCGTACCGAAAGCAAGTTCTATCGGTAAGAATGGAGGTGGAATATGAACGAAGATTTCAGTTTGGGGAAAATGAGTGCGGATGCACGGCTGACCGCAACTTTCAAATACTATGAAAAGACAGAACAGAATGGAAAAATCGTAATCACCGCCTGTCTGGGCGAGGGCGATGTTCCGAAGCTCAACCGTGGATACGGCTTGGGCGGAAATGAACTTTGGCTTTCACTGAATAACCTGTACCAGAGTATCCGTGGAAAAGATGATAACACTGCTGCCGATGATATCATTTCTTGGTGTCAGCAGTACGCACACCCCTACTATGCCTCTGAGGACATCGAAGAATATCGATGGGATATTGAAAAGGATACGGAATACTGGGATTTTTCCACTAACATTCTTGGTAATTTCACTTTTGATGTTCACACCATGCGGAAAGATCTCGAAAGCCTGTACCGGGATACCCTTGTCATTCTGATGTTCAAAAAGTGTCTGGAACGGCTTGACGTTTCCACGGATCTTGCACAGATCACATGGACGAATGAATTTGCAGATTTTAATTCGTTTCCTATGCAGAAACATCTCGGTAAAATATCAACTTACCTAAATAAAATGAGTGGCGTAACCATGAAGCTCGGACTGGATGAAAATGGGGAATTGAAGGTCATGCCAGATTTCCACTCTGTTTTCGATGCTGCCCGATTCGCTCTGTCGCAATATGTATCTATCCCTACAGATTACCCCATTGCTTATGCTGACCGTGTGGGCGTTGCCACCTGTGAGTGCTGCGGCCGTCTGTTCATCAAAAACGGAAACCGTCAGAAATACTGTGACAATCCAGAATGTAAAAAAGAACGAAACCGCAGAAAATCCCGCACTGCTTATCACAGAAAGATACAGGAAGAAAATGATAACCGATGAGCGTGACCACGGCTGTTTTCACACTGGGGCAAGATGTGGCAAGTAATATAGGTTATTTTCTATATAGGCTCTATAAGAACAACCTATATCATCTGCCACAAGTTGCCCCAACTGTTTTTTCCATAGAAAAAGGGCATCGGTCTACACCGACACCCCATGTCATTTTATCCTTACTCGCCGCAGCGGAATGCTGAATTTCCCGTAAGATTTCTAAGCAGAATCTTTCTCGCTGTCTTATACTCTTTTCCGATAAAGCCAAGTCTGAGCAGAAAACAGCGGAAAGCATATTTGTCATTATCCGTTTCGGTCGGCTTTGATGATACCCTTTTTGCATCTCTTGCCATATCACACAGTCTTGAGATAAATTGTGTGTAGGCTGCCATTTCATCGCTATCCGTTGTGTATGGAAACCATGTGAAGTTTATTTTTTCCTCAGTAATCTCTATTTCTGTGCTGTCCATCCGAAATGCACGTTGAAAAAGTGTCTGCCTATTTGCTATGATCTTCTGTAAATTTTCTAATGCCGTATCCGTAAGGCTTTCTCTCGGAATTCCTATTGTCAGTTTATCCTCCTGCACTGGCACTTCTTCGGTTACTTCCGCATCGTCCTGAAACCCACGCTCCCGTAACTGCCGAATCAGGTCTTTCGTTGTTTCTTCTGCTCCCTCCGGGATATGCAGTACACCCTCTTTATCCAGTCGGTATCCTACAATATCATATGCGCAGCTTGGTACCCGTTCATAATGCGGTACTGTTCCAAGTATGTTTCCAATCTCCTGTGCCAGTTTTGGTCTCCGCTTTGATTCCAATGTAAATCTGATTTCATTCTTCATAATATGTACCCGCCTTTCTTTTTCGGTAGTACATATATCACTCTGATGGCACAGAATTGCAAGACAATTCGGATTATATTTCTGCCAAAATGTACGCAGAAAAACTGTGATTTTTATACTGTTTTTTACACGTTTTTTCTGCGTATTTCGTTACTATCCGGCAAAACAAAATCAGCTAAAGTGATGACATTCAGCGGATATTTTCACATCAACCGACCTTGACGGGTATCCCCCCTGTTTAATTCTGCGAAAATTCGCACGAAGGGGGCCATCGGTCTTCAGGAAGAATGGTTGTAGAGATTTGGATACCCCTGCCTTTATGAATAGCTTGCTTCGATGCTTGCCAACACAGCATCATAATCATATGTATTTTACAAGCACAACTGTACACTTATCCGTAAATTGTTGCTAATATTGTTTATTCTGCATTCATATTTATAATTTAATCTACATTTTAGCTCCACAAACATGTCAGCATGCATAACTATACTATTCTTACAATGCATAATCTCTAACAGCCTGTACAACACTATTAGAATTCCAGCCAACCATAACATCGGCATTATTACTAACCTTGATTGGTATTCTTTCCTGACTTCTCGGTTTCACTCCTATAATTGGTTTACCTAATTCTAATGCTGTATCAATCTCGTAATCTATCCATTCACTATAAGAAACATACATACCTGAAAGAATAATTACGCAACTACATAACGAGATTCTATTATGCAATTTCTCTTTTAATTCTCTTTTTCCATTAACATCTAAAGGCCTTGTAAGTGGTACTGAATAATTCGTCCACTTAAAATTTGAAGCATTATTCAGCCACCCTTTAATCGTTTCATAATCAGAACTATAATCCCACGAATGACTTATTAAAATGTGATAATCTCTTAAATTCGGCATATACATTCCTCCTATATTCTTCCTTCTTTTACTAATTTCCAATATTGCTTTCCAACAGCTGTTAATTCACATGATTTTGAATTCATCGCCGCATAATACATATGTTCTTCTCCAACAGGAACCACTAACCCAATGCCTTCTAACTTCTGCAAATCCGAAAAAACGGCAGTATTTTCATCCGTTGCATATGGCTCAATGACAGCATGAACAACTTCTCTTTTATTGGTCGGTTCATATGATGGATTTAGTTTATATTGATAGTCTTCACTTTTGAAATATTTCAGAATTCTTCTTAATACCGTCATATCAATCTGTGGTTGTATTTCTCTCAGAGATGTAAATCTTGTCACGTTTGTCTTAAACACTGGTCTTTGTTCCCATGGTCCTAATGCCTTATCTATAAATGCATAAACACCCGCAATAGAAATATGTCCCGTTATATCAGCTGCGCCACCATTTAATGCTTCAATTAGTAGCGATGTAAATACACCATGTCCGTTTACCTCCATAGAAGTCTGACTATTTCGACTTGCCGTCATAATAGTAACTCCTTCATTGATAACTGCTGTGTTTTGTCCATCTGTATTAATACTACCCATAAATCCTGAATAACAGCTATCAAGTATAATTATTTTCTCTTTACACTTTGACTTATTTGCAATTGTCAGAATTTCTTGTAAGGATACTCCATAATCATTTTCTGAAAAATCCGGTGTGACCAAATATCCTCCAACCGCATCAATATGTCCATGTCCGGAATAATAGAAAAGTGCTACATCAGCATCACCCTCAAAACATTTTTCTATTAATCCTCTTAATTCGCCCTTTGTTGCTACATTGTCCTTTTTCCAAACCGAAAAGTTTGGATTCCCATTTCCATGATTACTTAATAAATCCTTTATTGCCTCGGAATCATTACAACAACCCTGTAACGGACATGTTGGATAATTATTAATTCCAACAACTAAAGCTTTTCTTTCTCCCATAGGTCTCTCCTCTCCGTTAATGAACGTATATCTTCTCTTCCTTTATAACATCAATAGAATTTCTCATTGCTCGGTTCAATATCATAAATTTCCTACTAAACTATCATTCATGTAATCTAATAAATGCCTTCCAACGTATGCAGCTAATTCTACAGGAACAGCATTTCCAATTATCTGCTCAAGATCTGTTTTACTTCCCTCAAAAGTAAATTCTCTAGGAAAAGTTTGAATTCTTGCACGTTCCAATGTTGTTAATGGTCTAACACGACTCAAATCAGCAGTCTCATCGCCTGGATGAATCTAATATGTCATATTATAACAAATCCAAGCAATTTCCTTTATCACATCGCTATCCCACTTTTTTTAATTCGCATATATATTCTTTGAATGATATATACATTTCTGGAGTTATTGTCTCAGACAATCCAAAGGCTCTTTCTACATCTACCAACTCATCAAACTTAATGTTCTGAATGCACTTATTTAAGTCAAGCCTTTGTAACACTTTTTTTGTATATGGTCTTTTCGCATCTTGAAATGAAATACTTAGCAAAAATTTTTGAACCCTTTCTGAATTCAATAAAAGCATACATGTATAGGCTTCCGAATAATTGTCAAATGACAAGAAATACGATGTATCATCCACCATAATCGGTTGATCAATTTTCTTTTCATTATAGAGTAACGCAAAAAGTGGTTTTTTGTAAAATCCAGAAATGCCCACCTTATATTCGGCATAAGAATAATCACCTACACCAAACATACTAAACGCTGGTGCACCTTTATATATGCTGCTCTTTCTTGAATCAAATACAGCTTTCCTATCACACAAATACTTCCACGTTTTAGGTGCCAATTTCTCGATATAACCTGTTTCATCTCGTACTTTTTTCTGCGTAACAATAACATACTTCTTAAAGTCTGAGTTAATTACTGGTTTCTTAAACGAACTACTCTTCATCAGAGGAAAAACCAAAGAATCTTCTAATTCTATTTCTTCCTTATTTTTATTCTTGTACCAGTTCTCATTTTCTTTCTCTAGTTCCATTACTCCAGCACAATCATGTTTTACACCTTGTCTCCATTCAATGCAACAATCACCGTCCAAATCAATAACACCATCATTACAATTACTTAGTTTACCATTTTTAAATACTATTTTTCCAATAATAGTATCTGGACTATCAATTTCGTATATATCACATTCGCGACACTTGATGTCTGTCGTTGACATCTTTATAAATAATAAACAAGCAGGAGCACTAATTCCAAAAATCTTTGAAGAATTAAAATTATACATTTTAACTGTATCTATGCATGTATCATTTCTGTCAAGTTCCAATAACACATTTCTAGCAACAGATGTCTTACATAACATTGCGATTTCCACTCGTTTATTGAGTGATTTTTCAATTAGCTTGAGTATAATATATTCACATATATCAAAATTACTCGCACCAGTTATTGCATCTGTCCCACTTAATTTTTTAAAATTCTCTTTCTCCGGTAAATTGAAATTCAATTCTGAATTGGTTGCCCATGGTGGATTTCCCAAAAATAAAGTTTCTTTTTCTCCAATATATTTTTCTATCTGATATGTGAAAAAATTGTCGTTTATCACTTGCAGTCTTTCGTCAATTATACGTTTTTTACATTTATTACAATAAGCGGGATTTATCTCTAATCCTATTGCCCCATCTATTGTGTCAAAAGAATTCAACGCAGCATTTAAAAAATTCCCAACTCCCGAAGTTGGTTCAATCACTATATGTGGAGTAACATTCAATTTATCTCGAAGTAGATTACACACAATTTCTGCAAATGAATCTGGAGTTTGGTAATCACCAAACTCCTTTTTCAAATCACTACCATTCATAATTCAGCACCCCATTTACCGTATTATCCAAGGCAATTACTCTCGCATATTGTAATCTCCACTGAAGTGCATTACTGATTGTTAAATAACCTTGTTCTGGTTTATGTGTTAAAATTTCATCAGCTAAATCTGAATATACAATATCATCCCCCGGAACATTCTTATCTACTAAGAATCCTATAATATCTTCTTTATTCGCATCATCATTAACCATTTCACGTAAACGTTTTGTGATTGTATAATCTGCCGTTCTCGACTTATCAATAAATGTACAATATTTAAAGTCTAAAGTGCATGTCGTTGCTGTATCCTTTTTATCATAAACAAATACCAAAATGTTATATCCTAAACCAAATATTTTCTGCCGTGCATTTTTAAATGGGCAACTACTCTGTGGCTGGACGATACTAGTAACCTTAATATCTGTTTCTATTGATGCACCAGGAAGATCAATTCCTTTTGCACTACTTCCAATCTCAATCTCGTATTTACTAGAAATATAATCTTGAAATCTATGTTCAACATATGTACCTACTGCTTTTCCATCAGTAACACCAATAAGTGAAGAATGATTTTCTTTTTTCATAAATTCACAAAATTTTTTTGCCTCTACCTTCAAGTCATTTATATCCATAATTTTCATATTAATTTATCCTCCACGGTAAAAATACTCAATGATATAATATCACAATTTTTCCTATCAATAAAGAGCAACCTACACCTTGCATACATCAACAGCATTCCAACTATCTTCCCAATTGACGCTTTCAGGCATCAATGCAAGATTTTCTGCTTTTTCAATAGCTTCCTCTTCTGTCTCAGCATCAATCTTAATTGAACCCATTTTCATTATTGTTACATCCCATATTTTCTCCATAGATATTCTCCTCTCTTAGATTTTCAATTGCTAATCTTATCACTTCGGATTTTGTCTTATTTAATAATCGACAATACGACTCTAACCTTGTTTTTGTATGTGCATCCATTCTAAATGAATAAACATAATCCATATTATTATTTCCTTTTGGTCGACCTATATTACTCATTTAATTCACCTCGTATATAAAGTATACTTTTTGCATTACAAAAAATCAACACAAAAAAACGAACATTTGTTCTTTTAATCATATTTACTTATTAATAAAGCCACCATCGCAGTAGTCTCCCTACCAACGATTGTGGCTTTTTGTTCAAAGTTTTGTATATGTGCCATCGCTTAGTAGTCCATTACTACTAAGGATTTCTCCCTACACGTTTGCCTTTATTCCGATTCCGTCCATGAGCCTTAGTAGTCTAAACCGTAGTAATTCCAATGCTTTCCGCCATATTATGCCGTACTCTGCCCCAGTCTGCGAAGGTATGCATTATCATAAAACTGGAGTGCCGTGGCAGATGAAAAGTATTTTTATCATAGTTTTATTTCTCCTTGATTTGCCCCGAAATGCCCTTGTTTGCAAGGGATTTCGGAGATTTGTGAAATGTGTGATTTTGCTGGCATCTTGGCAAAATAGGGCAAGATGGAGCAAGTTATTGCGGGCTGTTAGTAGTAAAATTGGTAGTAAAACGAAAATTCTTACTACTAAGGATTTTCATCCTTAACATTTATTCTAATGCCAGTATGATCACTAATCCCATCGTTCTTAAAACCAACATCACTAAATATTTTATGAAAATTCATATTTGTTGAGTCTAGGTATTCTATTGAAGTGTCAATTTCAACATCATCTTTCATTACTTCTGATACAAATACATGATCCAATTTTTTCCTTATCCAGCGTTTCTTTTTCTTATCCTCAATTGCGAATGTATAATGAGGATTCGCATCAGTTTCATCCTTTCCTAATAATTCAACATAGCTACTTTTTATAATCATAGAAAGAAATTCGCTATTCTCTTTAATCACTAATTCTGTTTGGTTTGTAAATGCAGCATTAAAATCTCCCATCAAAATTACTCTTTTGTCCTTCAATTGTTTCAATCTCTGAAGCAATATAAGTCTTAAAGGCTCTGCATATGAAGTGCTTATATGCACATTAATCAAGAAAAATTTTTTTCCTTTAACCTCAATTTTTGTTTCGCTCCAATATCTAAAAGGCATTTTAGTCCAGGGAAAAAACATATTCCATACATTATTTATTTCATCATAATTATTCTTGGATATATCTTGGTTTTGTGCATTGACTATTGTTGTATAAAAAGTTCTTCCACGCCCAGAATAATCCGGGTATTCTTGAAAAGCATAATAATCTGCATCATATTTTTTTATGTAATCACCTGGCAATATCGTATTCTTTTTCCTGTAGTTAAATAAATTTTGAGAAATAATTGATATATTACTCATAATTACTCCTCGTTGCCCTCAAATTCCTGAGTAATCTTTCTTCCTCTAAATTGAACTTCTATTTTCGCTAAAATCTTACTTGGATCTAAATCCTTATGGTCAAACGATACCTGCCCTTTCTCTGGCTTAATAAAAAACTGCGTTTTTTCATTGTCATCTTTGTGACCTACATATACAACAATTATTGTATCTCCATCCTTATCTGTTTTTACATCTGTATGAATCCAATAACCTGATTCTGCCTTTTTCTTCTCCTTTATTTCAGATACATACCAATCATCAAGACGTATTAACTTAGCACCTTTAAACTCTGGAATATTTAACATTCTTAAGCATTTACTCTTAAGTTCACGAGGATTATCTATCTCAATATCTTCTCCACAACGTGGACAACGATAAATCGTATTAGAATAATCCGTTGAGATACACTCCAGCTCTATTTCTGGATGCTTTGTACAATGGTAATGAATTCCATCTTGATTACAACAATAATATGTTTTCCAGTTTGCCTCCACAGTGTGACTATTAGTACAATCACCATAAGTAAGCATATCTTCATCTGCAAGTGAACATTTTCTAAATGATATCTTATCATCAAGTCTGTATATTATTTTATCGTTCATAATAATACCTTCTTTCTTGCATAAAATTCTTCAAAATGTATTATACCCTCAAAAACGAGTTTTTTCTACAAAAATAACGCCCCAGCCTAAGCCGGAGCATCATCTCTCTTCAATATTATACTACCTTAAACATCTTCTGCGACATAGGTTTCTCTTTTTTCTGCTCAACCTCCGCCTGTGCTTTCCTAAACTCTTCCATCCGTTTCAGTTCTTCCTCTGCATCATTGAATCCAATATGTGTGTACACATTCATCGTAACCGATATATCCGAATGCCCCATGAGGTACTGCAACGTCTTTGGATTCATTCCCGATTTTGCCATATTCGAGCAATAGGTGTGTCGGCATACATGAGGTGTAATGTTTGGCATCTGCACTCGGTAAATGTCATTGTATCTGCCGACCATATGATTGAAACGATGTTGCCAGTGCATTGCCACAAGTGGCATTCCATTATCATCGTAAAACAGGAATCCGCTATATCCGTCTATGGATTTCTCCACTTTCGGTGCATTTCTGTCCTCAATGATTGCCTGAAACATCTGTGCCACATCCTCCGTGATTGGTAATACTCTTGTTCCGGCATCCGTCTTTGTGGTTTCTATGATGTATCGCATATCTGATGTTCTCTGCAACTGATGGTCGATATTCACAGTTCTGTTCTCAAGATCAATATCCTTTAGTGTCAGTCCACAAAATTCCGATATTCGCATTCCCGTATGAAAGAGTATGTACACCACTTCATAGCATTTACAGTACACCACATCGTCATGCACAAACTTTAGGAACTTTCTCATCTGGTCTTTGGAAATTGCCTCTCTTGTGACTGCGTCATTTACCAATACCCCGGCAAGCTGAAATCCGAAAGGGTTCTTTACCAAAATGTCATCATCCACCGCCATCTGAAAGGCTGGTCGCAACACTCCACGGATGGTATGAATGGAACTGTAGCTTTTATGCTGCTTTTTACATGTTTTTTCTTCGTATTTCGGTACTATCCAGCAAAACAAAATCGGCTTTAGCAGCGGTATTCTGCGGATATTTTTACATAAACCGACCTTGGTGGGTATCCCCCCCTGTTTAATTCTGCGAAAATTCGCACGAAGGGGGGGCATCGGTCTGCAGGAAGAAAGGCTGTAGAGATTTGGATACCCCCTCTCTCAAAACATATGTGTATTAACACATACTTTTACATTACTACAGACATTTTCTCAAAAATGTGATAGAATCAAATAAAATTGTACATATAAGGAGGAGCACTAATGGTTTCTTATAACGACAAGATTACACTTATAAATTATTTTAGAAGTGTAGCCGAGAGAGAACTGTGTTCAATCGTCCGCTCAACACACGACTACAGAAAACAAGCGTCAAAAATCAATACTGTTATTAAAGATCAGAAAGATTGCACAATTGACGAAATGCTTCAAACAGCGCATCATTCCAGATGGTCAAATGAGTATGTACTTGATTGTGTTTTACATATTACATATGCCTCTTATGTAGTAATGTTAGAATTTAGAAATAAAGTATGGCCTTATGAATACATGGCTTTTGCTCGACGAATTGGTGAATTGTGGGAGCCGTTCTGTAAAGAAACTTTCTCATATCCAGTTAAAAAACTTCGTCTAATTAATCCACCAGATTTCGATGAAGTCCAAGAAGATATCAAACGTAATGCCTCAAATTACATCAACTCTTTGTCTGTTGATTATCAAACAAAACGTCTTCTTCACTATCATTACAGTATCCCATGGAATCTTGTAGATAGCGGTGGCATACAGTTAGGTCTTGATCTTCATTTTTCTCAAAATGGAATCAACTACAATTGTGATTTCAAAAGTGGTTTTAGTTCTAATGAAAAAGGGAATACAAACCGACTTCTGTTGGTTGCAAGTATCTATCGTTTCTTAAACCAGAATGAAAAAACGCTTTTGTTTGTTCGTCAGAGAGAAGATGAAAACAACCACTATCTTCAGACTTTAAAAAATTCTGGTTATTGGGATGTATTTTGTGCTGATGATGCATACGCTAAAATGTATGAATTTACTGGTTTTAATTTAAGACTATGGCTTAATGAAAACGCAACATGGAGTGATGACATCAGTAACGAATTATATTTACATCTTCAAAACAAAGATCTCTTAAAATACTTGACTTGGTAATTAATCAATAGTAAACTTGATCTTAAGGATTAGCTTAAGTAATTCCTTAATGCCATATTTAGGAGATTGTTAAATGAAAGATACTTTATGTTCTTATTACACAGAATCCGATGACATAACTTCATACATGGTTTCAAAAGTAACTGTGTCTGATGGCGACGTAATTTTAGAACCTTCTGCGGGTGAGGGTATTTTTATTGATGAACTATTAAAAACAAATAAATCATTCCGAGTAGATGCTCTAGATATCAACGAAGCTGCTATAAAAATTCTTAAAGAAAAGTATAAACATAATTCTTCCATTACAGTAAGAGAAACAGACACATTACTTGATGAAGAATTAGATTCATATGATTCAGGATCTGCCCAGCTCTGGATAAAACAAGCAGATACGCTCTTGGATACTCAATTAGATTGTTTCGGTTCTATTGGTGGACATTACGATAAAGTCATAGGGAATCCCCCTTATGGTGCATGGCAAGATTACAAGAAGCGCGATTTATTAAAGAAAAAGTATACCGGACAATATGTAAAAGAAACATATTCTCTGTTTTTATTCCGTTGCATATCAGTCTTAAAAATGAATGGTCGTCTGAGTTTCATTATTCCAGATACTTATCTGTTTTTAAATATGCACAAGAACCTACGTCGCTTATTGCTTACCAAAACCAAGATTGATGAGATATTAATCTTCCCTTCTAAGTTTTTCCCTGGAGTAAGCTTTGGATATTCAAATTTGTCTATAATTACACTTGAAAGATGCAATACAGACTCTGCATTAGAAAACACAGTCAGAATTGTTCGTGGCTTTAAAAATTCATCTGAATTTAAATATTTAATTGGGACTGAAAAAGAATTACCTCAACATTTAGAAATTTTCCACCTTAACCAGAAATCTATCTGGGAAAATGAGGATAGTAGATTTATTCTTGCCGAGCAGAAAACATCCCATATGCTAAAATCCTCAAAAATTACTCTGGGTGATATCGCAGATGTAGTGACGGGATTCTATACAGGAGACAATTTACGTTTTATCAAAGCTGCTGACAAAAGTGTTAAAGGGTCAAAGAAATATGAAATAGCTAGTCCGTCTGAAATATTTGAATGTGATTCTCTTGCAGGTATTTCTGGAGTCAATAAAGGCTTTATTCCTTACATAAAAAGTGCTTCAAAACAGCGTTATATTAGAGAAAAAGATGAGTGGTTTGTACGTTGGGACGAAGAAACCATTAAGTATTACAATAACAACAAAAAATCACGATTTCAAAACTCTGGTTTCTATTTTAAAACAGGTATAGGAATTCCAATGGTTAAATCGAGCACTATTCGAGCCTTTTTGATGGAAAACAGAGTATTTGATCAATCTATTGTTGGCATTTTTCCACACGATCCTTCAAAACTTAATTACCTACTTGCTTTAATGAATTCCGATTCAATTAATACTTTGATACATACCATCAATCCTACTGCCAATAATTCTGCGAATTATGTTAAGCAAATACCATACTTGGAACCAAGCGAAACTGTTCTATACACAATCAGTTCAATGGTAGATAAAATAAAAGAAGCAGGAAAACTTGAAAACTCGGTCATGATTAATTCAATTCACAAAACATTAAATACCATGATTTCTGAAATCTATTCTTCATAAAGAAAAGCCTCCACTGTATTTTTAAAAGCTTGGTGGAGGCTTATTTCTTATCTATTCTCACCATTCGCATTTTCTTCCATATTTTTCTGATAGTCCTGTCTTAGAAAAAATCCTCGAAATATGCAAAAATCACAACCCCAATAGCACTGCTACCAACGATTGTGGCTTTTTACGTTCAAAATTTTATATATGTGCCATCGCTTAGTAGTCCATTACTACTAAGAAATTATCCCAACACCTTTGCCTTTATCCCGGTTCCGCCCATAAGCCTTAGTAGTTGAAACCGTAGTAATTCCAAGGCTTTCCGCCATATTATGCCCTGTGTTGCTCCAGTCTGCGAAGGTATGCATTATCATAAAACTGGAGTGCCGTGGCAGATGAAAAGTACTTTTATTATAATCTCTCCTCTCAACAATACCAAACCAACAAACCGTAATCCCCATTACATCTTCACATATCCCTGATTTCTGCTGTTTGGCTTGTCCGATAGCTTCTTCATTACTTCAAGCAGCTTTTAAACTGCCGCCTCACCTATTCCCCCTTCTTGCACTTCTCATACGCAAACAGCGCCGCTCCCAGCGCACCGCAAAGCTGTGCCTCATCGCAGATATACAGCTTTGCGCCGAGCTTTTCTTCGAGGGCATTGGTGATTCCTTTGTTTTTGGCAACGCCGCCGGTCATCATATATTCTCCCGGATTGTTCTTTCCGAGGCGGGCGGCAAGCGCCCCTACTTTTGAAGCGACAGAAACATTTAAGCCGTGGATAATGTCTGCCACATTTTTATTCTGGGCAACGAGGGATACCACTTCCGATTCCGCAAAAACCGTGCACATGCTGGAAATCACAACATTTTCTTTCCACTCCAGTCCCTTTGTGCTCATTTCCTCCAGTGAAAGTCCGAGCGTTCTTGCCATCATTTCAAGAAAACGTCCCGTTCCCGCCGCGCACTTATCATTCATCAGGAAATTCTTTACAGCGCCGTTTTCATCAATGCTGATTGCCTTAATGTCCTGTCCGCCGATATCAATGACCGTACGCACCCGCGGATTCAGATAATGCGCCCCTTTTGCGTGACAGGTAATCTCTGTGATGCTGTCATCGCCGCTGTCAATATAGGCACGTCCGTATCCCGTTGTCACGATTCTAACGATTTCTTCCTTTTGAATACCGGCTTTTTCCACCGCCAGTTCCAGACTCTTTTCCGCACTCATCATTGCCCCGCCACCAGTCGGAATAATCATTGTCGACTTAATTTTTCCGTTCTGATCCAAAATGACCACATCTGTACTGGTTGAACCGCTGTCAATTCCGGCTGTATAGTAAACTCCTGATTCCATTCTTTTCTTTGCCTCCTCGCTGATTTCCTTTCCCGGATTGGTATCGTCCGCACCTTCTATCGTTTCTGAAAATGCCTGGATTCTCGTCAGTAACTGTCCTGCGCTCTGACTTGTAAAATCCGTTTCTATTTTAAGCATCGGAACTTTGATGTTCTTTTTAATACTTGCATATTCAAATCCGTAATAATCACAAAACTTAATTGTATGATAAATGATTCCTTTTAAATACGGATCCAGATACAGCCGATTTCTGCGGGTGCTGTTGTTCATTCTGAAACACGGCATCTGACAAAGCAGTGTATCTGCATACGCAAGAAACATTGCTTCTTCCTCCATTTTCTGCAAATCTTCTGGAATCACCGCCAGCCTGCGCCCGCCTGTACAGGTCAGATTTTCTACGTTCATCTGGATATTTTCGCGAATCATCTGCTCTAGCACGCCGCTCACACGCACGCCCAGCACACCAATATACGGTTTATTTTCGGTATCCTTTTGTTCAAATGCTTTCAAAAACAGTGATTTATCAAATTTTTTTCTGGAATATTCTTCATAAGCTTCTTTCAACCGGCAAATTGAAACGGCAAATTTCACTTTTTCACATTCCTCATCGTCATGCGGAATATCCAGCATATAAAGAAATTTACATTTTCCGGTGCTTTCTACAATATCATACACGCGCCGCATGGAATCACAGCAGTTGACAAGCACCAGTTCCTCTGCCTTTCCTTCCAGCACCGCCTGAATCACGGATTTTCCGAAGCCGCACAGATTTGCATGGGCAATCTGGTCCGACATTTCAAAATTTTCCGGCATTTCTTCCAAAACCGCACATTTTTCTCCAAAGCCCTGAAACAATTCTGTCGGGGTATATTTACAGACATAATGAATCATGAATGTTTTTCCTCCTTGTTCTTTTCCAGCATTTCCGCAAATGCCTGAAGTCTGGTGGACACCTGTCCGTCACTGGTATTCGCCGGATTGCAACCGTCACCGTCCAAAATCATTGTCGGAAGTCCTGCCGTTTCCAAAACATTTTTAATCAGTCCGGATGCGCCGATTGTCCCTTTACATCCCCAGTGTGCAAACAGGATTCCACCATCTGCATCTGTCTGTTTTGCAAGTTTTTCCGCCATCTGGATTCTTTCTTTAACACTTCCGTTATAAATACAGTGAACCATTTTCTCTGCCATTGCCTCATACGGATCTGCCGCCTGCATTTCGCGGAATCCGTCTGCTACAAAATCGCAGGCGCTAATGTGCATGGTTTTGCTGTAATTAAATGTCTCTTTCACCGGCTGCTGTAAAAACGGCATAATGTGCATCCAAAGGACATGAAGCCCGTCTCCCTTCGGTGCATTTTTTACATCTTCAAGAAGCAGCTCGGTGTATTTAAGCGATGTTTCCGACCCCGCCAGCAGATGACACATAAAAATCGCATATAATTCATTGGTGAGAGATGTCACCGGGTCATGGTCTTTGCGCAAAGCAAGCTGGCTCTTAAAATGTGCCGCTGCTTTTCTGCTGTTTGTAACGGCATTTTCCACCGCTTCTTCTGTAATTTTCTTTTCGGTAATGTCTTCCAAAAAATGTTTCAGTTCTTTTAACTGATTTGCAACATATTTGATTGAAGACTGCGTTTTTTCATATGGAACATCAATATAGAAGCCCGGACAGCTGTATTTTTCCTTTAAATAAGGAAATGTCATCATATTTCCGTCACAGGCAAGATTGGTATAAATCATACATTTCGGCGCCGGTAAAATGCCGGTCAGCGCCGCGCCCAGAAAAACTCTGTGATATGAGCACATGGTTTCCGGAAATCCTTCTTCCTCGGTTTTGCGTAAAAATATCTGCTCACATTTTGTACCCGCTATAAAACAGGACAGTGCTTCCACGGAATACGGTGTCAGTCCTGCCGCCGTTAAAAGCTCTCCCGGAACGAAAATGCTCATCATTGCCGAATTTTGCGGTTTTGCAAGTGCCTGAATTATATTTTTCATGACCACCCGCGCCGCATACTGCCCGGACAGCGGAAGCTCCCGGTCCGGAAAAAGCTGTAGTTTTTTCTCCTGAAGCCGGTATCCGGCAAGCAGAAGACGGCGGGCTTTGTCAGGGTCTTTTAACGCTTCGTTCCCCACCACATTTCCAAATTTTTCTATAATATCCATTTGTGTTCTTTCCTACCTTTTTGTTCTGATTTTAAGCAAAATCTGTTCTGCATGTTTTTGAACAAATCAATGTTTATTATAGCAAGTTGTGGGAAATTGTAAATGTTTTGTTTTGGAATGAGTGTTGTGTTTATAGTAGAATTCATTTATATTTACCTATCACATTCTCTAAATGCCGGGCTCATTCTTTCTATCTCACCGCGGCTGATGCCATATTTCTTAGCCAATTCTTTCCAATTATCCCCGACCACATTTTTTATTTTATCAACCTCCTGCACTGCATACTTTTTTTCTATTCCATAATATGAAGCTGCTTGTACTGCCAACTCAAAATCAATGCTGGAATCATCTGCATCTACATTTAATGATAAATATTCACCATATATATCCGGATTTACATCGTATAACGGCGACAATTCCCAGCCTTCATCAGATAATATGAATCCATGATTTCTAAAGTGGTCATCCGTATTGGATACAGCCATGCTAAACACTATACGTTTCCAGAGTTCTTCCAAATCCCGTTTAGGTCTTGCGCCGTCCGCTTTTAAAAATGATACAATCTCAAGATAACTGCTTCCGTCTGCCGCATTTGCACCATCTTTCTTTCCCAGTACTGTCATGGCTGATGAAAAATGAATTCTCTGCTCTCCATCTCTGTCAAAACGCTTTACTAAAAATGTTGTTCCTAATTTGGAAAACTTTTCAATCTTTGCCTCTGGTACATTTAATCCACACTTCTCCGCCAAATCATGTACAACCATTTCCCATGCACCCGAATTAAAATCATCATGTTTTGATGGGAATTTAGCAATCCACAACGAACCGTCCGGTGCCATTACAGATGCCTTAGGTCTGGCTCCGCCAAGTGAAGAACCGGGAGCTATTAGTTGTTTTAACCATTTTTCTTCCAAACCTGTATCATCATTTTCAAAAGCAAAAGAAGCTTGTTCAAGTTCTCTTAAAGAAGTCCATGGTGGTGTTGCATATTCTTTATCGTTTGAAAGGAATTCCCCATTTTGCTCTGTTTTAAATCGCAGTCCTCCCATTCTTGCTTCATCATATACGCCTAAAAGATAATCGCTCTCTAGGAGTTTTTGCGGTTTCTCCCCAGCTTTTTTTGCCCGAAGTTCTTCTCTCCACTTCATAAGCCGTTTTCCCCATCTGTCCGGACAGGAATCAGCAAATACTCTAAAGATATTTTTATCATCATTTATATATTGTCTGCCCTTATATAACTGTAAATCCAGGTCTAACATCATATTTCCTTTTTCCAGCCAGCTTTGCTCATATTCAAATGAATAGAACTCTTTCCCCCTCGTCTGCGATACATAAATGGTCCCAATTAATTCGTTTTGAAAAGGCAAAAAATCCGCAAACACATATATTTTCTTTTCTTTCTGCATATAGCTATCCCTTCTTTGTCACCCGTTTTCTTACAGGCAAATCCAAATCCTGCAATTTACGTCCCAGTTCGTCATCTTTGGCAACCAGCAGTAAATCCTTATCCATATAATTAAGTGCATGTAATACCGCCGCATAATATCCAATCGCTACTGATGATGCACCTTTCTCGATTGAAACCAAAGTTGCCCTGCTGATTCCCGCACGTTCTGCCACTAACTCCGCCGAAAGCTTTCTCCGCAGTCTTGCATATTTTATCTGTAACCCCATTTGTTCAAGTATTTCTTCTGTTTCAGGTAATAATACAATTGATTTCTTAGGCATAAAGTCATCTCCTTATGTTAATAATATTATACAAATAAATATTATTTGTCAATTTTTATTTACTTTACTCTTTTTCTAATACAAGTAATCTTGAATCCTTTAATTTGCATTTATATGAATACATACCCTTTTGTAAAATACCTGAAAAACAGATATAATAGTTTAGTGCCTCCTTTTTATTCTGAGGAATTTGTGACAATTCATCAGCTAGATAATTGTAAACGTACGTAGAAATAGCTATTTCACAAATTTGTTTTTTGTTATTTCTATCTAAAACTTTTAGATAATACATTTTTATTTCTACATGTGATGTATTTTTTACTGACAACTACAATTTTTCACATTAAACTACAAAATGGATCAAAAACTCCCCGGCACAAAATGTCGGGGAGTTTCCTTTTCCATTATAAATTATGTCCCTATTTACATTTGTGTGTCTGATGTATCAACAGTATAATGATACATTTCACGAATTGCGTATGCAATTAGAAAATCAAGTAGTCCAAATTCCATAAAATGAAATTTTAGGGCAAATTACAGACATTGGCTTGGCTGTAGTATTTTTAAACAACGTGTGTTAGACTACTGTTATACAAATCGGGATTGACCGAACTCTTTGAGAAAAATAGGAGGAAGCAGCTTTTTATGTTGTACTTAAAATCAGCTAATTTGGAAGATATTGAAAAGGAATACGAATTTATTACTAATACCCCTTCCAATGAAAATGGATTTACGAATTTTGCGTCTGGATGTTCAAGAAAGGAATTTGAAATAAAAATATTACCTGGTTATATTAATGCTGAAAAGGGAATTGATCTGGCTGATGGATGGGTTCCAGAAACGGATTTTTTCTTATGGGATGATGAGAAAATAGTAGGATTATTTCGCGTGCGTCATTACCTTACTCCTGCACTTGCAAACGGAGGAGGCCATATAGGATATGGAATAAAGAAAGAATTCAGAGGCAAGGGATACGCCTCGGAAGGGTTGAGATTGACAATCGAAAAAGCCTGGCACATTATTAAAGAAGACGAAATATATATGTCTGTTCATAGGGATAATATGGCATCTTTGCGTGTGCAGATTAAAAATGGGGCCTATATTCATCACCAAGATGAAAAAGAGTTTTATACCAGAATAAAACGATAAATTCCCGTTTATTGGGAAGTCACAGAGAACGAAAAATCGGAATTTGGAGGTGATTTAAATGGAAAACAAAATTGTAGGTGCTATTTTCTGTTTCATGTCAGCAGTTTTAATTTCTGCACGATATATTTCTGCTGCGATATTTATGAGTGGAGTAGCTTCGTGGAATGCCACTTTATTTGCAGCAGGTCTTGAATATGTAGGTCCTTTTTTAGCAATAGCGGCTGGTATTGCGTTTATTATTGGAATCCTGTTTCTGGGATATGGGCTGTATCAGGATATTAAAAAGATAAAGAAGTAGAACAATTCCAGTTTGTCAATTACAGGTGACATTGAAAGAGTCAGCCCATTCAAGGTGCTGGCTCTTTCAATATTCTATTCTAATAAATTGCACGACAACTTATCAAAAAATAAGCTCCACATTATGGAAAAATGAATATAAAATGTATAAAAGTGGCAAAAGCGAATAATTATAAGTGATTATGCATCAGACACACTTTTGTAAAAAGGAAGTTTTTAAAAACTCTGCACGCTGCGGTGCTTTGGAAAATTCCGGCTTATCCTGCTTTATTTGGAACAGGCTGTGCAAGAACCACAGTCCGGATGCTCTTCTGCCCAGATTCTCTCTGCGGCAGGCGTCCACTGCTGTGCATAGGGTCTGCAGCGATTGAAGACATCCTGTGTGGATTCCGGCTGCTGCATATCGGTGCTGTGAGCGCCGCTGCGTTTTACCATTTCTCCCAGAAGCTCCGGATTTTCCAGCATCGGACAAGGTCTTAAATGGTTGTGGTTGAAGGGCTGTCCCTTATGATATTCCTTAAACAGAGGCTGCTGCAGACATTCCAGCAGACTCTTTTCATGGATATTTGCGTTGGAATAATGGATGAATACGCAGGGCTCCACATCTCCGGCAGGATTGATATGTGCGTACTGCCGCCCTCCTGCAATACATCCG
>ERZ791641.29-NODE-29-length-164697-cov-9.711702_pt1 | contig 164697 bp, 141 predicted proteins | sample MGYA00510055_ERZ791641 | MGnify/ENA primary metagenome ERZ791641 (study PRJEB30046, sample SAMN00715226) | human gut metagenome | study: EMG produced TPA metagenomics assembly of the A metagenome-wide association study of gut microbiota in type 2... | reverse complement strand
TTCCGAGATCCGGAAATTACTTCAAGCCGGAAATGTAGCGGAAGCCGCTTATTTACTGACCTATCCCTATCAATTGCTGGGCCATATCGTCAGCGGCTATAAAGTAGGACGCACGCTAGGATTTCCCACGGCGAATATACGGGTAGATGAGCCTTTTAAAGTCATTCCGGGTATTGGCGTATATGCCGTATGGGTGGAGGTGGAAGGCGAACGATATAAGGGAATGCTTTATATCGGTGACCGTCCGACACTCAATAATGGGAAGGACATATCCATGGAGGTCAATATTCTGGATTTCTCCGGAGATATCTACAATGATAGCATTCGTGTCTCATTCGTTCAATACGTACGCAGAGACATCAAATTCGATTCCTTAGAAGAATTGAAAGCCCAACTGGAGAAAGACAGATGCACCGTAAATAATTTATTATAATATGGAAAGATATTACGAAGCGATTGATTTATTAAAAGGCATGATCTCCCGTCCGTCTTTCAGCCGGGACGAGACCGCCGTAGCGGATTTCCTGCAAGCAGAATGGCAAAAGGCCGGACAAAAGGTGTTCCGCAAAGGCAACAACCTGTGGATCATCGCCCCGGATTTCGATTTCGGTAAACCGACCCTTTTACTCAACTCCCATATAGACACCGTCAAGCCCGCTTCCGGTTGGACCAAAGACCCGTTCACTCCCGAAGAGACCGAGGATGATCAATTATATGGACTGGGCAGTAACGATGCCGGGGCGAACGTAGTCTCCCTCTATGAAGCCTTCTGCATCTTAAGCGAGAAAGAGCAACCTTATAATCTAATCTTCCTCGCGTCTTGTGAGGAAGAGGTATCCGGGAAGAATGGCATTGAAAGCGCATTGGCCGAGCTTCCTCCTATCTCCTTCGCTGTCGTAGGTGAACCCACGGGTATGCAACCCGCCGTAGCCGAGAAAGGGTTAATGGTACTGGATTGCACCGCTATCGGAAAGGCCGGACATGCCGCACGTAATGAGGGCATCAATGCCATCACTTTAGCGATGAAGGATATAGAATGGTTCAGCACCTATCAATTCCCGGAGAAAAGCGACTTCCTCGGACCGGTGAAAATGACTGTCACCATCATCCATGCCGGTACGCAACACAATGTCGTTCCCGATAAATGCGAATTCACAGTAGATATTCGCACCAACGAATTTTATACGAACGAACAGTTATTCGAGCTAATCAAGGAAAAGGTTCATTGTGAGATCAAGGCCCGCAGCTTCCGCCTTAGCTCCACCCGCACGGATCTGGATCATCCTTTTGTGCGACGGGCGATCTTGATGGGAAAAGAGCCTTTCGGCTCTCCTACGCTTAGCGACCAAGCCTTGATGCGTTTCCCCTCCGTAAAGATAGGGCCGGGAAACTCGGCACGTTCCCATTCCGCGGACGAATACATCAAGGGACCGGAGATCCGGGAAGCGATCGATACCTATGTAAGGTTACTGAATGGATTACAACTATAGCTTATGTTAAAAAAGATACTGGGGACAATAGGCTCGCGTTATCTGATAGCCTTCCTTAACCTAGCGCTGATCTTCATCAACGCAAAGGTACTGGGAATCGAGGGCGTGGGGATGATCGGGTTGATCGTGGCCTCGGTAAATATAGCGGTAATCGTCAACGGGATTTTATGCGGGAATACGATTGTCTATTTCATGAACCGTTACTCCATGCGGACAATTTTCCTTCCCGCATATCTGTGGACACCTATCGGCTCTTCCCTAGCTTGCGGCTTCATGTATCTTACCGGGCTTTTACCCACCGGCTATCGGCTGGATATCTTCTTGTTGGCGATCTTGAGCTCTACGGTAAACGCCAATGCCCGCTTCTTGTTGGGTAAAGACAATATCAAAGGGTTTAATCTCACGTTTATATTGCAAGGAGGACTGCTATTTTTCGTCTTACTCTATTTCTATTATATATTGAAGCGCCCGGACGTACGGTCGTATGTCTGGGGATTATATGTCACGAACGGCATAGCCTTTATTGCCAGCCTATCGATGCTTGTTCCTTATTTCTTAAAGGAGACATCCCGGTCTTCCGGCAAATCACTCTACGGTCTATTAAAAGAAATGTTTGCCTACGGCCTGTGGGCCGGTGCGGACGGGTTGGCGGAAACCTGTACTACCCGACTCAATTATTTCTTGATACAACGTTTCGCCGGGTTGGGAAGCGTAGGCTTGCTAGATGCTGGGACCAAGATCTCCGAGAGTGTATGGAATATTAGTCGCAGCGTAAGTTTCATCGAATACAGTAGCGTGGCCAAGACCTCAGAGGCAACGGAACAAAAACGTATTACCTTACAGCTTTTCAAATTGACCTTTTGCGCTTTAGCCCTCGTGATGGGATGTATCCTATTGGTACCGGAATGGATATATACGGATTATCTTTTCAGCGCCGAGTTCAAAGGCATACGTAAAGTGATAGGCGGATTATCGATCGGAATCGTAGCGTTAGGCTGCAACAGCATCATCAGCCATTATTTCATCGGCAGCGGAAAGATCCGGTACAGTACGGCAAGCTCGTGCGTAGGGCTTATTGCCTTATTAATCTCCGGCTTTTTACTCATCCCGTCTTACGGGGTCGTAGGTTCCGCTATCACGACCAGTATCGCCTTTACCTCTATGCTGGTTTTCTCATTGACGGTCTTCTCCCGGCAAACACTTACACGCTGGAATGAGTTCCTTCCGAACAAAAAAGACTTCCAAGCTTGCAGAATTCATATACAAAAATCCTTGTAATTCTATCACGAATTTTATCGATAACGCCATCAAGTTCACGGAAAAGGGGACAATTACGCTTGAAATGATTTCGTGCAAGATACAGGTCTCGGGTTATCAAAACATGGACTGTACCTTATAAACAAACTCCATCCAAACCCAATAACGGATCGCTTTTCCTAAGAACATGGAGATCGCCACGACCCATATATTAGCCCGCAAGAAACCTAGAGCGACAGCGATAAAATCACCGATACCGGGAAGAAAAACAAAGAAGCCCATCCAAGAGCCTTTTCCCTTGATCCAATCCTGCACCTTCTGTAGTTTTACCGGATCGAGTTTGAGGTATTTCTCGATCCACTCTACCTTTCCCAGCATCCCCAACCAATAGCAGCTCATTCCACCTAAGAAATTACCAAGCGTAGCGGCGATCATACAAGGCCAATAAGCCGAACCCGCCAATAATACACCCGTCAATACGACCTCACTGCTAAACGGCAAGATCGTAGCCGCTAAGAAAGAAGCGATAAACACCCCGATATACCCGTAGGCTATAAGAAATTCCATATACGTATCATTAATAATGCGATAAACATAACTACCGAGAAATGGAACAGCCAAAAGATATATTTCCCCCGGTTCACCGTAAAAAAATGGGCGATCAGGATAGACGCCGGTACACAGGCCATTTCCAGAAATTCCTCGGACGACTGCTCATAGATAAAGAACAATCCAAACGACCAAATGGCCATGACAATCAGAAAAGAAAGAAACTGACGAGTACGCAAATTATCCTCATACTCATGTGTAACGATGTTTAATGAAGCAATGATCGTTAATCCCGCCACTAAAACAATCTGTATCCAATCTATAATTCCCGTCCCTAGTACCGCAAGGAAACGGATCTTGAATAAGGAGGTGAAAGGTATGGTAAATGCCGTGAAATCCCATTCCCAGACACACCATCCGAAAACAAACCAATAAACCGTCAAGATTCCGAACAAGGAAGCGACAAATGTCCGGATATTCAATGTCCTGAAATTATACATTCCCAACCAAAACAGCGGCAAGAACCAAAGGATGTGTATCCACAACAGACTTCCGATACTGATAATCAAGGATGCGTTATAAGCCTTATCCGTAGCGTCCGGGTCATGATAAGAGGTAAATAACTGATAAAGGGCCAATATCAAACAAAACACCCCGACAGATGTTGATTTCAAGGGAAAGAAATCCGGGTTTGTACTTGTCAACAAGGCATAGAAGAGAAAGGGAAGCAATGTCTTCTCACGAATCAACATCAACGCATAGTTTACCCGATGCACCAGAAACGCACCACCGGCCATCAGCAAAAAACCGATCAAATAGGTAAACAACTTACCCGGAAGAACCAGACAGAGGGCATTCCATAAAGGAGGAGCCGTCACCTCTCCATACACGGGATAGCCTACCGAATCCACATACCCCACGATCCAACAAAAAATACAAGCGCAAAGCATGTACAAATGGGTCATAGGTGTCGCTATAGTATATCTACGTCCGTAATATGAAGTTGTTCCTCTTGCCATATACCTTATTCTTTCATATTCACATCCTAAAGGAATGAAATAAGTGGCAAAGGTATGAAAATATAACAAGTAAACTGCATCGGCCAACAAAGTTTACTAACCTTGTCATTTCAATTAACTGATTTGGCCGATGCAGCTAACAGACTTGGTCAATGCAGCCAACTGCAAATTAGCTATGTCTTTTTACCATATCACTTAAATATTATATTTACATTTGAAAAATATTCTCACAGAGCGTTGCATTGTTCAAAAAGAAACGTATATTTGTGTTGTCTGGCTAAAGAGCGGTCAGAAAAATAAAAAGAAAGCGTTTTTTGCTTTATCCTTGGTTCGAAGTCTGGAAAATTTCAAGCAAGGAGGATGAAGACAATGTAGCGCTCATTCTGTTAGTGCATGTACACGGCAAGCATTCGCTATGCCAATACATAACTTTACAGCGTGGGAATATTGTTTACTTATTCATCCTTGCAAGGTATTTCCAGACACCCGAATCAGATGAATAGAAAACAAGTCTCACGCTTACTTTGTTTTAAACCTAAAAATTTATATTACCCATAGGAGACAGAGGGAACTTTATTCAGGAAAGGACTTATGGGTACACAACGTCGGTGTTATGAGATCCAAGCCAACGTATCCCACTTGTAATTCAGGATCAAGAGGTACTCCCTCTAACAATTCATGTAAACAATTGCTCAAAGCCCTCACGGCTACTTTGTTAACGTTAAGAATAAGCCCTTAAACGTATGTTAAATTGATTATTTATGAGCAAGATTTAATATAGAGAAAACCATATAAAAGCGCTTAGATTCAAAATCTTTCTTACTATGCAACTCTAATGTAATCTACTTGTCACATGAATAGTCGTACTTTGTAATAGCTAAAAATTAAAACGATTTATGAAAAATTGCAAACATGTAGTCCCTATTCTGGGAGCCTTTTGCTTGATGGCATCTTTATCCTTTATGCCAAAGGAAGCTTGGGCAGAGTCTTCATTAGCACCTATCAGCCAGCAACAAGGCAGTTATCAGTTAACCGGTACCATCCTCGATGGAATGGGTGAACCTGTAATTGGAGCCAATGTATTGGTAAAAGGAACAACGAATGGAGTAGTAACAGACTTAAATGGAAAGTTCAGTTTACAAGTAAAGCCAAACGACATTCTACAAATCAGTTATATCGGTTATAATTCACAAGAAGTGGCAGTCAAAGGCCAACATACACTTAATATTACCCTGAAAGAAGATGTGGAATCTTTAGATGAGGTAGTGGTAGTTGGTTATGGGACAATGAAGAAGAAAGACCTAACCGGCTCTGTGAGTAGCGTGAAGGCAGATGAGCTGACAGCCTTTACCGTAGCCAACCCAGTACAGGCTTTACAAGGAAGAGTTCCCGGCGTAGTACTCTCCCAAAATACAGGTGATCCTTCCGGAGACTATTCTATTAGGATACGTGGAGTAAACTCTATCAAAGGTGACAACTCACCCCTATACATTATCGATGGTATTCCTGCCAGCACAGCCTCTATCAATACCTATGATATTGAATCTATGGAAATTTTGAAAGACGCATCCGCTACTGCCATCTATGGTTCACGTGGTGCTAATGGTGTCGTGATGATCACGACCAAGAAAGGGAAAAGTGGAAAAGCGAAAGTCTCATACGATTTTGAATATGGATTCCAAAAGCAAATCAAGAAACTGGATTTGATGGATGCCCAAGAGTGGGCCCGTTTTTATAACGAATACCTTGTAAACGCAGAGATACTGGAAACCGCTCCCTTTAGTGAAGCTGACATAACCGCCATGGGGAAAGGTATGGACTGGCAAAAAGAGTTCTTTCAAAATGCTCCCATTATGAATCATAACATCAATGTATCTGGAGGTACCGATGACCTAAAATATTTTGTCAGTGGCTCTGCCATGACTAAAGATGGTTTGATCCCGAACAGTTATTATAACAAGTACAATTTGCGTAGTAGTTTGGATATGACTATGAGCAAGATGATAACCGCTTCCGTCAGTATGGGCTACAGTATGATTAACCAGATGAACCAGTCTGATGGAGGTGGTAATGGCGGTTCATCTATGATTGGTGCTGCTTACTCCGCCTCACCAAACTTTTATCCTTATGATGAGAATGGAGATTATAAAGATCTACGCTCTTGGTACAGCTGGTCTAGCCATGAGATCAAGAACCCTTTATGTATGGCTTATGAGTCCACTTATAAAACCGTGACAAATCTGACCAACATCAACGCCGCCTTGAACTTCAATCCGATTAAAGGCTTAAGCATACGGACCAGTTTCGGATTGGAAGGATCTGATGCCCGCTACGATGGTTACACCACCAAAAAGTATATTTACAAAAATAATACTGCCGATGTCAACCACAAGCGTAGTACGAACATCATTAACGAAGATATCGTGACCTACGATTTTTCGTTAAACAACATCCACAGTTTTAACGTAATGGGCGGCTTTACTTACCAACAAAATGTTTACAAATCGATCGCAGCCTCAGGCAACACTTTCTTGAGTGACGTTCAAGAAACGAACAACCTGTCATCAGCAGGAACAGCCAACACACCAAGTACAAACTACAGCAAATGGGTCTTGATGTCTTATCTTGGGCGTATCAACTATAGTTTATTAGGACGTTACCTCGTAACAGCCAGTTTCCGTGCTGATGGATCAAGCCGCTATTCGGAAGGATCAAGATGGGGATATTTCCCTTCTGGTGCTGTGGCATGGCGTGTGTCTGAAGAGCCTTTCATGAAAGAATTTGAAAGTATTTCAAACATGAAGTTGCGTGTTGGCTATGGAAAGACAGGCTCAACAGCTATTGATCCCTACATGACACAAAATCTACTAACCACAGGTAAGACTGCTACTGGAAGCGAGAACGTACCTTACTACTCACCCAGCAGTACCTATCCAGAAGATCTGAAATGGGAGACGACCTCGCAATGGGATGCCGGCGTGGATTTGGGATTCTTTAAACAACGTCTACGTATTACCGCAGACTACTATTATAAGAAAACCACGGATCTACTGAATACAGTATCACTTCCTTCATCATCCGGTTACAAGTCCACCGTACGTAACATCGGTAGTATAAGCAATCAAGGCGTCGAATTATTGATCGAGGGTGATGTGGTACAAAACAAGGACTTTGGCTTAACCTTACAGTTCAATATAGCTCATAATAAGAATCGCGTCGAAGAATTAGCTGATGGTAAAGATATCCTTGGCACAACTTATAGCAACTATGGATCTGGTTCCATCACAATTATCCGTGAAGGTGAGCCATTAGGAGCTTTCTATGTCTACAAAGACACTGGTTTAGACGAGAACGGTTCTTTATCTTATGAGGATATGAACGGAGATGGCCAGTACACCGATACGGAAGACCGTTACATCGCAGGTTCTCCTTTCCCTGATTTTACATATGGTTTGAACTGTGGTATCCGCTATAAGAACTGGGACTTCAACTTCTTTTTACAAGGCAGTCAAGGTAACGACGTGTTTAACTTGAGTGAGATGCGAAACTACAGCTATGGCCAAGGCATGAATATTGAGCGTAAAGTATACTACGAGAGTTGGCGAGAAGGTCAAGACAACAGTCATGCTGCCTATCCCAAGATCAATGCCGTTGGTTCACTGAAATACTCTGACCGCTTTATCGAGAATGGTTCCTATCTGCGTCTAAAAAACATCAGTTTAGCTTACAATCTGCCATGTGACAAGTGGGCTACCAAAAATTGGCTAAACGGTATTCGTATCTTCGTTAGCGCACAGAACTGGTTGACATTAACGAAGTATAAAGGTGTAGATCCTGAAGTTAGCTCAAAAGGCAGCGACGTGAATGCAGGTATAGACCATTTGACTTATCCAAACAGTAAAACCCTTTCCATGGGTGTGAGTGTTAAATTTTAAAATAAGCGAAAACAATGAGACATCTAATAATAATAAGCGCAATGGCCGGAGTTACTCTACTAACAGCTTGTGACAACGCCTTAAATGAGACCGATTATACTTATTCGATCTCAAGCGAGACATTTTATAATACTGTAGAAGAAGCAAATGCTGCGGTATTAGCACCGTTAGACGCAATGCGGTCAGCCTATAATTCAAACTTCTTCGCCACATTAGAGATCAATACAGAATATTGTTATCCAAAAGGAGTTTATCAAACATACAAACAATACAATGGCTTTGTGAACGCAACACATATGAACCGGAGTGATTCAAACTGGCAGAGCCTCTATAAGGCTATTATGTTCTGTAACACCGCTATCGAGCGGATACCTAACGCTACAAAGATGACCGAAGAGGAAAAGTTGGCCTATCTGGGAGAGTTACGCTTTTTACGAGGCTTCAACTACTTTAATCTCGTGAAATACTGGGGTGGTGTACCTTTGAAAACAGATAAAAATATCACAGAGTGGAATATTCCCAAGAGTAGCAAAGAAGAAGTATACAACTTCATAATCGAAGATTTAAAATATGCTTTAGATAATTGTCCTGACAAAAAACGTTATTTGGCTACTCCAGATAAAAATACCGTACGGGTCTGCCTAGCAGATGTATATATGCATACAGGAGATTACATCGAGGCAAAAAAGCTAAGTGGAGAAGTGGTGAACAGTGGTACATACCAATTAGTACAAGTTGCGGAACCACGTGACTTTGACAAGGTATTTGGCGCAGACTTGACCACCTCTACAGAGGAGATATTCTACATCAAGACTTCACGTATTGATGGTAAGACATGGGACTACCTATCCTATACCTCACATCCAAAGTATGAGTTCGTTCCCGGTAAAACCATGTTAAATGGTAACGGCTATTACACGCACTATACAGACCTGCGTAACCATATCATCAAGAGCTGGGACACGAATGACCTACGTTACGGTATGAACATAGGTTTTTATGTATTCGGCAAAGACGCTTACGGTGAATATACTTGTCTACTCACAAAATATACGGATCCGAACGCACAAGGTAATGGCGCAAATGTATCTATTCCTTTGATCCGCTATACAGATGCTATGCTGATCTACAGTGAGGCTTGTGCCCGTGTTGCCAATACCCCAACTATGGAATCCATTGAAATGTTAAACCAATTGCGCCGACGTGCCTATGGCAAAGATCCTAAAGTACCTAATGCTGAACTGGACTATAAGTTGAGTGATTACGCCAGTATGACCGCTTATATGGATTTACTATTAAAAGAAGAGACTTATGAACACTTCAATGAGGCAAAGCACTGGGACTTCATAGTCCGTCAAGGTCGTGCTCAAGAACTGGTAGGTAAGTACTTTAATGTGGAGACCGGTGAATATACACAGATTCAAGAACGTCATTATTTATGGAAAATACCAGACAGCGAATTCAATTATAACAAAGCAATGGATCAAGTTAAAGATCAGAATCCGGGTTATACCAGCTCCAATTAAAAAAGAAAAAGATAAATTTGTAACAAACCAGTCCCGGGTTACTTACGCCCGGGACAAAACAAATCAGATATATTATGAACAGAAACAAATTTTTAAAGACATTATCCGCAGTCTGCATCTCCACTCTCTTAATCTCTTGCGGACAAAAAAAAGAACAGAAACCATTACGTCTACTCTACTGGAATATACAAAACGGTATGTGGTGTGGACAAGATGATAATTACGAGAAATTCACGACTTGGGTAAAACAACAAGATCCTGATATTTGCGTATGGTGTGAGGCTCAAAGCATCTATAAAAATGGTACCGCGGATCCTTTGGATTCCCAAGAACGTTTTCTGGTAGATAATTGGGGAGTATTAGCCAAACGGTACGGACACCCTTACTGGTACATAGGCGGACATCGGGATAATTACCCGCAGGTCATCACCTCTAAGTATCCGATCGAAAATATAAAAAAAATAATAGGTGAGGAGCCAAACCAAGTAGTAACCCACGGTGCCGGTTGGGCAAAGATCATTGTAGACGAAAAGGTTTTAAATATAGTAACACTACACACATGGCCACAACAATGGGCTTTTCGCACTGAAGACCAAGAAGCAAGTAAAGCTGAAAACGGTGGTGATAAATACCGTCGCATGGAAATAGAGTATATTTGTAAGCACACCATTGGTACTAGCACGAATGCTACCAACGAATATTGGATGATGATGGGTGACTTCAACAGCCGCAATCGCACAGACAACGCCATCTATCGATATCCGGAAGATAGTCCTAAGTTTTTGACGCAAGACTATATCGCTCAAGAAACACCTTATGTAGATGTCATCGCTAAGAAGTATCCAAATGAATTTAAGACAACAACCGGTAAAGAAGCCCGCATTGATTACGTATATTGTACACGGCCTTTGTTTGACATAATCCAGTATGCAGACGTAATTACAGATGAGTACACGAAGCCTGTACGTGACCCGAAAGAGCTATCTAATTTCTGGTGGCCATCCGATCATCGTCCGATTATTATTGATTTTGATCTGAGTAAATTAAAATAATACTATCAATAATCTTACCCAAGCTTACAAACTTTAATGTAAACTTGGGTAAGTATAAGCTACTTATTTAACGATCTGATACGAACCCGCACGATACTCGTGAGCTTGGCTTTCGCCCGGAAGTGTCACGAGAGCGACCGCTCCTTCGGGAATGGCGAAATCCCAAATCCACTGGTCTCCCTCATACTTCCAAGAGCTCTTGATAATTCCTGCCGCCGAATTGTACTCCGCGTTTACGAACTCCAGACGCTTATCGGGAATCGGCTTCATGATAATGCGCTTGAATCCTGGCTCCGACGTATCCGCAGAGATACCAGCCATGGTCTCCCACATCCATTCACATACACATCCATAGGCATAGTGATTAAAGCTGTTCATGCCTTGCGGTCCCATGCCTTTATCAAGCATATAGCTATTCCAACGCTCCCAAATCGTTGTCGCCCCATTATCTACCGAATACAGCCAACTCGGATTCTTGCGCTGGAAAAGAAGCTCGTAAGCGATATCACTCATTCCATTCTCCGTAAGCGTAGGCATCAGGATGGAAGTACCCAAGAAACCTGTCTGAAGGCAATTGCCATGCTCGGCGAAGTTGTCACGCAGTCGTTTCATCATGTTCTCCTTGGCTACCCCTTCGACCAGCTTGTTCTTCAAGGCGAATAGGGCAGGCGTCTGCATGGTATTGAATATCGCCGTCTTAAATTCTCCGTCGGCATTCAGGAATTTATCCAATATATACTGTTTCGCTTGAGCAGCCATCGCTTCGTATTTCGCGGCATCCCGTCCTGTCGCACGAGCCATATCGCTCATCATTCCGGCATCTATAAGCCAGTAATTCGCACTTAGATAATTCCAATAATCATAGGCTTCCGGAAGCGTTCCGGATCCATCCTTCGCTGTATGTCTGCCGCTGCAACTCTCAAGCGGCTCGTAACTGAGCCAGTCGGCCCACTGGTAATTGCCATTCTCCGCGCTGAGGGCATGATGGTCATACTTGGTCTCGTTGATATGATTGAGATATTTCTCCATCGCCGCCCAGTTCTCATCGATAATCTGAGTGTCACCAAATTGCTTCCAGACAACCCAAGGCACGATAACTCCCGCGTCCGACCAGCCCAAGCGGTTCATATCAGTAGGAGACGCACCGTATTGAGCCAATGGAGCGACACCGGGATACGCACCGGTTGGTGATTGTGTGTCACGCATATCACGCATCCATTTATGGAAGAAATCAGCGGTATTGGCAAAGAAAGTACCAGTCTCAGCAAATACCTGCGTGTCGGCGGTCCATCCCAGCCGTTCGTTGCGCTGCGGACAGTCGGTAGGAACCGAGAGGTAGTTGGAACGTTGTCCCCATAGGGTATTTGAGATCAACTGATTGACTAGTTTGTTGCCGGTCGTTATTGATCCGGTCTCCATCTGTTGGGTAATCGAGGAGACAGGAATCGACTGGATCGACCGGATACGCACCTCCTGATCGGCCGTGATCGATACGAAGCGATAACCATAGAACGTGCGATGAGGGCGATAGGTCGTATAGTCCTTATGATCCGCAAAGGTATAGTCGAGTAACATCCCGGTATCCGGAGTGCGTAGATTCAAGCGATGGCAACTACCTTCAGGCCCATCCATTCCTCGGCTCTTCGCACCATTTCCATCGTTCAATATCTCAGAAGGACGACAATTTAGTTGGGTACCCTCCTTTGCCATGAACTCGAAAGCAGGAACTGCCGCACAATTCTGGCCAAAGTCCACGACAAGTGTCTCGCCCGGATGAACTACCATTTCCTCGCCAGCCGCATATTCTTTCGTTACAACAACCTTTCCATAAGCATCTTCACTCTCTCCGGTGACCCCTTTCCATAGATAGGCCTTTTGAGGAGAAAGCGCCAAATCTTCACGAAAATAGACCTCACCTCCATTTGAAGGAAGTATCTCTCCCTCAAATTCCGTATTCTTTTCCGGTGTCGAAAGCTTATCGAGCGTATCGTATCCCGGTAACTCACGGGCATCATATTCCTCACCATCAAAGATAGCGGCATGTTTGACCGGTCCGGCGATCCCGGCTTTCCAATCGCTCGTATTGGAACCTAAGTACGCCTTGCTACCATCCGCATAGGTAAGCTCAAGCACTCCACGGAAAGCGACCTTGGTACCCACCATTCCTTGCTGGCCGCTGTATGTGATGATCTTATCGGCCCACCATCCCGGTGTCACCTGCACAGCGAAAACATTCTCCGCTCCCGCTTGTTTCGACAGGGCATTGCTTACCTCATACGTAAACGAACGCTTCGTCTTGTAGGGATGCGTAAAACCCGGTTTGAGAATCTCTTCTCCGATCAACTTCCCATTCACGTATAACTCGTACACACCCAAGCCCGTGGTCATCCAGCGTGCCGAGTTTATCTCTTTTTCATTCTTTACGACACTCACGAACCAAGCGGCACCATCGGCCGCACGTTCATTCGATCCGTTGATCTCACCCGTTATGACAGGAGCATTTGCCACGGATATCCATTCGGAATGGTTCCAAGCGGCATCATCCAATGCGGAGACACGCTTCCCCGATTCGTTCGTCTGATCAGTCGAACATGCATAGAGAGCCGTACAAACAACCCCTAAAAGCAATAGTTTTCGTTTTTTCATACGTATATTCTCTCTAATTGTCATTTACAGATCAAACCCGATATCCCGACGGAAATACTTCTTATCGAAATCGATCTGCTTAGCTCCGGCGAAAGATTGGGCCAAAGCCTCTTCCTTATTAGCCCCATACGAACTGACCGCGATCACACGGCCGCCATTCGTCAGGATCTGGCCGTCTACCAGCTTCGTTCCGGCATGGAACACTATATTGTTCGAGGATACGCCATCCAATCCCGTGATTACCTTATTTTTCTCGTAAGCCTCCGGATAACCGCCGCTTACCAACATAACCGTAACCGCCGCGCGAGGGTCCTGTACCAATGTACGAGCCGCTAAATCGCCTTCCGCTACCCCTTCCAGCAAATCAACCAAATCGCTTTGGATACGAAGCATGACTACCTCTGTCTCTGGATCGCCCATACGACAATTGTATTCTATCACCATCGGCTCATTCTTCACATTGATCAGACCCAAGAAGATGAAACCTTTATAATCGATATGCTCCGCTTTCAATCCCTCTACGGTAGGACGGATAATACGCTCGTCCACCTTCGCCATAAAGACCTCATCAGCGAAAGGAACCGGGGAAACAGCTCCCATTCCACCTGTGTTTAAACCCGTATTGCCCTCACCGATACGCTTATAATCTTTCGCTACCGGAAGCACCTTGTAATCGTTGCCATCCGTCAAGACGAATACGGAGCATTCGATACCATCCAAGAACTCCTCGATCACGACCGTCTTGCTCGCGTCGCCAAACATTCCGCCCAGCATATCTCCCAACTCTTTCTTGGCTTCCTCCAAGTTATCGATAATCAGTACCCCTTTACCGGCAGCCAATCCATCCGCTTTCAATACATAAGGAGCGGAAAGAGATTCCAAGAACGCATAGCCTTCCTCTAGGTTTTCAGTGGAAATACTCTTATAACGAGCGGTCGGGATATGATGACGCATCATAAACGCCTTGGCGAAATCCTTGCTACCTTCCAATTGGGCACCTTCCCCACTCGGGCCGATCACGGGGATGGAGCTTAATGCCTCATCCTTCTTGAAATAATCATAAACACCCTTCACCAATGGATCCTCGGGACCTACCACGACCATATTCACTTGGTTCGCCAACGCAAAATCCTTGATAGCGGCAAAATCATCCGCTTTAATATCCACGTTGGTTCCTACCAACGCTGTTCCCGCATTACCGGGAGCGATAAATAACTTATCAACTTTCGGGCTTTGAGCGATCTTCCAAGCGATCGCATGCTCACGCCCACCAGAGCCTAATAACAATATATTCATATCTCTTCTAATTTTCAATTCTCAATTCTCCATTTTCAATTCCCAAGGTAGTCATCGAAATACCTCGTAATCTTCTCATGCAAATGCGGACGGTCCTTACCGGTCACATTATGCTCATGGCGAGGATACACAAAGTAATCCGGATACGTATCAGCCTCTACGCAAGCCTTTAAGAAACCAAGGCTGTGTTGCCACACTACCACCGGATCGATATCCCCATGTATCATCAACAGATGGCCTTTCAGATTACCGGCCTTCAGTTTCAGGTTCGCGTTCTTATAACCTTCCGGATTATCCTGCGGGCGATCCATATAACGCTCGCCATACATAATCTCGTAATTGCTCCAGTCAATAACCGGCCCTCCGGCCACGCCCACCTTAAAGATCTCCGGATAAGTCAGCATCAAGTTCGTTGTCATAAAACCGCCATAACTCCAGCCATGTACCCCGATACGGTCGGCATCCACATAAGACAAAGATTTCAGGAACTCGACACCCTTCACTTGGTCCGCCATCTCATTGATACCCAAATTACGATGAATCACGCTCTCAAAAGCATGTCCACGATTTGCCGAGCCGCGGCTATCCACGGTAAACATCACATAACCTCTCTGTGCCATATAGAGGTCCCAACCACGAGCCCCGTTTTGCCAGTCGCCCGTAACAAGCTGTACTTTAGGGCCTCCATATACATAGACAATCGTAGGATACTTCTTCGTCTCATCCAAATCCGGCGGTAAAGTCAACCGGTAATTCAAGCGAGTCTTACCATCGGCAGCAAGGATATGTCCAACCTTGATCCGCGGCATCCGATACAATTTAAAGGGATCCGGAGCGGAAAGTAAGGTAGAAATCACCTTAGCGTCCTTTACACGGATTAAATCGATATCCCTCGGGGTAGAAGGAGAACTTACATAATCAATCGCATATTCGCCGGAGGGACTCAGCAACCAACGGTGCACGCCCACTTTCCAACTCAAGCAATTCATGATATCACCCGTTCTCAAATCCGTCTCCCAAATATAACGTTGCATCCCCGTTCCTTGCATATTCGGAGATACGGGATGAGGTGCCGTTCCCTCGAAAATCACCTTATTTCCGTCTTTGCTAAAGCCTAGCACCTTGGTAACCACCCATTCCCCACCGGTTAGCTTCCTTAATTCCTTTCCAGTCGTATCATACAGATATAGATGGTTATAGCCATCCGCCTCACTCTGCCAGATAAACTTATCCGGATCGTTCGGCAAGAAAAGCACGGGATGCTGCGGCTCCACATAACAACGATCCGTCTCGGTAAACAGATCAGCCTCTTTCTTTCCCGTCAAGGCAGAGTACCGCACCAAATGCATCTCGTTCTGCTCACGATTCAACTCAGCGATATAAATACTCTTCTCATCCGGACTCCAAGCGATATTTGTTAAATATTTCTCTTTCGGCAAGCCTGTCTCCAACCAAACCGTCTGCCCGGTAGCTACCTGATAGACACCCACCGTAACCTCATGGCTCTTCATTCCAGCCATCGGATATTTATGAGGAACCGGCGTAGCGCAACGAGTATCGATATTCACCAGCGGGTAAGCGGTCACCCTACGCTCATCCATACGATAAAACGCTAGAGCCGAGCCTTTAGGAGACCAAAACATACCTTTCGTAATCCCGAACTCCCGTTGATGGACAGCCTGTCCGCATACGATTCCATCCTGTGTTTCACGTGTAACAATCGTATTTCGTCCATCCGGGGATAAAATATGCACATTGTTTCCCTCCGTAAAAGCTAAGTTATTCGTAGCCGGGCAAAAGTCATAATTCGCCCAGTTATTCTTCAAAGCATAATCAGCGACTACCTTATTCTTCTTATAGTCATAATGAATCCGGTGCTGTTTGCTAGTAAAAGCCAAGACCGAACCTCTTTCATAGGGTACCGAAAAGCTAGGCAAGGAACCAACCGTCTGCAGATTTGCCGCCGTCAAGGCCCCATTCAGTCTTTCCAACGAAAAAAGGACCTCTTCTTTTTTCCCCGGCTTAGCTCCTAACACGCTATCTCCCTTAACATATAAGTACTCGTCCCCGCACCATCGTAACTGTTTCAAGTCACGAGGTACGAAGCGGCTATACGTTTTTCCTCCCGGAATCAAGTCGTGCAAGGAGAGTTGCTTATCTTGGGCGGTAATCGACATCGTTAATAAAATCAGACATAGGCTTATGAATAAAGATGATTTAATCCTCATAATCATCATACCCTCTCCGTTTTATAGGCTTTATAGGTTTGCTAAATGGGCGCTTTCCATCCCGCTTATGATCGCCAAACCCTTTCTTACGGTCATCCTCATCCCGATAACGCATTTTCACAGGACGTTCTCCTTTTGGCTTGATCGGCTTACGAACCGGGGCATCCACGAATTTCTTGCGGACCGGACGGTCCTCTCCCCGATCCTCTCCAAAGATACGTTTCCCCGGAATGGAAGCGAAACGCTCCTCATCATCCTCGCTATGGGCAGCGGCGAAACGACGCTCCGGACGATCCACACGACCCGTACGGAAGTTTGGACGATCATTGCCTCTACGCTCGAAAGAGCCTTCCGATCTGTGCGGACGCTCCTCTCCATCCTCATTCAATGCCTTTTTGAAGTCCTTATTGGTTCCCTCAAATAACTCATAGCAACGGTATTCGCACTCCAAGGAACCGTTCATCAATTTGATCTTCTCGCTCGGGCGCAAGCCGATCTTATCGAAACATTCATCTTTATAGCTCAAAATCCAAGCCTTATATCCCATGAACACATGTTTCAAACGCTCGCCGATCATATTATACAATCCCAATAGATCACGAGATGATATACGCTCTCCATAAGGTGGGTTCGTCACCAATATACCCGGCTTCGGAGCCTCTGTATATTGTTGGAACGGTTTCACCTTCAGATCGATATATTTCATCAAGCCAGCGCTACGGATATTCTCCAAGGCGATATCGATAGCGGCTTGGGAAATATCGGAGCCATAGCAATGGAAAGCGAACTCACGCTCCCCGCTCTCATCATTATAAATACGATCGAACAATTCCTCATCATAGTCCACCCATTTCTGGAAAGCGAACTCTTTCCGATGGATACCCGGAGCGATATTCAAGGCGATCATGGCAGCCTCGATCAACAATGTACCGGAACCACACATCGGATCTACGAAATTAGATTCTCCTTTCCAACCGGTTTTTAGGATCATGCCGGCAGCCAACACCTCATTCAACGGAGCTTCCGTTTGATCCACCCGATAACCACGCTTATGCAAAGACTCGCCGGAGCTATCGATAGATAAGGTACAATCGTTATGCGAAATATGGATATTGATATATAAGTCCGGGTTATTGACACGAACGGACGGACGCTTCTTGAACTTCTCGATGAAATAATCCACGATAGCGTCTTTCGTACGGTAAGCGACAAACTTCGAGTGATTGAAATCCTCGGAATAGATCACCGAGTCGATCGCGAACGTCTTGTCCAGCGACAAATACTTCTCCCACTCTACCTTTTTCACCTCTTTATAAACGGTATCAGCATCTTTGGCCTTGAAATGATAAATCGGTTTCAGAATGCGCAGGGCAGTACGGCAGTGGAAATTCGCTTTATAAAGCAATTCCTTATCACCCGTAAAGGAAACCATACGACGACCGATCTGCAAGTCGTTGGCACCTAAAGCTAATAACTCCTCGGCCAAGATCTCTTCCAACCCGTATAGGGTTTTGGCCACCATTTCAAATGTCTCGCTCATTTTAATTGAAAATTGAGAATTGAGAATTGAAAATTATTCCCAATTGCGTATTACGTTGTTTATTATTAATTATTCTCATTTCGCTCTCTGACATGCTTCGATCTCCTTCCAGCTACCCTCTTGATAATTTTCAATTCTCAATTTTCAATTGTGTAACCGTACTCCCTGCCGGTACATCCTCCGCTATCCAGACGTTACCACATATCGTAGCCCCTCTGCCAATCCTGATTTTACCGATTAAGGTGGAATTAGAATATACTGTCACATGATCTTCCAAGATAGGATGACGGGCTACGCCACGGATAGCGTTACCGTTCTCATCGGGGGGAAGTTTCTCTCCCGCCAAGCTGACGCCCTGAAAGATTCGGACGTAATTGCCGATCACGCTCGTCTCGCCGATCACCGTACCCGTCCCGTGGTCTATCGAGAAATGATGACCGATCTTCGCGCCCGGATGGATATCGATACCGGTCTCGGAATGTGCCATCTCCGTAATCATACGAGGAATATAAGGAACCCCGAGCTTATACAATTGATGGGCGATCCGGTAATTACCGATCGCCCGGAAACCGGGATAACAAAATATGACCTCACCTAGATTTTGAGCGGCGGGATCGCCATTGAAAGTCGCCTCCACATCCGTAGCCAGCAGACCGCGAATCTCCGGAAGCGTAGAGATGAAAGCCTCCGAAATAGCCTCTGCCTCAGCGGAGATCTTTTCTTCCGGGCAAGTCACGCAAGATGTATCCGCGAAACAAAGTCCCGCATAAACCTGCTTGGATAATAAAGAATGAAGAGTCTCAACATTTACGCCCGTATGAAAACGGATCGTCTGTTTACTGATACGGGCATTCCCATAATAACCGGGGAACAGGATCGCACGGCATAGATCGATGATCTCTTTCAGCACCTCGCCCGAGGGCAGCGCCTCCTCATCCCTGTACGCATGGAACAATTGTTTATACGATGCCTCATCCGACAGCTTCTCCACCGTATCGCCCAATACGCTACTATGCCTCTGTATATCCATTATTTGCGGAATATTCTTTATAATGCGCAAAAATAGTATTTTATTTGAGAACACCTTCACGAAGAGGCATCAAAAATACAGCCAACGACTAATATTACGTTCTATAGCGCTAAATTCCACGCCAACCTTTATCAACTTACGCCCATCCGCCTGATAGAGTTACAAATAAATAATCTTCATATCGAATACTTTACCACATCCAATGCTCCACTTTCATCAAGAGCCAAGGCGACCAGAAAACCATCGGAAGGGTCTACGGCAATCCTCTTTATTGAACGATCAAAATTCAATCGTTTCTTTAATTGGCCGTCCCAAGAAAGAACCAGCAATGTGGATAAATTCGAAAAATCCACAGAACCATCGTACAAGCAATACACATACCGATCCGTACCGAATATATCGATAAAGCATTTTGTCGTTCCAAGAACATCCACTTGGGTATCATTCTTCTTCAGTAAAGGCACGATAGGCTCCTTCCCATACGTAAAGCTCCTTTGATAAGTTCCCTTCAAATCGTAAAAATCAATTTGGTTGAAGAAACGCAAGGCAGCAACCACACTGTTTTGCCGCTCATTCACACAAAGATTAGGCAAATAAGCGACGTGCTTACAAGAACGATACGTTCTTGCTACTTTTGGTGGCTCCACCCAATAAATTCCCTCTTCCCGATTCGCATAACAGAAAGGACCATAAACATTTTTCTCTACGATCGGAACCGCATAAACTTCTTTCGTGGTGACATTATAATGCGTAGAGGGAACAAGTTCGGGTATTAGTATATATTTCCGATCAAAACGCAAAGAATCCGCCAGCACCTGCATCTTATTAAATGTAAGTTGGTTATCCACGATCCAGAACTCATCCTTTCCGGCGGGTTCTTTTGTATTTGACTTCATAAACTCCGGATTAGAGAAATAAGTGGCACCATATCCTTTCAACGCAAACGCATGCAGGTGCGACAAATCATCTTTGTCGAATACTTGAATGATCGTATCACACCCACGAGCCAACAACACCAAATAAGACTCGGTAAGACCAATCCCATCATAGCATACACCAGAATCCCCTTTCATTAACAAATTTCCCTCCAGCCGTTTTTCTTCTCTTTCTGCATCGGAACAAGCGAGAAGAAACAAAGCGAAGAATACAATAATCCCATACAATACTCTCATGACCTTTCTATTTTAAATAAACATAAGATCGGATTATCGTCCTGTGTACGATTCTCCGCTATCCGTCTCAAATCCTCATAATGTATCTGATTACGCAACAGCACCGTCGAACTGATCTTCCCGATAAAATAATCTTTATACACTCCGCAAATACCGTAAAAGCCTGTCAACCCCGTAGCCCTTATGAAGTTGGGGAACGCATACGAGAATGCCTCTTTCCTATCCTTGTCATAAAATCCGAAGTAAGTTACCTTATCGCACATATAGGTCGCATGCAGGATCCGTTCGGTCTCCAGCAGCCCAAAAGAATTTACATAGCCGGAGCGAAACAGATCGCCAGAGAAATCTCTCCCGCCTCTCCCTTTCTCCTTGACATACTCGATAGGAGGCATACTTTTATCTCCGAAGCGAACTTTATAAGCAGGCTCCAACATCCCGTCCTTCACTTTCCATACTTCGGGGGTAAAGGGGAAATGCGCATACCAATCCCCAGCAAAGGCATGCAACGTCTTGCTCCCATTGATCGTATGGCCGGACGTGAAATAAGCCGATCCCAACAATGCGTCTTGCTCTCCTTTCCTGTCCGTGGCTTTCAGATAGAAGTTTTCCCTTTGCGGTGTCGCAAATCCCAAAGGATAATACCAAATCCAATTCTCCTTATCCAAAGGGGCGCAGTCCACAAAATAATCAGCTACATCTTGCGTGGATATATATTGATAGGTATCCAGATCATAACGCAATAAGGCCGTCCCACCAAAATCCACCAATGTCAAGATTCGCTCTTTCTCATCCACGAAAAAGTGAGTTAGATAAAGATACTCTTTCGGCCCTTGTCCCCGCAAGCCTACACGAGTAATAAAATTTCCTTGATCACTGAATACAAAAAGCGCATTTATCTCATCACTTCTATCGAATACAAAAATACGATCGTCCACCCAGCAAACCCGGTAGAGATCTTTTAACAGCACGCTATCCTTCGTCTCCAAAGGAATGAATCTGCATTCCAAATGTTCCTGCAAGCCAACCGCACAATCGTTTCCGAAATCCACCACGTCCCACTCTTCCGATCGATTCTCGCATGCGGTCAAAATGGAAGCCACACTTATCATCACTAAATAATATAGTTTTCTCATGTTTTTCATATTAGATTCAGACCGCTAATATACGTAACTTTTTGAAATACGCCAACTGCACAAGTTTTCCTAAGCGCACAATCGGAATTCACGAGAAGTACTACTTCCTTGGCCTATGAAGTATATCTCCTAGAGCAGTTGAAGTATATATTCTACAAAGGAAGGAGTAGTACTGAGAAAAAGGCCTGTTGGGATATAACCCTAAAAACTTTCGATAATTAGAAGGGGATACAGTGTTTATTTCCCACATAGTTATTGTACATTTTTCCAAATGCATTTAAAACCTCATTATCTGTTTCCCAAAACACGTACGTGTTTTCACAAATTCTCGTACGTGTTTCCGGAAAAACACGTACATATTTTTCCGGAAACATCATCAACTTTTTATCAGTCTGATTATAAAGACATTATCAATACGTATATTTTAAATACTTACTGTATTTTTCACTATCAACAAAATACCTTATGGTTATGATTTTTGAAGCCCCAAGAAGGCTTTATTTACGAGCTTATCGACTTCCTTATACAGCCGTTGTATTTCCTTTGTATCCAATCCATTTTGCTCCCACTCCGTCTTATGAGCATCGAATAAATCGAAAATCCGGTTCTCTACCGCACGAAGCTGTTGGATATAACCAGATTGGTCATCATTCCATAACAGTTGCCAATGCAAATACTTTTGGCCGTTACCACGATGTATGGAGTAGACATTCTTCTGTAATTGAACAGAATACCAATCTAATAGGGCTGTTTTATAGGATGCGTCGTAAGTAACTAAAGCGCTTTGCTCCTTTCCCATTTTCACCCAAAGAGGAATAGCGACAGAGGTAGGAGGATATCCCAAGGCAGTCCACATCGTTGTCAATTCCGGATTCATGCCGGATCTCACGCCTTGGATTACGATAGAGGCCGTACTTTCCAGACGAGGGATGAAATCCTGCTCCACAAACCAACCCGTACGATTGTTCGGACTTTGTCCCTTGTCCATCAAATCGATATCCAGCAAGCTATTATAAAAAGAGCGGGAAGCCTGTTGAAAGATACGCTGAGGAGTAAATCCTCCGTCCCGCATTTCCTTAAAGATCTTTTTCGCGTTCTCATAACGTACATATCCTTTGCCTTCATCCGTACGCCCCTCGAAAGAGAAATTCGTATAAATCAAGTAACCTTCCGGCGCCAGATTCGGATCATTCGCGTCTTTCTTATAATATCGCTCATTATTCGTCTCATAATAAGCCGCGCCACCATAAGCATCGATCACTCCGAAATTAGCCTCCACACGCATCGGGCGAGGCAAGGTATCCAAGAAATGCTCGAAATCCTGCACCGTCTTACAGACTCTCAAGGCTTTTCGCATCAAGTTTCCCTCTTGATCCATCTCCTTTATATCATCGTCTTTCAAGTTATAAGAAGCCGTATTCATGATAGAGAAGCCCGTCTCATTGCTTCCGGTCCACACGGCTCCCTCCGGATCATCGCTATTTACCAGCCCCAGAAAACGATAGCCACCTTCGTCAAAATAACCGATATGGTTATACGGAGCGCCGGTATCCCGGTGTTTCCACATCAACGGACGCCCGTCGAGAGTAGCCTTTCCAGTGATTATAATGGAGGTACAAGCCTTGTCAACCACCGGAAAACAAAGACATAGAACGAATAAAAGAAGTAGTTTTTTCATATCATTTATTGATTTAATAAGATTTCTTATGAGGAGCGCCAAATTCCTTACAGCTGACCTCGTCTATATCTACCGTCCAAATCTTCACGTTACGGACCGCCGGATCGCTATAACGGAAAGTCTTATCGGAATATTGCTTCATGATAATATCCAAGGCTTCCACCTTCTTGTCGAAATCCTCTTCGTAAGCGACCTTTCCCCAAGCGATCACACTCTTCGAACGCATACGGTAGCTACAAGCTACCTCCGGGTGCTGGAAAACCAAGGCATGGTCAATACTAAACGTAATACAGACTTTCGGATTACGTTCCAATATAGAGATGCTTCGTCCATCCTGCGCCGAGTGTAAATAAATCACGCCATCCTTATAACCGAAATTCATCGGTAATACATAAGGCGTTCCATCTGTATCCGCCATGCCCACAAAGCAAACATCGCTCTGACGGATAATCGATTCGATCTGTTCCTTGTCCGTGTGTATAAGTGTCTTCATATTCCTTATGTTTAAATCTAACTTGATGCAAAATTAAAAAAATCATCTGTTTCTGCAACCCTTTATAACCCGCACTCGTCTATTAAGAAAAGAACCTAAAAAATTAAAGACGATGAAGACGAGAGTATCACTTTTTATATTCTGCATACAGATGATCGCGGTTTGCGGATTCGCCGCCGACCGACGTATCGATGGAAATGGAAATCCGGAAACCCGGGAGATAAAGATTAGCGATTACGACGAGATTACGTTCGTTGGCTCCGCTGATTTCGAGTATGAACAGTCGGATAAAGCGCCTTATCTATCCGTAACGATCGATGAGAACTTATTTGATTACCTCGTGACCGAAGTAGAAGGCGGTACGTTAAAGATCTATCCGAAATCTATCAAGAAAGGTTTTAATAATAACTCCTACGACTTGAGGCCGACCGTCTACAAGATAAAATCCAACTCCAAGGAACTAAAAGAGTTGAATACGGTAGGTTCCGGCAGTTTCATTATCAGCAAACCGACGAAAGTAAACCGGATGGAGATCAATATGGCCGGTAGTGGAAACGTTGAATTGAGAGGCCCCGTAAAAGGTTACAAGCTTGAATGTAACATGGCCGGTAGCGGAAATATCATCGCCAAGGATATACAGCTGGACAACCTATCTTGCAGCCTCGCCAGCAGCGGGGAAATCGAGGTAATAGGAACCGTAGATCGTGCCTCATTCAATGTAGCGGGAAGTGGTGAGATTAAAGCCTTTGACTGCCAAGCACGTAAAGCGGAGTGTAATATCGCCAGCAGCGGCGAGATCAGCGTATATGCCACGCAAATCTTGGATGCTAATATCGTAGGTAGTGGCGAGATTCATTACAAAGGAGATCCGGAGATCAGTAAGTCTATCATGGGTTCCGGCTCGATCAACAAAGTCAAATAAACATTTAATACATACGAACGATGAAAACAAAATTAGTAGCGGTAATAGCCCTCATCTTTTGTGCCTTCATGGCAGAGGCTAGTAAAGTAGAAGGAAATGGGAATATAATTACGAAAGAGATATCGGTAGATAACTATAGCGAGATCGAACTGGGTGGAAATATCGAATATTCCGGCAATAATTTTTGGGGAAATAGAAGCAACAAGAAATTCCCGGTATTCAAATATACGCATGGACGAAGCGCTTCCTTGAAAATTACGATCGACGAGAATCTATTCCCACTCCTCTCGATCAAATCCAATAACGGACGGTTAGCTATCCGCATACAAGACGGGACCCGTATCAAACCGACCCAGTATGTAATCGAAGGAAGCTCGAAGACTCTGAAATACTTAAAGACTTCCGGCCCGATGGATTTTGAGGCGCAGAACGCTTTTTCCGAGGATCAACTGGAAATCAAGATTTCCGGCTCCAGCGACGTAAAGTTCCCACATAACGTGAAATTACGATTAGGTGAGTTCTCGGTATCCGGCTCCGGCGATCTGGTTTTTGAAGATTTGGACTGCAAGAATCTTACCAGCAAGGTTTCAGGCTCTGGAGACATCACCTTGAAAGGTAAGGCGGACGAAGCCCGCTATTCCGTATCTGGTAGTGGAGATATAAAAGCATACGACTTATCTGTCAATGATTTGAGTTGCTCGGTAAGCGGTAGTGGAGATGCCCGTGTTTATGCCAAAGATAACATGAACCTATCGGTTTCGGGCAGTGGAGACATCCGCTATAAAGGCCCGGCAAACGTGAATAAATCAAAGTCCGGCTCTGGCTCCATCCAAGGTGCGAATTGATCGAACACACACATTATTTTAAAATACACACATTATCAAATTTAAAAAAGCTACTGGATGTGATATCCGGTAGCTTTTTCTTGCTATTTTTGTAACCAACTCTTTATTTATAGAGTCTAAATTAAAAAGTAGAATCATAAAAAACGATACTTATGAAAACAAAGGCTATCTTATTAATGGTATTTTTCCTAGGATGGGTCACTACCGGTTGGGCCGCAGATCATGTAAAAGGCGATGGTAAATTGACCTCGAAAAAGATTTCTGTCGCCGATTATAACGAGATTAAGGTGGATGGCGTAATTGATTTCAATTACGAGCAATCCGATGATCCTTCCACCGTGGAGGTTACCGTAGACCAGAATCTTCATCCCTATGTCAATATCGAGGTAAAGGATCGTGTCTTAACCATCGCTTTCAAAGGAGCGAAGGTAGATCATTTCACGAAGTTTATCGTAAAGACGAATTCTAAATGGCTTGCCGCCGCAAAAGTTTCCGGAAATGCCAACTTCATGGTAAACAGTCCGCTTACCGGAGACGAGACCGTTATTAAGGCGAACGCCAATAGCTTGGTGCAACTGAAAGAGACAGTTACGGTCGGTAAACTGGATTTAAATGTATCCGGTAGCGCAAATATGGTTGTCAATCATCTGGAAGCCGACAAGATCGAATGTGATATTGATGGCTCTGGCTCTATAACGATCAAGAAAGGTAATGCGAAAGAAGGAGACTACAGTATCGTCAGCAGTGGTGATATACACGCTTTTGGGTTAGCGGTTCCTCAGCTAAGTTGCAAAGTAACAGGCAATGGCTTAGCGGAAGTACATGCTACCGATAATTTAAAGGCCAACGTAATCGGTAAAGGAAATATCCGTTATAAAGGCCCGACAGCAGTTCAACAGAGAATAATCGGTAAAGGTACCGTAGAAGAAGTAAAAGAATGAAAACAAGAATTATATACCTATGTCTGCTGGTGATCCTCTCTACGACAGGCTGTATCCCTACGCAAACCATAAAAGGAGACGGCAATATCACCACGGAAAATATCCCGGTTTCCGAGTATGACTGTCTTGAGTTAGAGGGAGGAGGCATGGTCGTGAATTACACGCAATCCGACGCTCCTGAAGGTTTGGAAATAAAGACAGACCGGAATATCTTCGAGAAATATGAGTTTAATGTAGAGGACCATAAGCTTAAGATCCGTCCGAAAAAAGAATTCAGGAAACATACGAATTTCCGTCCAACCGAGTTCATGGTTACGGCCAACTCCCGCAATCTAAAGAAACTAGCAGCGGCAGGCAGTACCCATGTAAATATAAATTCCCCTCTACAAGCCGAGGCGTTCGAGGCAGGATTAGCCGGTAGCGGGATTATCCAATTCCACGACACGGCCTCTTTTACAAACCTAAAGATAGAGATCGCCGGTAGCGGAGATTTCGTTGGCCATAAAGTGTATTGCGAGGAATTAAACGGGGATATGGCGGGATCCAACACGATCGTTCTAGGGGGAACCGTAGGCATAGCTGAATTCTCGATCGCCGGTAGCGGTACAGTACGTGCTTTCGATTGTACCATGGATGAGCTTGAGTGCAAGATTGCCGGTAGTGGAGACATAGAAGCCTCTGTCGTAAACAAAATCAAGGCAGAGATAGCCGGTAGCGGTTCCGTAAAATACAAAGGAGATCCCCAAGATATCCAAAAAAAGGTAATGGGCTCCGGTAAGATCGAGAAGGTGGAGTGATTCTTACAACCACCCCTCCTTTTTATACCATTCGATACTTTCTTCCAAGCCTTTACGTAAAGGATAGGCCGGGATAAAACCTAAATCATCTTGAAGAGGCGTGACATCGCAAATCCAGTTACGCTGCTTCAAGATGATGTATTTATCACTATTTAGCGTCATACTTTTCTTCAACAACTTACCGATCCATTCTGAACAGTGGCAAGCGATACGCACCAATCCCAGCGGTATACGGGCATGCAATACCCGCTTCTTTCCTAAGATATCTTGTATCATACGGGCAAAAGACTCATCCGTGTAGACATCTCCGTCGGCTACAAAATAATGCCGGTTCTTTATCTCCTCTTTCTCAAGGGAAAGGAAGGCCACGGTCGCTAAATCTTTTACATAGATAAACGTGATTCGCTGGGGAATAGCGCCTACGGCGAAATCGAGCCCCGACTTTACGCTTTGTATTTCCATGAAATAATCCTTCTCTCCCGGCCCGTATACTCCTGTAGGCCGCAAGATCACGTAAGGAAAATAGGTTTGTTTACGGATGTAGTTCTCCGCCTCTAGCTTACTTTGGCCATAAGCCGTGTCCGGCCGCTGCGGATCGTCCAAGCGTATCGGGCGGAAAGTCTTCTCATCGCCTCGCCCATAGCTGCTTAGGCTGCTCATCAAGAGGAATTTCTTCGGTTTGCAACCGGCGGCGGCTAAAGCCTCGATAAATCGATGCGTATTCTCGGCGTTCACACGGAAAAAGTTTCGCTTATCCAATGTCTTCGTCAACCCGGCGTTATGGATCACATAATCCCATGCCCCATGCTCACGGGCAAAGTCTGAGAGTTGAGCCGTAAGCGCTTCCTGATCGCCATATTTCAAGTCGATGAAATGAATCCGCTTATCTTGCAGATGCGCTTTACTGCTACCTGCACGGATACCCGCCCACGTCTCATAGCCACGGCGAAGCGCCTCCTCTACCAAGAAACCGCCGATAAAACCACTCGCTCCGGTTATCAATATCTTTCTGTCCTTCATTTTTCTTTCATATAAAATGTATAATAATACCACAACAACCCGATCCAATTCAAGAACAGGATCGTCAGCATCCAAAGAATCTTTTGTTTCTTACTGATGAAAGGGTTTTGCGATACGGCCTTACATCCGAACAGGATTACGGCAATACCTACGATATAACCGATCTCCGGCAAGCTTATCCAGCAAATGATTTGTGGTATCATAAAAATAGAGTTATTCGTGAAAAAGAATTATTCGTGTTGGTGTTTCCTCAAGACTCGGTGCGGCAGGTCACCATGCCCCACCAACTCGATCGGACAAGCGTATTTCTCGCCCAACCATTCCTCGGAGACATTCGCTCCCGGGTGATAATGCAAAGTCTCGTTTACACAAGCGATATTTTTCACCATCGTCAGAACCGTACCGATATCATGGGAAACCAAGATGATAGCGCTCTCTTTATTGATCTCTTCCAAGAGCTGATAAAAACGAGACTCGAATCGTTTATCCACATACGAATTAGGCTCATCCAAGATCAATACCTGCGGACGGGAGACAATAGAACGCCCCAATAAGACCCGCTGCAACTGGCCGCCGGAAAGCTCACCGATGGCCCTGCCCGCCAACTCCTCCAATCCCATCTGTACGATCACCTCGTCTACACGCTCTCTCTGGGATCTATTGAATGGACGGAACAAAGGTTTCTCCGCGGATAAACCGGAAGAGATCACTTCCCGTACCGAGATCGGAAACTTCTTATCGATCTGGCTCATTTGGGGTAGATAACCGATCTTCAAGGAAGGAACCTCTACATTTTCATCGTAAAAACGAATCGTTCCGGAAATAGGAGGCAATAGACCTAATATCACCTTTAAAAGCGTCGTTTTCCCGCCGCCATTCGGTCCGATAATTCCCAAGAAATCATTTTTCCACACATCCAGCGTTACGTTACGTAAGGCGATCTTATTACCGTATCCGGCGGTAACCTCTCTCAACTCAATCAGCTTGTCCATCGGCTAACGATTTTGCGATATGAATCATTTCCTTACTCCAATCGTAATCCAGCGGATTGATCGGGATCAGACGGCAACCTGTTTCTTTCGCAATCAACTCGGCGTTCTTCTGGTCAAACTCCCGTTGGATAAACACGACTTTCGCATTATGTTCCCGTGCAGTCTCGACCAGTTCCTTTAATTGTGCGGGAGACGGTTCTTTTCCGTCCATCTCGATGCAAAGCTGGGTCAAGCCATATTCGTTAGCCAAATAGGTCAGGGCCGGATGGTAAATAATAAATGTCTTATTGTCAAGAGAATGTAACAAACCGGAAACGGTCTTTTCCGTTTCTCCGATTTCTTTCGTCAGTTGTTCATAATTCGCTTGGTAATATTCCTTATTCTCCGGGTCCAAAGACACAAAGGCATCCAAAGTGTTCTTGGCGATCACCTTCGCTCCAGAGATAGAGCTCCACGTATGCGGATCGACGCCTCCGGGATGATGATGATGGCGGTGATCATGTTCCTCTTCTTCCTCGGGGCTTTTAAGTAAATCAATTCCTTCGGAGAGGTCAAAAATCTTAAGTCCCGGATTATTATTCCGGATATTATCCATCCAAGCCTGTTCGAACCCGATCGATCCGATCCTTAAATAACCTTGGCTTTTACCCACCTGCACCATTTGCTGCGGTGTAGGATCATACGTCTCCGGACTTTGCCCTGCCGGAACCACACAATTAATCTTAAATTTATCTCCGGCTATCTTCTCCGCAAAATACCGTTGCGGCTCAATCGTCACGGAAACAATCCTCTCATCTGTCCGCTTATCGCCGCAGGCCATAAGTATCAAGACGAAAAGAGCCGATATCAATACCTTAAATTCTTTCATACCACATATATATTTTCGCAAAGGTAACGAATATCGGGTAATAAGGCAGCAAGGAGACGATTCAAAGTTATCAGGAAGCAGTCTGACAAAATCCCCGTATTACAACCGATAAGTAATAATACGGGGATTTATAGGGAAAAATAGGCTACTCTATTTTTACTCGGCCAGCCATTTATTCATCTGTGTAAGGATCCGCTCCTTCATATCCTCCGGCATATTGCCGATACGGGCACGATGGCTACCTCGGGGCTGGATATAGATTTGCTCGTTCTTCTTGCCTTTGAAAGCGGGAACCATGGCTGCGCTCCACGGGTCGATCTCGCCATAGATGAAGATCATTTTCGGATCGTTGTCTTTCAAGAAGTTATAGATCTTGTGGTACAGAGCCGGACGGAAGTCTACTTTACCGACCAGTTCCTCGGGAAGCATGATACGGTTCAAGTATCCGTGGGCGCTATCGATCGTAAGGTATTTCTTGAAAGGTTTTACGTCATAGCCATAATAACCGAGCTCACGGGCGGCTTGTACGAAGAAAGAGATATTCGGCTGGTTCTCGGCGAAGTAATCAGGACCGCTGATTTCCATCAAATGATCGAAGAGCGCCTGATCGTCGGCAGACTTGGAAGGGATCGTACTTACCGAAGTTCCCCACTGCCAAAGAGCGAATGAATATTCCAGTACGCAATAATCCAATACCTCGGGCATCGGGATACGGAATGTCAAGTTCTTATTCTTACAATAGCTCTCCAATAAAGGGAGCATATCGGACTTACGTTTCAAGACTTCCAATTGAAAATCCTGTATCCTCTTGCGTTCCGCTTTCGTACCTACCTTACGTAAGAAAGGTTCGTGGCGGCCATCCTCTACGCCTTTACATAACGGACCGACATAAGGAACGGAGAAATCCACGTCGTCCGGGAAAAAGGCACGGTAAAGCATTGTAGTCTGCCCCCCCTTACTGATACCGGTACTGATCCATTTTTCCGGATAGATCTGCTTGAATGTATTGCGGACGTTATGTAAATCGTACGCAGAGTTCTCGGCGGTCAGATAATCCCAGTTTTTAGGTTCCGGCGTCGACTCCAAGAAATAACGGTACTCCACGAATACTAAGTTCGCGTTCAATAGTTTAGATAGTTCTTCTTGATATTTCGGATTGAGCGCATAAGCCGCTCCATATCCTTCGGTCACGATAATGGTAGGACGATCATAACCTACATGGCCTACGATAACCCGTTGCGTAAATGTTCCGGCGGCGGGGTCTTTCGGATCGACCTGCTGTGTAATACGTACTACATATTTCTCCGGATAATGATCGGATTGAAGTTTTTCAATACCACTAATTCCTTTTAGGGCGGCAAGCTTCTCTTGTAAATCTCCGGGAGCGGCCATTACCGTCATCACCGACAGGAAGAAAAGAAGCAAGAAGTTAAATGTTCTTCTCATGGTAATTTAGTCTTTTAGATATTGTATTGTTCGTAATAATCCCTCATATTTGGCGCGTTTCACCGCCGAATGCGCAAAGATACGATTATAATCCTCACGGCTCAATGCCTTGAAGTCGTCTTTTTTAAGGGAGAGCAAAGAAGGGGTGGGATGAAAGGCTGCTACTGCCGTAGGCATAGCGAAGCGGTTCCAAGGACAAACGGCTTGGCAGGTGTCGCATCCATAGACGCGGTTACCTAAAAGGACGGCTTGCTCAACAGGGATTTCTCCACGATGCTCGATCGTAAGATAAGAGATACATTTACGGGCATTCAAACGTTTCGGCCCTTCCAAGGCTCCGGTAGGACAAGCGTTCAAACAGCGGATGCAGGAACCGCAGTGATTCTTTTTGGGGGAATCATAGGTATCGACTACCAAAGTTGTCACGATCTCCCCAAGGAAAAAGAAAGAGCCTTTGCCCGGGATGATTAGATTCGTATTCTTTCCGATCCATCCTAAACCGGCTTTCCAAGCCCAATAACGTTCTAACAGAGGGGCGGAGTCCGTGAATACACGGGCCTCATTGTTGGAGGGATGATGCTCGGTTATCGCTTTCCATAATTGGCGAAGTTTATCCTTTACGACCCCGTGATAATCTTCTCCATACGCATAATACGAGATATAAGGTTCCGCCGGATTCCGGAGAACTTTCGGATAATAATTCAAGGCTACTGAGATAACTGATTTGGCACCTTCCACCAAGCCATCCGGATTGAGACGAATTTCCCGATGATTCTCCATGTATTTCATTCCAGCATGGTAGCCTTCCGCGATCCATTGGTCAAAATAAGCCTCCTCGCTCCCGGCCTTCGCTACTTCAGCGATACCGCAAGCGGAAAAGCCTAATTCCATAGCTTTATCTTTTATAAACTGGGAGATACCCATTATTCAAAAACTTTAAACTCGTAGCCTTCCTTTAAGAGCCATTCGACAGCCCGGGGCATTGCCTCACGCATATTGCGCTCGGCTTTCAAGGAATCGTGGAAGACGATAACGGAACCATTACGGGTATAGTTCTTTACCACGTTAAAGACACCATTCGGAGTCATATGCGGGCTATAATCGCGGGTGACCACATCCCACATCACGATATGATAATGGCGGCGAAGCCATACTACCTGCGGAAAACGCATATGCCCATGAGGAGGCCGAAATAAATTGCTGGGAATATATTCGGCTGCCTTCTCCACATTCGCCAAATAATTCTTCGTCCAGAACTTGATACCTTGGATATGGTTGAACGTATGGTTACCGACACGGTGCCCACGATCTATCACCATCTGGAAGACCTCGGGATGCTTACGTACATTATCCCCTACCATAAAAAAGGTAGCCTTGATCCCATACGTATCCAATATATCTAAAACCCAAGGGGTAACCTCGGGAATCGGGCCGTCGTCGAAGGTGAGATACACACACTTCTTCTCTGCCGGTATTCGCCAAGTTACCCCCGGGAACAGTGCCCTGTAAAACCAAGGCGGTTGTTCTATAAACATACTTTGTTAGTCTTTTGCCACTGATCCGTACGCCATACGGTAATTATCAAATTCCTCTTGATAAGGCTTAGCGAACTCCGGATTGTATTGTTTGCTTACACGCAATACCTCTTGGAGAACCGCCAAGTTATGACCTAAATCACTCTCGACAGATGATAATTGCCCCGGACGCAAACGGAAATACCAGTTTATACTGCGCAACGCATTGTCCGCTATACCTTTATAAACCATCTCCGCCTTCTCCTTCTGGCCCAACTCGTAATACAGCTCACCTAAAGAAAGAGCGCTATAATCCAACGGAACATTCTCGGGAGGCAATACTTCCATCGCCTTATCCAATACGTCCAGTGCTTTCTCATTCTTGCCCTCAGCGACCAAAGCGGCAGCCAACTTACTGAACAACGCGATACGATAGCTCTTGCACATCCGCATCACAGTCTCATCCAAGTACACACCCGGCGTATTGACACCACCCCATTTGAACTTATTCATCACGTTGTCATACATCTTCTCCGTATTGATCGAACGAACAGTTCCCTGTGTCTCCATCGGAACAATCTGATAAGCCATACCGGTCTGCTGGAAGTACGGATCCAATTTCACGAATTGATCCGGGCTTACGGTAATCGCGTAATAGATCGGACGGTTCCAATCATTCGTCTGCAACATATCCAAGATAATCAACTCTTGCTTACCCAAGACATCCTTGCCTTTCAAGTCAATCTTCATCTCTTTCTGCAAATACGGCAAGTTAGCGGTATCGATCACGCCGGCAGCCATAACTGCGGCGGAATCTACCCCCATCGTCAATGTCTGAGCAGGGATATAATCTAATTCTTGATTGATACCCGGGATCTTCTTAAACTTCGGATCGTTACTACGAACAAAATCAAGAGCGGTCTTCAGATCAATCGATTTATCCGTCATCGGGAATACATAAGCGGCATCACGAGTACCTTGCACATAATCCTCCGGTTGCCAAGAGATTGGAAGCGGATCGGATTCGTATGCTTGCTTCTTCATTTGGTTGATATACCAGTCGGTTTGCAAATAGCTCGTATTACATACACGTACATCCGTACGGATACCTTCCACCTCCTGCGCGTACCACAACGGGAACGTGTCATTATCACCATTCGTAAATATGACAGCGTTCGGCTCGCAAGATTCCAAATAGTTCGCACCAAAATCACGGCAAACATAACGGTTCGAGCGATCATGGTCGTCCCAGTTCTGCGCACCCATCTGGATAGGAACCAACAAGCACAGTACCGTAGCGACAGAACCCGCTATCACCGGAGATAACTTGCCATACTTCTGCAATCCTTTCGCCAAGGCCGCCACACCGAAACCGATCCATATACAGAACGCATAGAATGATCCGGCATACGCATAGTCTCGCTCACGAGGTTGATACGGCGTCTGGTTCAAGTAAAGCACGATCGCGATACCCGTCATAAAGAACAAGAAGAACGTGATCCAGAATCCCTGAATGCCCTTCTTTCCGGCATAAGCTTGGAATAGAAGCCCCAAGATACCCAATAGAAGCGGTAACATATAATATACGTTATGCCCCTTATTGTTGATAATATCGAACGGCATATCCTCTTGCGGGCCCACTAAAGCCTCATCAATAAACGGAATACCGGTTATCCAGTTACCATTCGAGACCTCACCGTTACCTTGTATATCGTTCTGCCGTCCGGAGAAGTTCCACATGAAATAACGCCAGTACATGAAATTCAGCTGATAAGCGAAGAAATAACGCAAATTCTCGGCAAATGTAGGTTTCATCACCGTCACCATCTCACCGCAACGGTTGAACTTCACCGGTGTACCTTTCACTTGTGCCCACTCCTTATAAGCAGCCACATGACGTCCGTCGCTACTATACATACGGGGGAAAAGCATACTCAACTCATCCACGTATTCGTATTCCGTATCGTAACGAGAGATATAATAATGATCCTTCTCGTTTTTATCTTTCTTAATGACACGGCTCCAAGTCGGCTCACCCTCTTTCGATACAGGTACGCAAGTACCGCCTTGGTTCTCACGCTTCACCTCAGAGACATAGGTCTGACCGTAGATCAACGGAGTCTTACCGTATTGCTCGCGAGCCAAATAAGTACGCAAGGTAAAGATATCTTGCGGAGCGTTTTGGTTCATAGGCGTATCGGCTGTCGCACGGATCAATGTCAAGGCATAGGATGAATAACCCACTACGATTACCATCAAGCAGACCAAGATCGTATTCAGCATCTTGATATTTACCTTCTTGCTCATGAACAAATAAGCCGTCAAGGCCGCCGTGAGGATCACGGCGATCACGTAACCGCTACCGATAAACGGAATACCCAACAATACGATCGAGAGGATAAAGGATATCTTCATCCGCACCGGATGGATCTCGTCTTGCATCGTCTCCCAGATCGCCCAGATCAAGGAAGCCGCCAAGATAATCACGAACGCATATACACCCGAGTTATACGGCATACCGAACGTATTGACAAACAACAGCTCGAAATAACCACAAACCTCAACCAAGCCTTGTACGACACCATACATCATCAAGCCCACGATAGCGAACGACACCAATAAAGCGATCAGCGTACCCTTCATCGTAGGATTCGGGAATTTCTTATAATAATATACCAACACGATAGCCGGGATACACAATAAGTTCAGCAAATGGACACCGATACTCAGACCCATCAAATAAGCGATCAGCACGATCCAACGATCGGCATGCGGACGATCGGCGGCTTCTTCCCATTTCAAGATCAACCAGAATACCAAGGCGGTAAACAAGGAAGAATAAGCATATACCTCGCCCTCCACGGCGCTAAACCAGAATGTATCGCTAAACGTATAAGCCAAAGAACCTACCAAACCACAACCCATGATCGTAATCATCTGTCCCAGACACATCATCTTATCGTCTTCCACGATAATCTTACGAGCTAAATGAGTAATACTCCAGAAAAGGAATAAGATCGTCAGGCCGCTAAAAAGGGCGGACATCGTATTGACCATTACCGCCACCTTGGAAGGGTCCGAGGCGAACTGCGTAAATAAATTGGCTGTTAACATGAAGAAAGGAGCTCCGGGCGGATGGCCTACTTCCAATTTGTATGCCGAAGAGATAAACTCACCACAATCCCAGAAACTGGCGGTGGGTTCCATTGTCATCAGATAAACGGTAGAAGCGATCAAAAAAACGACCCACCCCAACACGTTGTTGATTAGTTTGTACTTTCCCATACTTTGTATAAGTGTGATAATTAATTGTTTCTACTTGCATACCCACACGGGCAGTCGGCCGCAAAGGTAATCATTTACGTTTAATACCTAACGTTCCATTCCCCTATAAATTATATAGAATAGATTAGAATTATATTAAACAAACCTTATCACTCAAGTGTTAATAGAATAGTTGAGTATTAAAATTATAGGGAGATGAAAGAAAATTATGAACTAATTGATAATGAAGAACGCCACCAATATGAATTTCATATAGAGCGATACGTTCCCAGAATAGAGTATATAAAAAATAAGGATGGGGTAATTTATCTCACCCACACTGAGGTTCCCATGGAGCTTGGAGGTAAAGGAATTGGTAGCCAATTGGTGGAGAAAGTGCTCTTGGATATCGAAAAGAAAGACTTACGTCTCGTTCCGTTATGTCCGTTCGTAGCTGGATATATCCAGAAGCATCCGGATTGGAAACGCATCGTAATGAGAGGTATACATGTTTAATATTTATAACAAAATTATATGGGAAAGAAGATCGAATATACGAATGGTGAACTCACCATTATCTGGCAACCGGAGTTATGTCAACATGCCGGTATCTGTGTAAAGACTCTTCCCGATGTCTATAAGCCGAAGGAGAGGCCCTGGATACAGATAGAGAACGCAACAACCGCGGAATTAATTGCCCAAATCAAGCAATGTCCGTCTGGCGCGTTGACATACCGAATGAATAAAGAGGTGAAATGAGGCACCCCCCGCTTGTTTCATCTTGATAGAAAGGAGTATTCCGCATCGGATACTCCTTTTTTCGCCATAAGGGCCTCTTTCTATGATTTTTTGCTAGTTTTGTGATCTAGATTCACTATCAATGAAACAAATATGATAAAAAGACATTCTATCTTAACGGCAATCCTGCTTTGTTTCGTCGCTTTCACACAAGTGATGGCACAAGAGATGCAGGAACCCGAACCACTTCCGATCGACCCAAAGGTTCGATACGGGAAATTGAGTAACGGATTGACCTACTACATCCGTCACAACGATCAGCCCAAAGACCGGGCAGACTTTTACATCGCCCAAAACGTAGGCTCCATCTTAGAGGAAGAGAATCAACGAGGTTTGGCTCACTTCTTGGAACATATGGCTTTCGACGGCAGTAGGAACTTCCCGAATAACGGGATGGACGAATATATCGAGAGTGTAGGTATGCGCAGCGGGGAAAACTTCAACGCCTATACCTCCTTTGATGAGACCGTCTACATGATTACCAACGCCCCTGTCAACAAAAGCGGCGTGGTTGATTCTTGCTTATTGATCCTTCACGATTGGTCCGGGTTCCTAGCCTTGACCGACTCGGCTATCCAGAAAGAACGTGGGGTCATCCGTGAGGAATGGCGTACCCGACAGGATGCCCAGACTCGTCTATGGGAGCAGCAACTACCCAAGATGTACCCGGGAAGCCGTTACGCGAACCGGATGCCGATCGGTTCGATCGACGTGATCGAGAACTTCAAGCCGGACGAGTTGCGGGCTTACTACAAAAAATGGTATCGTCCGGACTTGCAAGCGATTATCATCGTGGGAGACGTAAATGTAGATCAAGTGGAGGCAACGATCAAAAAGATGTTCGCCGATGTCCCTGCCCCGGTCAACCCGGCAAAACGGGAACAAGTATCGGTTCCCGACAATGATCTACCTCTGATCTCGATCGCCAAAGACAAGGAGGCATCCAATACGATCCTTTATATCTTCTATAAACACGATAAATTGCCCAACGACTTGAATCGTAAGATTGCCGGATTGGTAAAGGACTATATCCAGCAAATATGCGCGTCGATCATGGACGAGCGTTTCGATGACATCTTGCATCAAGCGAATCCTCCGTTTATCTATGCGGAAGCCTACGACGATGATAATTTCATGATCGCGAAAAGCAAGGGAGCATGGACCGTAGCCGCTCTTGCCAAGGAAGGCGAGATCGATTCCACACTGACCACGCTTGTCAAAGAGACTCAACGGGTAAAACAATATGGCTTTACGCCATCCGAGTATGAACGGGCACGCATCAACGTGTTGAAACAATACGAGTCCGCTTACAACGAGCGGAATAACCAAAAGAACGACGCTTATGTCCGTGAATACGTGAACCATTTCACCAACGGCGGTTATATCCCGGGCATTGAGATGGAATACACGCTATTGAACCAGATCGCCCAGAATATCCCGGTAGAGCAAGTCAACCAATATATCCAAGATATGATCGGAGAGGATAATATCGTGATCGGGTTAACCGGACCGGATAAAGAAGGTATAAAATACCCGACCGAGGAGAACCTGCTCCGTACGTTCCTCAAAGCACGACAGATGCCGGTAGAGCCTTATAAGGAAACAGTCTCCAACGAGCCTTTAGTCCCGACCTTGCCGACCCCGGGCCAGATCACGGAGACAAAGACCGGCCAGCACTTCGGAGCGACAGTATTTACCTTAAGCAATGGTATCAAGGTGGTATTGAAGCCTACCGAATTCAAGAAGGACGAGATCATCATGACCGCTACCAGCCCGGGAGGAAGCACTTTATTCGGCACGAAGGATATTGATAACTTAAAAGTTTTCAATGACGTGATCGAGATCGGTGGATTGGGTAATTTCTCCGCCACGGATCTAAGTAAGCGTCTGGCCGGAAAGAAGGTATCTTGCGCCCTATCGCTCAGTCAAGATAGTGAGAACGTGAACGGAATGGCCGCTCCTTCCGATTTGCGAACCTTATTCGAGTTAATTTACCTTAGCTTCACGGCTCCCCGCATGGACGAGGAGGCCTACGCATCTTTCGAGACACGGACAAAAGCGCAATTGCAGAATATGGAGTTAAATCCCATGGTCGCTTTCAGCGACTCTTTGTCTAAAGCGGTTTACGGAGATAATCCTCGTGCGTCACGTCTTCGTCCACAAGATTTCGAACATATCAGTTATCCTCGTATCATGGAGATGCGCAAGGAACGCTTCTCGGATGCTTCCGGTTTCGTATTCACGTTTGTAGGTAATATCCAGATCGATAGTATCCGTCCGTATATAGAGCAGTATTTAGCGACATTGCCATCTCAAGGAAAAATTGAGAAGGGAAATCCGGCGGAGGTTCCATCGATGCGTAAGGGAGACTATATGAATCGATTCAACCGCTCCATGGAAATCCCGAAAGTAACGGTAGCCAACCTCTATACCGGACAAATGGAGTACAATCTGGAGAATATCATCACCGCTACCGCATTGAAACAAGTTATGGACTTGGTATATTACGAGAAGGTACGCGAGAAAGAAGGAGGAACGTATGGCGTCGGTGTATCCGCTAGAATCTCACCTTTCCCGGAAGGAAGAACGACATTACAGATATTCTTCGATACGGACCCGGCTAAGTGGGAGCAGATGAACACAATTGTCCGCAATGAGTTGAAACGGCTTTCCGAGGTAGGCCCTCGTCAAGAAGATTTCAAGAAAACACAGGATAACCTGCTGAAACGTCATGCGGAAGTCTTGCAGGAGAACAGCTATTGGTTGAACGTATTGGATGATTATTATTATAAAGGATTTGATACCGATACGGATTATGAGTCGATTGTTAAGGCGCTGACTCCCGAGAAGATAAAGGCATTCGCCCAAAAGCTTTTGGGACAGGGTAACCGGGTAGAAGTTATCATGCAACCCTAGTTACTATTTTGAGGGGATGAGACGGGGCGTGCCCCGTCTCTACTTTGATTTCTTTAGTTTAAAATGATCGAATCCTTCCCCATAAACCCCGATTACGGCGCTTTGGGATACAAAGGCGGTCGGATCAATATCATTAATGATACGGAAAATCGTAGTGGATTGCCGTTTTTTAGCGAGCACGAACATCATCTTCTGTTCTTGCCCCGTATATAACCCGGTAGCATCGATCACCGTAACCCCTCGGTGCAACGCATTAATCTCCTTACCAATCTCTTGATACTTCTTCGAGATGATAAAGAATTGCACGGACTGGCGGGCACTGTTCACGATCTGATCCAGCACGAAACTACAAACATATAACGTTACGAAACCATATACCACTTTCTCCCAATCCTTTAGCACGAAATAACTGGAGGTGATAATAATCATATCGCAGATCATCATGACCCGTCCCAGCGTTATATCCCGGTATTTATTGATGATAGCGGCAATAATATCCGTTCCACCCGTACTACCGTTCGAGGAGAAAGCGATACCGATACCACTTCCGCAGAAGGAGGCTCCCAGCACACATGCCATAAACGGTTGATCTTGTAATAAATGCATCCCGGCTGTCAGCTCCTGGATAAGGGACAAGAAAAAAGTAAGCGTAAACACGGCGAAAATCGTCTTGATACTGAACTTAAAACCTAATATTTTCAAGGCAAGCATCAGCAAGACGGCATTAATGAGGAAGTAAGTGTACTGAACGGGAAATCCCGTAGCCCAGAAAACAATGGAAGCGATACCCGGCACTCCACCTGTCGTAATGTCATTCGGCAAAAGGAAAACGGTCCATCCGATACCGTAAAGGATCATCCCAAGAGCGATCATTAAATAGTCCCGTGTCTCCCGAAGCAGGACTTGTCTGGATAAGGAAGAAATTGATAAAGTAGATTTCATCTCATTTGTTTATTTTTAGCGGGCGCAAAGGTAATGAAAGTTATTGATAGGAAATGCTTCACCTTATATTTAGCCGGAAATATAATGGTTCACTTTCCCCTATTTACAGAGACGTAAGCAAAAGCCAAGGAATGTTAACTATTTATCAGTAATAACCCCTTTTATATAACATCACCTTTATTTAGAAAAGCTCTATAAACGAGAACATGAAGGAGAAAGCAGGCATTTATACGCCTTTATATTTAAAAAGGGAATAGTTGCTTTTAATTTTTTTAAACTCAAAGAGTTAAAAGGCGTTCTAAAAGAAGCAGGTAACGATAAAGTAGCGGAAGTTCAGCTTCATATTGCGTTGCTCTGCATAATTCAAATATCTCTGTAGCACAAAGGTAAGCAATGTTTTGGACGGTTACAAATTAATAAGAGGATAATTTATAGAGAGGTTGGCATTAATTGCCAGCCTCTTTTTTGCTATATATTCTACCTCATTCTAATACTTCAATTAGTCATCTTCTCACTTCATCTACGGTGAAGGAGAAAAATATTCTAAAATCCACATTGATATAAAGTGAGTTACGAAGAAAATATGGGGCTGACGGTTACCGTCAGCCCTATTTTTTTATGCTCATTTTTGAAAACTTTGCAACCGAAGAAAGGAAAATAACTCATTAGAACAAAGGAATATCTGTATGGAAGAAAACAGCAATGATATTGAAAAACTCAAAGCGATAATCAAAGAAAACTTTGAGGAACAACGGAAGCTGATCGCCAAGTTGGAAACCGCTGTGGAGGCATTAACCAGTTTCAATGGCAAGCAAATGCTGGACAGCCGGGACATGCGTCTGATGCTGAAAGTTTGCGACCGCACCCTGATCCGTTGGCGTAACTCCGGCAAGCTGCCCTATTTCAAACTCAGCGGTAAGATTTACTTCTGGGCCTCGGACGTGCATAAATTCCTGAGAGAAGAATATAAACAAGAAGATTTTATGTCTGATTCAATTAACTCATAAATAAAAATTCATATGGAAAATCAAAGTAAAGTAATCGTCATTGAGCGAAACAAATTTGCTGCACTTGTCAAGTCACACCGCAAATGTATCCAGATGCTGGACATCCTGACCTACATCTATACCGTCAAGCAAATAAGCCTGACTTTGACCTTGCAGGAAATCTGCGAAGTGTTGCAGATGACTCCCGAAGAAGTGGAGATACAGCGGCAGAAGGGATACATCCGCTTCACGACACATAAAGGAATGACCGTCTATGAAATTACCGATCTGCTTCGTCTGAAGAACATGTTGGAAATGGGAAGTGTCTACCGTAAAATTGATGCAAAAGCCATGAATATAGAACCTTTAAAGAATGAATAACGATGAAAGAAAAACAGAAAGAAAAAAAAGGATGGAAGCCTCTGGTACACGCTTCCCTGTTCAGCGGATTCGGTGCCCCCGATTTGGCCGCCGAATGAATGGGATGGCAGAACGCTTTCCACTGCGAGATTGATCCGTTCTGCAACCGGATTTTAAATTATTGGTTTCCGGACGCTCAAAGCTATACGGACATTACCACAACCGATTTCAGGAATTGGAAAGGAAAGGTAAATGTCCTTACAGGCGGATTTCCCTGCTTTGACGGAGATACGCTGGTTCTCACTTCGGAAGGGTTGAAACCGATCAGGGAGATAAGAACCGGAGATGATATCCTGACTAAGGAGGGACGGTTCAAAAAATGCAACGCCCTCATGAATAGCCATAATAGCAATATTGTCCGTCTCAAAGCCCAAGGTCTCTGGGAACCGGTCATTACTACGGACAACCATCCGTTCTGGACATCTGACCGGCAAGGCCGGTGCATATGGAAGAAAGCCGGGGAAATAGTGAAAGGGGATCGGATAGCATACCGGTGCGTCGAAGGCACCGATGCCTCTTTCACCCCCGCTTTCTGGAGGATGGTCGGTCGTTTTCTCGGAGACGGGTGAATCCTTGACGGCAAGCGGAAAAGTAACATACCGGCAGGATGCAGAGGTTCACGGATAAACTCATTCAATCATAAAGTGGTCATCTGTTGTGGAAAGAAAGCAAAATCCGAATTGGAGAAACTGATACGGGATGCAGGATATGTCCCTACTATTTCAGAGGAACGGTCCACTTTCAGGTTTATCATTTGTAACCGGGAACTGTGCTCCTTCTTGAAAGGATTCGGACGTTATGCCATCGGGAAAAAACTCTCCGGCCAATGCTTCAATCTGGAATATGAGCGGAAAAAGGCATTGTATGAGGGTTATTTCTCTGCAGACGGCCATAAAGAAAAAAACGGAGCCATGAGAACGACAACCATCAGTGGACAGCTTGCAGCCGGGATAGCCCAAATAGCGAGGGATGTATTCCATCGCCCCGTTTCCATATCGAAAAAGACCCCGAAATATATTCGCGTAATCGAAGGCAGGCAAGTAAATGAGCGTCCACTATATTGCGTGACTGTCAGTCCGAATGAAAGATACGGATATTATAAGGATGGATTTATATGGTGTCTTGTAAAAAACATAGAACGTAAATATGAAAGAAGAACAGTATTCAACATCGGAGTCGAGACAGACGAAACCTACACAGCAAACGGAATCGTTGTTCATAACTGCCAGCCTTTCTCCGTCGCAGGCCAAAGAAAGGGAGCGGACGATAACCGTTACCTCTGGCCTCACATGCTCAGGGCTATACATGAGATCAGACCGGATTGGGTTATCGGTGAGAACGTTGCTGGCATCCTCACGATGGTACAGCCCGGTCAGGAGGCTGAAGTGGGAAATCAGCCCACTCTATTCGGAGAGAGTGGCCCTGTATTTAAAAGACGGCAGCAATATGTCGTTGAAACTATCTGCCGTGATCTTGAACGTGAAGGATATTCCGTCCAACCGGTACTTATACCGGCTTGCGCCGTCGGTGCGCCTCATAGACGGGACAGGGTTTGGTTTATTGCCCACCGTGACGGCACAGGATTACAAGCGCAGGGGACCGGGCAGCAGCCAGCAGGGACTGCCGGAAATAATACATGGAATGCTCCTGCCCACACCTGTGGCAACAGAGATACACCATGCCGAAAGAGTCCGGAAATGGAAAACGGTGAATTTACCCTCACCCCGTGCCCAGATAGCCGGAGAGAAGAATCCCAATGGTCTGACGGATTTTCTGGACTTTTACGGGATACTACCGGAATCGATGCCGGAGAATCCAGGACAGGAAGATACGGACGGGAACAATCTGGAAGAATCAATCCTGGAATGGTTGGCAGAGGGGCAGGTGATGCCGACACCGACAGCACGGGACTGGAAAGGAGCACCTACGCTGGAGAACCTGAAAAAACGGGGAAAGATACCGCAGAAGAACAGCCTTCCCGATTTCTTTGCCCGGACTGGAAAGAGTTTCCAACTCAATCCCCTGTTTGTAGCCGAGATGATGGGTTTTCCGCCCGGTTGGACGGTATTACCTTTTCTAAGTGAAGAGAAAAATCCGTCAAAGGATACGGAAACGCCATTGTCCCCCAAGTAGTCTGCGAGATATTCAAAGCAATAGAAGAAACTTATAAATCAAACGGTCATGAATAAAATATCAGTATTTGAACATCCTGAGTTCGGACGTATCCGGACACTGGATATTGATGGGAAAATATGGTTTTGCGCCTCGGATGTTGCTTCCGCACTTGGCTACTCCAATCCGAGGGATGCCATTGTAAGACACTGTAAACCAATGGGAGTCGTGGTTTACGACACCCCCACACGCAGTGCCGTCCAGAAAATCAAGTATATCAATGAAGGGAACGTGTACCGGCTGATCGCCGGCAGCAAGCTGCCTGCCGCCGAGAAATTCGAAAGCTGGATATTTGATGAACTGGTTCCCGAAACTTTGAGAAACGGCGGTTATATTCTGAATAAAAAAGGAGAAACGGATAATGAACTGCTTGCCCGCGCCGTATTGCTCGCACAGAACCGCATTAAAGAACGTGACAGCCGTATTTCAGCATTGGAAAAGGAGAACAACTTTGTTCTCCTGAAACTCAGTCTACAGACTCCCAAAGTGCTGTATTACGATAAAGTCCTGCAATCCCAGAGCACTTACACAATCACGCAAATAGCGAAAGAATTGGGAATGAGTGCCGGATCACTGAATAAGAGATTGAAATGGGCAGGCATCCAGTTCCGCCAATCCGGTCAGTGGCTACTCAAAGCTCCTTACCAGAATCAAGGCTATACGGCAACCCGAACCCATGTATGGGAAAGCCGTACAGGAGAAACCGGAACGGCTATGTTGACCGTTTGGACGGAAAAGGGCCGGTTATTCATACATTATCTTTTAGAGTCTTATCTGGTATAACCGGAATTGTAAGACTGTGATAAATAAAAAGCTACTGAATTTTGTTTCAGTAGCTTTTTTATTGCTTTTAATTGATATTATCTCAACCGTGGTCCCGTTCTCTTTTTTTCTTTCACAGGCACAATCTCTTGTCGCGGTGCTTCTTGCGGCCTCATTCTTTCACTGACAGTCTCACTCTGAAGAATTCTATTTAATTTCCGGAGGTCCTTGAGTAATTCCTGTTTGCATTCCATCTCCAGGGAATGGGCCATATTTGACATCGGACTGGTACTTTTTTTGACGAGCGGACCGTTCAGGAGATCCTCTTCTATATACAGGGTGCAACGCTTCAAAATCCCTTCAATATCCTTCGGCGTTTCAGCAGCATCAATCGCCTCCTGAATAGCCTTATAATTTTTATCCATATAATAGGCCTTATACAAGTCATCGGCATGCCAGTCAAAGAAATGAAGATAGTTTTTTCCCAGTTGCTGGTTATACTCTTTTATATTGCTTTCCACAACCTCTTTCTTCTGGTCAAGATATTGCTGCAACTGTTCGATTCTTAAATCACTTTTATCCATTACTGTCCGATTTTTAATTCCGTATCCGTTTCCGTTTCGCTCTGAAAGGACACATCCAGTTCTCTTTCCTGATGGAAATTATCCGTTACCACGAATTTAATCTCCGCATTCTTACTGCTTCGGTTATGATAAAAGAGGGTGAATACCTGACGGCAAGGATCGTCACTGTCCAACTCCGCAATCGAATCCAACGGCTGCATTTCCCTGTTCACCAGATAGACATTCTTCTTGTCATAGACCTCACCGCTACCCTCCATCTGTATATAACCGATATTATAGCTGGCTTCCTCATAGTTTCCGGTGCGGCTGAGCGTCAGACGAATCTCCACGGTCTCATCCGGGGAGATAGTCTTCTGAAGATACCAGGACGTAAGGGAGAAATCATACGCCTGCTGCACTTCCAATTTATCATCACAGCTACCCAGCAGGCAAAGCAATGTGAGCATGATGCTACTTATTATTAATTTTATCTTCATTATTTTACGTATTACTGAATGAATAATTTTCTAAAATCCGGTGGCGACTAACGCCTGATACCCGGTCTTATTTTTCTTTTGGGAGGTTCTTCTTTCTTCCCTGTTTCATTTGTCGTCTGTTGTTGGCTCGCTTTGTGAGGTGTTTGTACAAGGATATTCGCAAATTCCCGGTAATCCTTTCTCAACTGCTGCAGGCATTCCAATTCCAATAAGTGCGCAAGATTTATTGCCCGGCTGGAGTTTTGATAATCCAACTGTCCCTCCAGCAACTGTTTCTCACAGTAATCAGTGCTATTCTTAAGAATATTTCGGATCTCATCAATATCTTTTGTCCCTTCCACTGTCTGCCGGAGTTTCTTATAACATTTGGACATAAAGTGGGATTTGTACAGACCTTCCATATTCCATTCGAAATATTCCAAAAAACTTTCATCCATTTGTTTCTTTTGCTTAGCTATGTCCCGGTCTTCCCGGTCTATTTTTATATCCAGCCAGTGCAGCATCTGGTCTACATTCCAATTACTTTCTTCCATACTATCCTAATTAAAAATGTATTTGAAGCCGATAGCTGTCACCGTGTGGAAATGTCCCACGGATGAACCGAAGAATATCCTCTGGCGGACATTGAAAAGAAAAACCAGCCTGTCCGAAAGGAACGCTTCCATCTCAAAAGCCGGAGCAAAACCGTAGATGAAACATCCGTCATTTTTCAGTGTCGCCCCATCATAGAGCAGCCTGTCGTTCCAATTAGTCGTCTCATAACCGGCCAGAGCGGAAAGCCCGGCTGAGAAAAATACGTTCTTGCCACGGTCCGAGAAGAACGGCACAAAATAACCTACTTCCCCGGTAAACTGCGCTTTGGGTATCGCAATCTCCTTATAGGAATAGTGCTTCTTCACATAATCCGCGCCGAATAACCATCGGGAATGGTTCCGGTTATATCGGCTCAAAGCCAGACCTACCTGAAAGTTACCGCCCAGATGTTTCACATTGGAACCGAAGTTGTCTATGCCGCCTAACGTTAGTTGAAGACCTCTTTGTCCCGGCAAATAGCGTTGGGCAAAGGATTTGCCTGCCACAAAGGGCAGACAAATACATAACAAAATAAATAAAACTCTTTTCATGATTACTCCTTGATTAATTCATTCATGATACGCGCATCCACCAGGTCACTGTTCTCCATATAGAACCGCTGGTGGCGGCCTCCTCCCTTCTCGTAAATTTCCACTTCCAGCAACTTGTCGTCGGGAATGATAATCTTCGGGAAGGCATACACAATACGCCCCGTACTTTTCCCCTCAATGCGTGTCAGGGCATTGAGCGTGCGTACCGGCTCAATGTAGGTTTCCTGTTGCGCCGTCCGCTTGGCTATCTTCTTATCCACAATCTTGAACCGTACAAAATCCACATCGAAAGGCACATGGGAATTATTCGTCAGGGAAACATGGAAAAAGAGCAGGTCCTTATGCACATAAATACCTTTCAGAAGAGCCTGCATCCCGAATTGTCTGCATCCGATATGCTTCACGTCCCTGCGATCCAGCCGGTGGATGGTGTACATCACGCTGGCGATGACCGTGGGATCTTCCTCTCCCAGCTCCGTGACACGGATGGAACTGCCTCCTTTCTTTTCGCCATCGTCCGGATTTAACCATTGGTCCATATTGATATTGAGCGTGGAAGGCTCCTCCTTATAAACCACATTGAAAGAAAAGAAAGAACCGTCGCCCGTAATAACCGAGAAGTTCGTCTCCCCCGGAAACTCTTTTACCGCCGCTTTTACACGTACCACATTCTCCACCCCGTCGGCTTTGCCCGCAATGATATTGTTACTGCCCAAGTCTACATAGCGTACTTCGGCGGGGAAAAGGATATGCACCGTCTTGCTGAAAGTGACCTCAATTTTATAAGGAGTGATATGCTGGCCCGCCGTCAGAATCCTGACTGAATTTGCCGGTCTTTCTTCCTGTGCGAAACCGGATACCGAGGCCAGAACAGCCATCAATAATGCTATAACTACTTTCATTGTCTTATCTTTTTTATTAAAGTGAATAAATCCGTTATTGTTTTTTTGTGACCAGCAGCACCTTATATCCGGCTTTCAGTGTCACCTTGACCGCGCGGACCCGTCCGGCAATCAACCGCGTACCGCCCTGCATGACTCCCCGCGTCAGGTCCATCACCACCTGCTGCCCGGCGGAACGTGCAAACGACACGCTGTTTCCCATGCTCTCGCTGACCGTCCCCGCCGCGTCCTTTGCCGCACTGCGGGTCTCCGATCCGGGAACAAAAATTCCCTTCTGTCCGTCCACATCATAAGTCGCCAGCTGCACAGGAATGATATTTCCAGAATACTCAATGCTACTGATCAGGATATCCAGCCGTTCCCCTTGAATGACCGCCGCACCCGTTACCAGACTGTTGGCAGGAACGGTGATGTTTCCGGCCTGCAGGGGTTGGAGCAACCGGAGCCTGACCCTGCCTCCCTGTTCAATAGTCTGGTTTTCCGAAATGCAGGCGGCGATGGTATTCGTCCCCATTTGATAACTGCTGCCTACGGCTGTATTGAAGCCATAATTCCTCTCAACGGCGAGTGAAGCGATAAAAGTTGAATCCGTAACCGGCTGGGAAAGGCCGGAGGTTGTCTGATGCTCCGCCCGCTGTACCGGAACAGCTTCCGGCAGTTCTTCTTCGACCGCTTTCTCCTGAACCGTATCCTTGTCCGGGTTCAGATACTTTGCCGCCATCTTGTAGGAACGCTCCATCAGTTCTTCACGGGAAGCAGCCTTGTTCTTTTCCGCCTCTTCCAGCTTCCGGTTCAACTCCTCCACTTTCCTCTCCAGATCACTGTCTGCCGTTTCTTTAGGAGTCTCATAGAAGTCATCCAGCTGGCCGGAAATTTGCTCGTAGGTCTTGACAGACTGTTGCAGCCTGTCCCCGTCCTTTTCTTTTTCATTCGCACCGGGTGTTACCTTTCCACCATCCAGCAATGTCCCGGCAAGCTGTTCCAGCGATTTCATCCGGCTTTCTTCCTCCACTTCCGCTTGCTGCTTCTCATAGGCGGCAGTCTTCTTATCCACCAGTTTGGCCGTGGTAGGCTCCGGAACATTCACGTTGAATCCGGAGTTGCCGGGAACTTCCATCCCGTTTTCCTTACCGGATGGAACGAATATTCAGTACATGACTCCCAGGAACACCAATACAAAGACCGGAATCACAATGAACTTCCTTCTTTTCTCCATCTCTTCCGGTGTGAGCACCTTTTTCTCTTTTTCCGGTTCGTACCGCATGGCTTTGCCGGTTTCCGGCTGTACCGCCGTCTCTTCTACCGCTTCGGGCATTTCCAAATCTTTATCTTCCATTATTCTTGGGTTTTAGGGTGATACATTATACTGTCCTTGCCGCCTTGGTGGAGTGAATCCACCGGCGTATTCCTGCCAAACGGCAACTCCTTTTGTGTGCCGTGAGAAAGAAAACGCCCGAAAGCACGTGCTACCGTGATGCCGCACAGGATCGTACTGATAACCAGCATAGCGACAAGCACTCCCTTACGTTCTTTCTCTGACAGGCTTTCACAAATATTCTTCAGTTTTTCACCAATTTCTGTTTTTATCTTTCTACTTTTCATTATCCTGTTCTTTTTAGCGTTCAACGGTCCTTATATCCCTGTTCTCCAGAATCTCGAAACGCTCCGCCATAAAGCCTTGCGGATTATTATCCGACCGGGTTACACTCTGCAGGAAACAACGGGTGACCAGGGAACGCTCGGTAATATTGCTGCTGCGGATAACCATCTGCCGGGCAAACGTGGTGATCCGGTACGGATAGTTATCGAAATCACATTGCATGCTGTCCACCAGGACGGTCTGGTTGATATTGCCGCTGATCAGCCGGTTATAATATCCTTTCTCGTTCCAATCCCGGTAATAACCATAAAGGCTCTTGTCCGCCAGATACATGGCACGGTTGATGTTGGATTCGATGGCAGCCTTGTCGGGAGCAAGCGTAAAGAACAGCTCATGCATCCGGCGTACATGTTCGCGGGCTTCCACCGGACGGTTCAATGCCGCATCCTGTGATAACGCCACCATGAGTGATTTACCCTGGTCCAGCACGTAAACCTTTTCCCGCTGCTGGTTGGCGAACAGGTAAGACTTTCAGATGGCGTAGGTCGTAAGCGAAGCGCAAATGCCCAGAAAGACCAGTGTGAACAGGCGTATCTGCCTGAACGAGGACTCGATGTTTTTAAAGCTCTTGAATTCCATAACTCTTATACTTTTTAAGTTTCTACTTTTTCAATAATACAGCACCGACATTCCCCGTTGAAGCACCCGCCGCAGCACCCGCCACATTGGTCACTTTGGATGCCGTATTGTTCACATTCCGGTTATAGGCACTCATACCTCCGGCCTGAACGATCCAGTTTGAAACCGTCGGAACACAGAAATATCCAATAATACCAATGAGCATGAAAATCAGATAGATGGCCGAGGAACCGTCCACATCGATGATACTCATCGGATTAGCCATCAGGTTCATCTCCTCCTGCAGGATAAGCGTCTGTATCTTAGCCAGCATCGCCCCGAAGAGATCTGATACCGGCAGCCAGAGATAGACACTGATATAGCGTGCCAGCCACTGGACGAGCGTGTTCTGCAGGCCATCGAATACACTCAAGGCAAAAGCTATCGGTCCAAGAATACTCAACACAATCAAAAAGAAAGTGCGGATCGTGTCGATGACCAGCGATGCGGACTGGAAGAGAATCTCCAGCAGTTTGCGCATGATCATCTGGGTGATCCCCTGCAGGGAGAAAGAATAGGAAACCTCATACATCGTTTGCAAAGCCGTATGCTCTTCCTCGCTCCAGCCCATGTTCTCAAGTTCCGCATCCAGTTCCTCATTGGAGGCAAAGACGTTTCCGGTCATCATGGTTTTTGCCAGCATGTCCGCCCGGAGCTTGTCCTTCTCCTGCTGGTATTTCTGCAAATCGAAAGTCTGGTCACGGAGCAGCGTGCCGGTTCCCTGCACAATGGGACTGAAGATACCGTTAAGGGTTCCCAGCACCATTATATCGAAGAAGAGGATGCAGATACCCAGTACGAAAGGACGGAGCATTGAAAAAACATCTATCGGCTCGGCACGGGAAAGGGACTGCCAGACACGGTAAGCGATGTAGAATAAAGCTCCCAGCGCAGCCAATGCCATCCCCATATCCATCATCGGCTGGCAGAGCTTGGTCATCGTATCATACAGATTCCGAAGAATCTGGTGCATATTTTCAAATGAAATAGACATTAACAACATACTATTCTGATTTTAATTGAATGATTACCAGTAACGCTCGTCTTTGCCATACAAGTCAAATACCTGCTGCTGTTCATTTTTCTGTTTGGCACGCAGGTAGGACACATGCAGGTTCTTGCGGGTATAATAATTCGCAAGCTTCTTGTAATGCGTCATTTCTCCATATACCCGGTTCACCAGGTCGATACGCTCCTTATCGTTCATGGACATACCGGTGGGATTGATGATATTCTTCAGTTCGGCAATGGAGCGGCTGCTCTTTTTCATGATCGTATTATAACCGGCTGAAATCGCATTCAGCTCCCGCTGGGTGAAATTCTTGTCGGTCAGCATCCTGCCGTAATTCTTCACGTAGATTTCAGAGATGTCGCTGAGCATCAGCACGGACTCTTTGACCTTCTCGCTGCCGCTGATCAGGTCGTTCACCTTGCGCAGCTTCTCGTAATACTCCCGTCCCTGTTCGAATATCTTCGAGGTTTCCTTCCATGTGGAAAGGGCGTTCTGTGCCGTTTGGGAGGTTTCCACCATCTCATTCACACTGTTCACAATGCCCTGTACAAGATTTCCCGGATCGGACACCACCCACTGCGCCTGCACGCTTAGCGGCACAATAAAAGCCGACAGGACAAGCAACCTGCTTAAAATTTTCTTTTTCATTACTTCTTGATTTTAACCGTTTATTTTTTCTTTTTCTTCTCACTTGCCAGCATACGGATGGCCTGCTCCATATTGCCGCCCAGCTTCTCAGTCATCTGTGTGACTTCCAGCTTTTCTGTTTCCTCAGTCGTATAGGTCAGATACTCCTCGACAGATGTTTCTGTGGCATAGACGGCAGACCGGACTCCACCCAGGCCAATTCAAACTTCCTTATACTTTCTTGCCGGATCATTAGCCTGGTTGATGGACAGAATCTGTCCTTTCTCCTTGTCGGTCAATCCGAGCAGGGATTGCACGGAATCGAACTTGTTGATATACTTCCTCTGGTCCAGCAAAATCTTACAATCGGCATTGTTGACGATGGTATCCTTGATAATGGGACTTGACACGATGTCATCCAGCTCCTGGGTAACAACCACGGCTTCTCCGAAGTACTTACGGACGGTTTTGTACAAAAATTTAATATAATCTGCCATGCCTTCACGGGCGATTGCCTTCCAAGCCTCCTCCACAACTATCATCTTACGAATCCCATGTAACCGTCTCATTTTGTTGATAAAAGCCTCCATAATGATAACCGTTACCACCGGAAAAAGAATTTTGTGCTCCTTAATTTCGTCAATTTCAAATACCACAAAACGCTTGTTCAACAGGTCGAGCTGCTCGTCCGAATTCAGCAGATAATCGTATTCACCACCCCGGTAGTAGGGAGCCAGTACATTGAGAAAATTGGTGAGGTCGAAATCCTTCTCCCGGTAGTGCTTCTCTTCCAGTATTTCCCGGAAATCCCCCTGCACGAATTCGTAGAAGGTATTGAAGGAAGGGATTGGTCCCTTGTCTTTCTTTATCTCTTCAATATACAGGTTGACCGCCATTGAAAGGGCCACCTCCTCGGCACGGGTGATGACTTCCGTATCCCTTTTCCAGAGTGACATGACCAGCGTTTTAATGGACTCTTTCTTCTCCAGGTCAAAGACCTTATGTAGGCTCGGCACTCGACGCCTTGTCGTATTTCTACGATAGGTTTTCGAGAGCCTGCCCCCGAACCGTACGTACACGTCTCCGCGTATACGGCTCTCCGTTGATAAATTCACTCTATTTTTCATGCTCTTGTATTTTTGCGTTACAGTTTGGACATACGGCGAGAGTTTTTCGGTTTCTGTTTAGCATTATTCTGTTCCATTCATAATCCTTTGATAGAGATTTGAGTGAACGGACGTGGTGCATAATAACAGTAGGACTTTCTCCTCCGCAGAGTTCACAACGATTAGTTTTGAGCCTTTCTACCAATGTTGGAGGTGGCACAATGACAGTAAATGGTTGTGTGTCGCAATTTGTGTTTGCATTCGTTGTTTGGCGTTTAAATCCATCATCATACAGTATTCGATACTGTTCTCGCCCTTTATCATCCTTGTATGGAATTATAAACTGCTTGTTTTTCTCGTACTTTTTCTTCAACTTGCTTATTGTGCTTCTTAGCTTTTGGGCAAGCGTTAGATACATACTGTACTCCATGATGTAACCAAACTTAGAACATGTGGCAGATACATTGTTAGCTATACTGTAGTAGTTGTAAAATCCACGTATCTCCCAATTAAATTGGGCTAATATTTCGTGTGGCTGTTTAGCTGTCAAATGTGACCGAGATTTTGGCTTCCAGATTTCTTTGCCGTTAGTTTGTTCAAAACTTATAGCATCGTACTCTTTTAGCTTCTTCTTTACAGTCTCCATAGGGAGCGTAAGTACAACTCTACCATTGAAATCACGTTGGAGAACCCCTTTACGATTACGTTTCATCGCAGAGGATTTTCTCACAGAGAGTTCATATCCAAGAAATTTTGCAGTGTCCCGTGCATGGGTTATCAGTGTTTTCTCTGCCGAGAGTTCAAGTTTAAGAACATCACTCATGTATTTTGTGATGTCAGCTTTAATCTTTTCACAATCGACTTTAGAACCAATAATTCCAATGATGAAATCATCTGCATATCTTACATATTTCATTCTTCTGTAATTGTCGTCCATATCATGGCTACATGGTATGTTACGCATCTCCATTTGTAATTTCTTTGTTTCTTCTGTTAGCTCTGCCTTTACACAAGGGTCAGTTTCTACTTTAAGTTTCTTTCTTAGATTTACCGCTTGGGTATTCTTTTGAAAGTAGACTGCATTGCGTCTCTTTTTCTCACCTTTATTGAACTTTTCGATATAATCGTTTATATACTTGTCGAACTTATCAAGATAGATATTAGCCAATATTGGGCTTATGATTCCGCCTTGAGGTGTTCCCGAATATGTTCGATTATATTTCCAATTATCTACATATCCTGCATTGAGAAACTTTCTAACCAATCTCAGAAAACGTTCATCTGATATTCTCTCTTTGAGAGTGTTTATCAAGATGTTGTGGTCTATATTATCGAAGAAGCCTTTTATGTCTCCCTCTATAAACCAACGTGCCCCTGTAAACTGGCGTTGAATGTACGTTAGTGCTGTGTGGCAGCTTTTGTATGGTCTAAAGCCATGTGAAGTGCTTTCAAAACGCCCCTCATAAATAGCTTCTAATATCATACGTGCTACCTCTTGCACTAACTTATCCTCAAAAGATGGTATTCCTAATGGACGTTTGCCGCCACTCTTTTTAGGAATATAAACCCTCTTTGCAGGTTTGGGCTGATAAGTCTCATCTCTGAGGCTCTCAATAAGGTGTTCTATTCTCTGAGTGTTCATTTGGTCTATTGTTTTACCGTCTGTGCCCGATGTCATATTGCCTTGTTTGGCGTATATACGCTGATAAGCAACATAGAACATCTCCTCATTGAATAAGATGCGATACAATCTTTCGTACTTATAGTCCGAAACTTTGCTGTGTAAACATAAAGTGTTTAATACTTTCTCTGGATTTCTCATACGTCTCTCACGTTTTCCTTTGATTTATATTAAAATTATCAACTGCTTCCCTTCGCCATGTACAAGGCTTTCCCCTGCTCGGACTACTATGGAAGCTCCGTTGCCATGCCAAATATTCAAGAGCAAACTCTATAGCCTTACGGCGTTTTGGTTTAGGCAATCCCCATTTAGTTAGCGTAATAACTATTAGCGTGATAGACTGTCGGATGCGACGTTCACTCCTTTCTCCGTTTACTGCGGTTGTGCTGTGATCAGTTCTTGCCTCTCCTCCCAGAAGACTGAAAAGAGGTATCACAGTATGGCGTATATAATTGTCTTTCGCCATAGCTTCTACATTTGCCACTGAGCTATCGTTCAACCAATCAGGCTTCATCCTCATGTCTATCGTTCTCCCTTGCAATTCAGTCGCAACATGACAATTTGTTGACTTATCGCTTTTCCAACATGCTATACTCCCCCTTAGGTTTCCCCTTAGGATAAGTTGGCTGGGAGTAGGTTTTCTTTTCATTTTGTTACATCTATGAAATTTGAACTCTAACCTAATCTCTTGCTAAAGAGATATTTATTACGCTACCATTATGGGCGCACCCTCGGTGAAAAAAGGATTAAAAGCTATCGGGTGTTTTTCACTATACATATAATACACGCCATCCTCCCCGTTTGTACGCTGGTGGATCAGGTCACATAAACCCTTGTAACTGTTACCGATATCAATCAATATAATGTGGGTGTTCTGTTCCCAATACTGGCGGACAAGATGGTTCATAAAAAACGACTTGCCCGAACCTGAAGGTCCGATAACCAGCTTGTTACGGTTGGTAATGATACCACGACGCATCGGCTCGTCCGAGATGTCCAGATGCAGCGGTTTCCCGTTGGTCCGGTCTGCCATCTTGATGCCGAAAGGCGACAGGGAATCCGCATAGTTCGTCTCTCCGGTAAAGAAGCAGACTCCCTGCTCGATGAAAGTATAAAAGGACTCCTCGAAAGGAAAGTCACCCTCGCCACCGGGGATACCCGCCCAGTACAGGGTTGGTGCGTCAATGGTATTGTAACGGGGCTTGCATCCCATCAGTGCCAGAGCCGAACCGGTATCGTTCTTTATCACCTTCAGCTTCTCCCGGCTGTCCGACCATGCCATGACATTGCAATGGCAACGGATAGCAGTCAGCCCGAAAGAATGCGCCTCGTCCAGATAGGCATCGATCCACTGCTTGTTGAGCTGGTTGGCACGGCTGTACTTGGAGAGCGAATGCATGTTGCGTGCCGTCTTCTCAAAGCGTTGCAGGATTTCCGCCGAATCGTCGATGAACAGGAACTGGTTATAAATGTGGTCACAGGAGAGCATCAGACCCACTGGAGCGGCAAAGCTCAGACGGCAGTCACTGCGGTCGGTGGAATATTTCTCATACCGGGTATCTGTCTGGACACTGCCGGGAAGATCATCCACATCGGAGAGCGTATGCACGCAGAGAATATTATCCCCGATGCGCATCTTGGATGCGCTCATCTGGATGTCCTGCAATGTGGTCGTGTCCTGCTGTGAAAGAGAAAAGTATTTCTCAATCAGTCCGGCCTGTTGCGGCGTGCCGACAATCTCATCGGTGGTCAGCCGTTCCAGACGGATAAAGGCCGAGTCGTTCAGGATACGCTCGAACTGGTCGACGCTCTCCAGAAAGCGGCTGACCGTATCCTTGTCCCGGACCTCCTTCGGAATGATATTCCCCCGGCAGAGGATGGAGAAGTTACTCTCTTTGCGGCTACGCTCTTTGGTGGTTTTGGTGATGAAGAGATAAGAAAAATGGTTCAGGAAAGGCCGTTCATTAAAATGAAGTTCGAAGCTGCGGTCCAGAAAGCTCATCTCGTCCTTCTGCGTGTCGGCCTTATAATTCTCTTTCAGGAACCAGTCCTGCCGGTGTACTATCGTGTAATTCGGCAGTACCTTGACTGCCTTTGTTCATGTGCCGTGCATGGATGCGTAGTCTGCGGAAGTAACCGTGAATAGCTCCGGAAGAAAGACCTTGAAGCCGATAGTCACGTCCGCGTCTTTGGAGAGGATGCATCCTTCTTCCACGGACAGGATGGGAAACTTACTTTCCAGCGTTGCGGCTTTTAATATATTTCTCATGAATGCGTTTTTTAAATAAGGAAGATATACGTTTGCGATTGATGATATAGAACGGGTGGTATTTGACAGCTGCCAGCTTCATCAAGCCATTGGGACCGTACTTCTTGTTCAGGTGGAACACCCCGAAGACCAGCCCGAAAGCGGAGAGGACACCGAAGCCGATACAGAACCACCGGTCAATACCTATCATATAAAAGATAACGAACAACAGGAAGATGGCAAGCAAGCCGCCTGCAAAGAAGTACAAATATTGTGCCTGCAAGCCGTTAAACTCCACGCTGCGTCCGATCCCTTTGTTGATATTGTATTCCATAACCATCTATATTACAGGAAGAAGGAACGCAGGACGGTCGCTGCGACAATCAGGAAAACACAGGCTCCAAACCAGGAGCCGGCGGTTTTTCCGGTATCGGGGTCGCCTGATGAGAACTTGGAATAAACTTTTATCGCTCCGATTAACCCGACGATGGCTCCTGCGGCATATATCAACTTCGTGGCGGGATCAAAATAGCTGGAAAGCATGGATGTGGCCTTTGTGATACCGGCACTTCCGTCCCCTTCGGCATAGGCACTCAGGGTGGAAACAGCTATTCATGCGATAAGTACAGCCGTCTTTTTAAAATGTCTTTTCATATACAATCTACGAATTAAATGTGAATAAAAACCTTGTTTCAAATGAACCGCAGGAAACTTCCTGCGGTCCACAGCTTGCAATCACGATGTCTTTTTAGGATCAACCTGAATCATAGTAACCAATCATAGATACCTCCGTTTTTAAAAGGTTAATTACTTGTTTTGAATGTTCGCTCCGGTATAGGGAAAGATCAACCGGAATCATAGAAGCCTGTCATATCTTCTTTTCTAAAGGGTTATATACTACGTTTCAAAAACTCACTATTCCCGAATCAACCGGAATCGAAGAAATCTCTCATGCTTGTTCGTTTTAAAAATTATACACTTCATTTTAAAAGCTCACAACACCCGGATCATCCGGAATCAAAATACGGTCTCTTGCTCATTACTTATTTTCTATCTATTGTAGGCACATGCTCGGTAATATCAAATTCCCGGAGGATGTCGTCCTTATTCTTTCCTGTCAATAAATGGGGTTCGCCCCGGTCCACATACAAGCGCATATACCGTTTGAGTTTATCGCTGCTTCCCAGGACACTCGCCTGCAGTACCCTTTCCATGTTCGTGCCTTCCAGCTTCCGGAAAGTCTGCCGGGCCTGTTCCTGTTCCGTTTCCGTAAGCTCGTCCGACACCATTGCTTTCTCAATCATATCCATATCGTCAAAGGTGACACCGGTTGCCCGGTGGGAATTGCTCCGCTGTACGTATCCTGTAATTTCATAGCGTTCGGGAATCTCTTCTTTTTCTTCACCGGAAAAAGGGGAAGCCTCCTGCACATAGTCGATTTCAGGATAATTCAGTTTTTGAAAAGGAGCCGGAACTTCCGGGAATTTCGTGTTGTTCTCAAGGGTTTCGTGCGCTCGAAGAACCGGTTCTGTTTCCTTTTCGGGAGTAAAGGTATCACTCTTTTCCATGTTTGATTCAGGCTGTCCGCTATTGTCATCTATTGTCAGTGATTGTCGCATTTGATACCGGCTTTTACCTATGATCTCCGCTTCAGACACAGGGATTTCCGGGTGCGTGGCGGCAAGCGTAGGATGTTCGTTCTTGTCCTTTCTACCCCTCCAGGTGAAAATACTGCCTGTATGGACATACTTTTCAATACTCAGGTAAGAGGCATAAATGAACAGGATAATAAAAAGGTATTCCATGTCCTTATGATTTTAGTGATTGGTAATACTTTTCCAGTACGGCGTTTATCAATCCGCCGTTCTCTTCAAAATGATGCGCCAGCACCTGGTTAACAAAACCGGCTACGGTTGCTTCACCCCGTCCGACCGCCCATACCAGGGAAGAGATGCGGCGGTGCAAGTCGGCATCAATATGCAATGATTTACGGGATTTGGTTCTGACCGTATTCAGGAATGACGCCCTGTAAGCATTGATTTCCTCGACCGTAAATACGGGAGCTTCACTCTCCCCGGCAACTTCCTCTTCCACATCCTCCGATTTCGAGGATACACCTGTTGCAGGGGAGTCCGGTCGTATCGTCCCTTTCCTGGCGACGATATCCAATATGGTCTTCTCGTCAATGCTCCGGGGATCAAATTTCTTTTTTCCGCTGTCCATAGTTCCTGTTATTATAAGGTATGGGAATCATCCAGATGTGTCACGGCGCATAGCTCATCTACCAGTTCACAGAGGCCCGAACCTTTTATCTGGCGGTTGTCGGGAGGGAACAATGTAGAACGGAAGATACTGTTCTTCAAAGAACTCAACTCCTTGTTGTAGCGTTTGGTATCCGGTATCTGTGATTCCAGCAAGTGTAAATCCGCCTTCTGTATGACACGGTTCCAGGACTCGTAAGTCTCCTTCCGTTCACGCTTATCGACCATGTTCCAGAAAAGATAGATACCTTTCAGGTTGCAGTTGTGCCTGGCAATCAGTTCTTCCTCCACCACTTCGGCAAACTGGAGGGAACTCTGCATGACGACATTGTCCGCCTTTAAAGGGATGAAGATGTAATCTATTGCGGAAATAGTATGAACAACCCCTTCGCTGCGGAGGGTTCCCGGAAGATCGAACAATACGACATCAAAGACGGCATCCTGCTCTTCGATGTAGCGGTACAGATCTTCTATCGCTTTCTCCGGATTGCTTTTGATTACCGGATAGGAACGTTTCCGGATTTGTTCATGTTGCCGATAGAGGGCCACTTTGAGAAAATCGCTTTCCTGTACGCTTTCTATGTCCCGGTCACGCATCCGGGAGATGCTGTGCTGGGGGGAGTCGCAATCCACGACACCCACCTTCAGACTCTTCTGGTAATGAAGGATACTGGCCACCAGAACAGTGAAGGCAGACTTTCCGACTCCTCCTTTCTGGCTGGCGAATGCAATTAATAACGGTTCTTTTTTCATACGCTGTTTTTTTATAATCAGATAAAAATAGAATGCTGTAAAACTGTAATGCTTATAACTGTATATCCGTTCTACACTGCAAAAGAAAGGAATGCCGGAAAGAGATGAAATACCCTGTCATGGATAGTCATATATAGTCATGAATTGGCAGGGATTGACAGGAGGAAGTGCCGCAAGGCAGACAGAAGAGATTGCAATGAAAGAAAAAAATCCCTACCTCGTGTTTGAGGCAGGGACTAATAATAAAGGAGCGATACCGGTTACTTCAGGACGTAACCGGCAGCCTGCAAGTCCGTCAGGAAATGTTCAGGGGTGTCGGCAGCAACTGCCACGCCATGCAGCTCCCCGTAACGCCGGGCAAAGTTCTCCATATACTCCTGATCCGTACAATCATAGTCGAATCGGCTCCCCTCCCGGAGCTGCCGGACGAACTCTTCCGGGCTGGAGGCGGTTATCTGACCGCCATCCAGCAAATGATAAGTCTGTATCATACCGCTAATTTTTTAGTTCTAAGTTTAAAAAATAATTTCTGTTTCCCGTTCAGGAAGGGCAACCCCTCCAATGTCATCCGGCTGGGAAGGCTGGAGCTTTTCGCAAAGGTAATCAATCCGTTTAGGAATCGTATCCAATTCTCCATCTTTGTGAAGTTTGTCGTGCCGGAATGCTGGCGGAACTCAACGGTCCGGTGTCTGGAATAAGCCTCAAAATTAACCTTGTGGTACCGGTCATTATTAAAGACCTCCTGCAGGTCGTCAATCGTCCTGACCGCTTTAATTCTCTCGTCGGAAACACCGGAAAGACTTTTGCAGTAGGTATTGTTCCGGCGTGCTCTTGGCATAAAGGCATCAATCAGGTGTTCGAGATGCTTGTAGGTCAAAGCCAGATTCTTCCAAGTGTCCAGACTGAACCCAGCCGCATCCATATGGACATGGAATCCGCAACTGTCATTCACTTTTGCATTACAGATGTCAAGTACCCAGCACACCGTCTCCAGCTCTTTCAGACCATTCTCACCCACCAGTATCGGGCTGACCAGTTCGAAAGTGTTATTTCCCTGCAGGCTGCTGTCTGTCACGAGTTTCCAATGATCCCTGGTCGTGTGGTTATACCCCTCAACGGAAACTCGGATACCGGCCTCTCTCAATTCGCGTGCCAGTCTTTCCATATTACAGTTATAGGCTTCAATCTCAATGCCGAACTTGTGGGTGAAGGTGTAATCCATCAGGACAGATACAATTCTGTTCTGCAAAACTCCACCCTCTCTTTCGAGCATTTTCTTCTCAACGTTATATACAAAACCATAGTTGCCGCGTGTCACCAAATCGGCAATCTCCCTGCGTGTCAAACCCAGACGGAGCAACTGCTCGATCTTGCTCGTCTTGGTGGTACTCTGTTCTAAGATATTTCTAACTTGCTCGTTCATAGCTTTTTGTCCTTTATTATTATACCACTAAGGTAGCATAATAAACCCATATATCATAGTATTAGAAGCCTTATTGTCAGCTTATTAGCTTAGTTTGACTAAGGCTAAATACCCTTATTTAATGTATCCGTTTATAACATTGCAGCAATCTACAGTTCAGGGAAGCTGTCTCTCTTCTCATCGTTTCCCCGATTAGGGAGACTGGATAATTATGCTTATTTTTGTTCTTTGAAAACTTAACCCGTAACGAATGGATTATGATGAAATACCTGATTGTGTCCGACATACATGGCTCGCTACCGGCACTGGAACAAGTACTGGCTTTTTACAGGGAGCAGCAGTGCGGAATGCTTTGCATTTTGGGAGACATCCTGAATTATGGTCCCCGCAACGGAATACCCCAAGGACTGGACCCGAAAGGGATCGCAGAACGCCTCAATGCGATGGCCGACGAGATTGTCGCCATCCGTGGGAACTGTGATTCGGAGGTGGACCAAATGCTGCTTGACTTTCCCATCCTGTCCGATTACGCCCTGCTGGTGGATAACGAAAAACGTTTCTTTCTCACCCACGGACATATCTACAATGAGGACAGACTGCCGAAGGGAAGGTTCGACTGCCTTTTTTATGGTCACACACACCGGTGGAAACTTGAACGGACAGAGCATACGGTGGTCTGCAATACCGGCTCCATCACTTTCCCGAAGGATGGAAACGTGCCGACATTCGCTGTTTACTGTGACGGCGCGTTATCCGTCCACCGGCTGGACGGCAGCAAGCTGAAAGAACTTTCTCTCTGATGGGGAGTGTATGGTGATAGCCTTTTATAATTGTAGTTTTGTATAAATATAGTCTTGTATAATTGTTTATCTATTATCTGAATATCCCAATATCTGAATATATCAATATCCGATTATCCAATTATCAAAATACACAAACCCCCAATTATTCAGTTATCACCGTATAACATTCCAAGAGGCTACAGATATAATACTATCCGGATTATCCGGTTATCAAAATATCCGGTTCTCCGAATATTCAATTATCCCCAAAGAAACCCCTTTGAACCGCCGGAGAATTGTAGAACGCTCTACAATTACAGGAAACTACACCCCGTTCCGGCTCTGCAATGTTGGTGAAAATTACCAACTTCCCCGAATGGACAGACCGGAATGGGGGGAGGTTGCCATCGAAAGGAAGGCATCAAGCGGAGCAATCTACAGTTCTACTTAAAAGCGTTGTCCCCGTGGAGGGGACAGCAAGTTGTGTTTTCGTTAAACGAAAACGGAACGGTTTAACAGCTTCTTGCCGCCCAACCGTTCCTCCCGAATTATAGCTCCGGAGTCGCATAAGATTAACTGATATACAATTGGAGCAAAGTTGTTTTAGTATTTTTTTATTAAAGAGAGAATTCTATTTATCTTATTTTCATTATATTAAATGAGATAGGATTGTTAGATAGTACTGATCATATCATTTAATAGAATAAAGATGGCATCGATAAAGATAAAATTCAGAAAATCAAAGATAAGAAACAAGAAAGGCTCTTGTTTTATCCAGTTGATTCATAAACGTAAAATGACCACCATGTCTACAGGTATCAAACTGGACGAAAAGGAATGGGACAGCTCCCGGGAATGTGTATCATTTAAAAAGGCGACACCGGAACATGCGAGAGAATTACTCTCCATGCAGGGGCAACTGGAAAAGATGGTAACTGAACTGGAAAGCCTTGTCAGGGAGAAAGAAAACAGCAACACAAAGTTCACCGTAGAAATGCTGGTCGAGGAATACAACGGTATGGGACTCTCTAAGAGTTTCTTCTCCCTGATGGAACACCGCATCCTGCTGCTGGAAGAGGCAGGCCAGAAAAGAACCGCTTCCAATTACCGGGGAGCACTGCGTATGTTCAAGGCATTTCGGACCGGGAAGGATGTGTACTCGGAAGATATTACGGCATTGTTGATGGAAGAATTTGAGATGTACCTCAAGAAGAGAGGTAACGGGCTGAATTCGATCTCTTATTATATGCGGATATTGAAAGCCGCCTATAATTATGCACTGAAAAAACGGTGGATAAAAGAAAACAAATATCCGTTTCAGAATGTATTCACGGGTATTGAAAAAACAGCCAAGCGTGCGGTGGACGAAGGGGTGGTACAGAAACTCGGACAGCTGGACTTGCAGAGCAAGCCTATGCTGGACCTCGCAAAAGATATGTTCTTTTTCAGTCTCTACACACGGGGGATGAGTTTCATTGATATTGCCCGGCTCAAAAAAGAGAATATAAGCGGAAATATTTTAGTTTATAAGCGGCATAAGACCAATCAGAAGATAGAAGTCACTTTGCCCGATTGCGCCATGCGGATCATACGGAAGTATGCTGCCGTCATGACCGAGTCGGAGTATTTATTCCCATTGCTGTACTCGCCGAAGAGAAAGAAAACGACGGTCTACCCCACCGCGTTGCACAACCATAACGACCGTTTGAAAAAGATTTCCGGACTGCTGGGGCTATCCACCTGCCTGACGTCCTATACTTCCCGTCATACGTGGGCCAGCCTGGCCAAGAAGAACGGTGTGGAAACTTATGTTATCGGTGAGGCCATGGGACATACTTCGGAAAACACGACACGCATCTATCTGACATTCTTGGATAATACGGTTCTGGACAAGGCCAATGAAGTCGTTATCAATTCAATCCAATGATAACTTTTCATGCCGTTCAGGAGCGATAATTGAAATAAATCATTTATATTTGTTGGGAAGCGTTTTGAATTTCTTTACAACACCTCTCTAAAAGAGGAGGATGTAGAAAAATACATCCTCTCTTTCAGGCACAAAGTTACTTGTTATCAGGGTCCCCTCTTTTACAAAAAAAGTGCAAACTTTTATAGTTTTGGTGCAAAATAGGGATTTACGGGGAAAGTAATCCGTTTATAGACGTTTGTCACGCAATTCTTGCGGTGATTTATCGAAATATTTTTTGCAAAACGTGCTCAGGTAGGCTTGTGAAGAAAACCCATATTCGGCAGTAATTTCAGTGAACGTTTTTTCCGATACTACCAAATCCCTGTAAATCAATTCTGATTTCCGCTGGGAAATCCATTTGTGCGCAGACTCTCCGAAGGCATCCTTAAAACGGCGTTTGAAGGTATCGACACTCAGATTCATTTGCCGGGCAAAGTCCGGTATATCTTTCATTGATAAATAATTCGTCATAATATAGTCTTTAAACCCCATGTCCTTGCCCAGCAGAGGATAGAAAAAGGTAGCCAGCTCTTCTTTGGTATAATAGGCACGAAGCATGATAAACAACTCCCTTTGCATCAGTTCGTGATAATGCACGCAGCTTAATCCGTCATCCAGACATCGTTTCACAAGGGTGAAAAACATGCTCAGAACTTCCCTTACGGGCAGTTTCTTGAAATTATAAACATACTTTTTCGGAAGAAAATCTAAAAGATGCTCAAAAGAGAAGCGGTTGCAAAAATCGATATTTTGCACGAAGGAGCAACTTAAAATCGTACTATCCTCCAATACGCTGACATAACAACAACTGTTTCTTGGAAATAATACCATCTCTCCCGCTTTCTGAATCCGGTCCCTGTAACCATTGCAGGTGATAAGGGCTTCTCCCTCGAGCAGGAAAACGATTACGGAATGCTCCACTTCAAAAAGATGGAGATCCTGGCTTTTTGTGAATCGAAGCACTTTGAAAGTGGCTTCCGGCTGTAGCTGATAGTTATAGCAGGTAGTGTGTTCCTGCTTGTAAAATAGACTCATAGGCTAAATGTTTTAAATTTGTTTTAAAATATGAAGCGTAATTGCCAAGCATATATTTCATTCAACACATTATTAATGAACCATTATAAATATATAGGAATATACTTTCAACTTCATCTGTTTTAAATAATGTTTTAAACAAATTATCGAGCTGTTTTTAATTTGTTTATTATCAAATAAATAGCAAGTAATTATATTCTTTCTATTCCTCTTTTAGAGAGGTATAAATATAATAATATAAATTTTAAAAGACGTTGGACTATGTTTGCAATGAATACATATCAGGAATTTCATTCTTCAAATCCACCTCTTATAAAGAGAAATATAAAAAAACAGCTGTTACGGGACAGATTCCTTAACAGCCTTTTTTATTGTATGAAATTTGATTTGAACACAGAAAATAGAAGCTTGAGATATGAACAAACTAACAATTACCGACTGCGTCAAGGACAGGGAAGGTAGGAATGTCAACGATATCTATATCTACTTTTTTACAGAAGGATATTCGCCGATAGCTTACGGAAAATCCGCCCTGCTTTTAGAAAAGCATTTTCCACAGTTCCGCGTGAAGCGTGTCTTGGATTCGGACAACAAAGAATATTTTGCTGTATGGGGATTCCCACTCGAACCGCTGATTAAGAAGTTCGACAGATACCATCAGTTGGTGGATGACAAGTGTATACAATTTATAGATGTATGCCCACAATAGAGCAACCGGAGAAATAGAACAGACTGATTTGAGCCGCACGGATAGTTACGGGTGTACAAAATCCAATCCGCAGGCAGTGGCATAACGTGAAAAGCTAAGTAAACAAATAAGTGGATATAATAATAATGATGAAACAAAAGATTTTCTTTTTAATAATGATCTTCATCGCAGGGGCCTGGCAGACAGTCCGGGCTCAGGACGTAGCCATCAAGACCAACGGGCTATACTGGCTCACCACTACCCCCAATGCCGGGGTGGAGTTTGCGCTGAGCAATAAGGTGACGCTCGACGTCTCGGGCGCATACAATCCGTGGACATTCAAGGATGACAAGAAGATGCGCTTCTGGCTGGTTCAGCCGGAAGTGAAATACTGGCTTTGCGAGAAGTTCGAAGGGCACTTTGTGGGGCTGCACCTGCACGGGGCGCAATACTTCGGCGGGTTCAGGGACAAACGCTACGACGGCTACCTTGCCGGAGGCGGATTTACTTACGGGTATGACTGGATATTGTCTCCGCACTGGAACCTCGAAGCCTCCATCGGTATCGGTTACGCCCGCCTGTGGTATAAGGAGAGCGACCGCATCCCTTGCCTGAAATGCTACGAGAACAAGCATAAAAACTATTTCGGCCCTACCAAAGCCGCCTTATCACTCATTTATGTATTCTAAACCGTTCATCCGTATGAAAACAAAGATACAATATATCGCCTTGGTTGCCGGCATCGGTTTGCTGTCGGGATGCGCCGCCACGAAGAAACAAGCGGGAAAGGTGGTTACGACTACCCCTGCACCGTATGTATTGGCACCGGACACCGCCAACCGCATCCACATGGATATGACGTTCCACGTGCCGGAAAACTACCTGAAGAAACGCAGCCGCCTTGTCATTACCCCGCAACTGATGAACGGTACGGAAGTGAAAGACGAATATATGCCAGTGGTGCTCGATGCGCCCATCTACAGCAAGAAGACGAACCGGAAAGTGGTTCTGGAAAATTATAAAGACCCTTACGGAGCGCGGGCGGTGAAAACCGGAAAAGCGAGCCGCTCGTTCGACCTGCCCTATACGCAGACAGTAACGCTGCCCGAAGGTACGGAAAGCGGACAGATTATCGCGATTGTTTCGGCCGACGGCTGCGGTGAATGCAGCGGCATCGACACGATAGACATCGCCGCCATCAGCAATCCGGTTTCGCTGATGGGTGACGTGAAAGAGTCCCTGCAACTGGCATGGATAGAGCCGGAGTTCGTCATTCGCCCCAAAGTATATGAGGGACGTGGAGAAGCCAACCTGCAGTTCGCCATCAATAAGTCGGATATCAACCTTGCGATGGGTGACAACCGCAAAGAGATGGAAGGGATGCTGAACGCCCTGCAACCGATATTGCATGACACGCTTGCCATCCTGGGCAATGTTACCATAACCGGACTTGCCTCCGCCGACGGTTCGCTGCCCTTCAATACGGCCTTGTCACGCAACCGTGCGCAAGCCGCCAAGGACTGGCTGGTCGGCCAACTTCATCTGAACGCCGCCGCCCAACGCACCTTCAAGGTCAGCTCACGCCCGGAGGGATGGGAGCCTGTATTAGCCGCCATGACAGCAGCCGGAGACAAGGATTCTACCGCTGTAAAAGAGATATTAAAAAAATACGTTCACGAGAATGACGACGTGCAGGAACGCCACATCCGCCGCCTCGCTTGCTGGAACAATATCAAAACCAACTATCTGCAGAAAGACCGTAAGGTAGAGTATGCATATACCTATACCATGAAAAGTTTTACGACCGATACCGAATTGCTGGAGATGTACGACTCACGCCCCGACGCGTTCAACGAGGAGGAACTGCTGCGAGTATCGACCCTGAAAAAGGACTATGAGGAGAGAAAAGAAGTATACAGGACCATCCTTAAATACTTCCCCCAATCGCAGACAGGAGCTAACAATCTGGCCGTGCTTCTGCTTCGTGAGGGAAACTCGCAGGGAGCGCTGGATGTATTGGCAGAGCTTGCCAAGCACTCGCCCGAAGTACTGAACTCCATGGCTGCGGCATATGTATACCAACATGATTACGAGAAAGCGGTAGAGCTGCTGCAGAGTGTAGACCTGCCATCGGCAAAATATAATCTGGGACTTATCAAGGCACAGCAGCGCAAACTTGCCGAGGCATACACCCTGCTGAAACCGTTTGCCGACCTGAACAGTGCCATCGTGGCTTTGAGTGTCAACGAGAACCGGGAAGCCGAACAGATATTGCTCCGCCTGAAAGACGAGCGGCCGGTAGCCGAATACGCCCGTGCCCTGACCGGTGCCCGGCTGGAAAAAGACCGTATGTTCTACGGCCATATCGGGGCGGCCTGCCAGGACGGCGAGCTGAAAAGGCGTGCTGCCGGAGAAGCGGATTTTATGCGCTACCGGAAGGATGAACAGTTCGGGAACCTCATTAAGTAAGACCGGATAAGATAAAGTAAAGAAGATGAAAAATATAGCTTACATACTACTATTATCAATCGTGCTGTGCAGTTCGTGCGTGCGGGATGAGATAGAACCGTGTCCGCCGCTGACGGTCAACATCACGGTGAAGGACAAGAACTACTTCAACGTGGACAAGGTGGCACTGGAAGAGAGGAAAAGTGAAGACCTTGCATTCAAGGAATACGTGCCCACGCTCTATTACCAACTCCGCAGTGCCGTAACAGGCGAGGTGGTGGAAGAACAGGGCGTGTTTGAGGTGACGGGTGACGGGAAAGCTTTCCCTATCACATTCTGCGAGTGCATCCCTCACGGGAAATATGTATTGACCACTTGGGGAGGATTGAAGGACAACACGCCACTGGGGGATGACCCCACTTCCATCGAGTTCCATCTGAACCATGCCGAAGGCAAGGATATCTATATGACTAACGACACGCTGGACTATGACGCGTGGAACTATGACTATACGGTAGAGATGGAGCGCACCAAAGGCAAACTGCTTATTCAGGTGGAAAACTTACCCGAAGAAGTCCGCTATTCCGATAAAACGGTAAGCGGTCTGTTCCAGGACTTGGATTGCGAGTTCAATTATTTCAATCAAACTTCGGTGCAGACGATGGCCGAATGGGAAGCGGAACCCGAAATCGTGACGAAAACGGTGCTCACGCCTTCGGTCAAGGAAAAAGGGTCGGTGGTGAAGGCTGATTTCTACGACGACCCGGATAGGAACATTCCGGTCCTTTCGCCCGAAAAGGTGAATGTGACGATGAGTCGCAACATGCTGACTGTGCTGAAATACGTATATGATGGCAGTGGAGGATTCACGATTTATATTCTTGTGAATGACAACTGGGAGAAGGTGCATGGTATGGAAATAGACTGAATTATAAGTGTTAGAAAACATATTGTTTAATTTAAATTCAAGAAAGATGAAAAAGAATTTCTTTAGTGCCGCATGGCTAATCGCGGGTGCGGCGGTAATGTTCTCATCATGTAGCAATGATGAAGATGTGATTAACGGTGGAAATGGTAACGGTAATGAGCCGGTGCAGATTATTTCCATGCAAGTAGCAAACACCGGTGACAATTTTCTCGGTACCCGTGCTGCGAACGACAGACCTCTTTACAGTTCTGCTGCTATGCAGAACATTGAGAATGTCAAGGTTGTATTGTACAAACTGGAAAACGTTACTAGTAGCTCCTCTGATGCGGAGAAAAAAGCAGCTATGTACGGTAGCAAGACAATTGTTGCCGAGAAAACATTCACTCCCTGGATGAACGGTGGTGTCAGCAGCACTTATAATGATGCAACTAAGGGTCATGGCCGTCAGGCTTCATGGACTTTGGCTACTGCCGACTTAATCAAAGATGAAGGTGTGTATGCGGCTTATGCGGTTGGTTACAATACTGACAACTATACCGAGCTTGGAACTTTTAATGGCTTAGCAAAAGGAGGTAGCATTACAACTCCTTTGAATGTTACAGTAGGGAATGGAGGAGTAAAAGAAATCTTTGCAGGAAGCGCATTGTTCGAAGTTACAAAGAATACGCAAGTAGTGGAAGGCGCGGATGTAGATTCTTATCATTTCAACGTCTCATTAACCTTGCACCGCCAGGTTGCCGGTTCTATCGGTTACTTCACCAACATCCCGACAAAGGGTAATGCAGACTATGCAGACAAAGAAGGTGCCAAATTACGTCTTGTTGCATCTGCAAAAAATACACAAGCTGTATTTGCAGGTTTCAATAGCGTGTATACCGGATTACCCGGTGAGTCTGCTACAAATGTAAAATATGTAGTAAACGGTCATACTTCTGCTACTGCCGATGCGAAATTCTATGGTTCTACTGCTAATAATGATGCATTCTCTGTATATGAGATTGAATTAGCCGACTGGTTCAAGGGAACAAGTATGGATACCAACAACGACGGTCTTTTAAATGAGCTGGATACCGATTGGGCAAATCCCTTAGACGCTACAAACAAAGACATTGTAAAAGTCGATGCAGGTTCCGTTCTTGGTGGCAGCTTCATGATTCCGTTTGAATTGGTAGAGAATAAAGCTACATTCCAGTTGCAGATGCTTGATGCTGATGGCGGTATTATCAGATACTGGAATATCCGTCTTCCGCAAGCAAATACTGCTGATTCTCAAATCGGTAAGAATGTTACAGTCGTTGCTAAAGGCGGTACTGAATCAGTAGGTTCAGTAGAAGAAAACAACATCAACTACAGTATTGTCCGCAACCACCTCTACACTATCGGTAAAAGAGATGGTGGTGATGTTCCTACAGATCCGGATCCTGACAAACCTCAGGATTTGAACGATGAGACATTGATCTTGCGAGTGAACGACAACTGGGAAATGATTCATCACATGGAAGTGGACTAATAAAGTCTCTCTTTGAAACCAGTTAAAATAATTGTTTCATACCCTCTCCGGGTAGCTGCCGGGGCTTCGTAGCCCGGTAGCTTTCCCGGATTGTTCGGCAAAAGGCCGAATGACTCCTTTCGATTTTTATAAATCTACAAAAAGATAATATTATGAGCATATTTCTTAAACCCGTTCAACGCCGCAATCCGGCGGACGAAGACGCTCCCATGAAATGGTATCCCGTGCAGTATACCACCAAGCTGGTAGACGAAACCGAAGTGGCCGAACTCATAGCCGACGAAACCACCCTCAACCCGATGGAAGCGCAAATGGCCATCCGCCAGCTCCGCAAAGTGGTGCAACGCCTCCTGCTCGATGGCAAGAGCGTGAAGCTGGGCAACTGGGGCACGTTTAATGTCACCCTTAATACCGAGGGAGCCGACACGAAAGACGCCCTTACCGCCCGCAACGTCAAGATGGTGAACATCAACTTCCAACCCGGCACCGAGCTGAAAGCTGCCATGCAACGAGCCGACTTCGTATGGCTGAACAAAATAACCGCCGACAACAACAGTGGTGGCGACAGCGATAGTCCCGATATAATCAACAATGGCGAAGACGATCGTCCCGTCATTGAATAACCCGGTCGCCCAACCCGTTTTTCTGAGTTGGGCAACTCAGCTCGGCAAGTTGGGCAACTTACAGTTCTGAGTTGGGCGACTCACGACATCAAGTCGGGCAACTTGCCAAGCCGGGTCGGGCAACTTTCAAAAAAGGTCCGGTATACCCATTCAGTCGGTATACCTGACCCGGAAAAATAAAAGAAGAAAGATTAAAATGTAATCCATGAAAGAGATTTATCCATACGATTTTGACTGCAATAGCAACGAAGAACATTACTCGCTCCATACGCGGATTTTGGATTTGGTGATAGCGAACCCCATTTCCTATACCCATCTGAAGGACCTGATGAGTAAGTATGAAGTGACGCTGATGGCGGAGAATGATTGCATAATGGGAATAAAATCGAATAAGGATATTCCCGATATTGAGAAGACGGATAAAACAAGAAACAAAATATACACGTGTATCATCGGCTTTATTGAGATAGGATTATGCTCTACGATAAAGGCGAGAATAGAGGCTGCTCAATTATTGGATAACATAAATAGAATACAACTCGCTGACCTTAAATTTCAATCAGGAGAAGCTAAAGACCATATCGAGATATTTATAGAAGAAGTAAGAAAAGACAAATATCTCAAAAGTTCAGACATATTAGGTTTGGAAGAATATCTCGTGGAACTGTATAAGGTAAACGAGAAATACATAACCGGTAAAAAACAAATAGGGGCAACTACCATTTCGTGGGCCGCCCATAAAAACATTAAAAAGTTACGGCAAAGAGTTGACGCTGCTTATCTTGAAATAGCGAAAACAATCAACACCCTTTATCAGAAAAACGCCCTCGTTACCAAGAGCAAGGCAATCGAGCAGGCAATCGATACAGTTATCGACAGCGTAAACGCACTCATCATCCAACAGCAACAGGCCCTCTTGCGGACAGATGTTGACTGATTACTACATCCTATAGAATTAAATTCAATTAAATATGAAGACAAACAGTTTACTCATTATCCTACTTTTCTTCTCCCTTTTCCACATACAAGCGGAGGGGAAAACGGTGGTCGGCAATCCACGTTTCCCACGTAAAGCGTTAGTGGCCCCCGATTGTTTAATAAACGATTTAATAAATGTAGTAAAAGTGGGCTCCGGTACATCCGGCCTAAACAATCTGCTGGATGAAAATATCGATAATTACGCAACCTTGGGTGGACTGGCGGGAGTAGGCGCTTTGGTCGATCCCGTTATCCGGGTGAAAGACCGGGAAAATTATTATCCTGCCGGCACAGTAGCAGGCTTCTGCATACAATCGGAAGCGGGAAGTAAGCTGCTTTCGTTAGACTTGCTGAAAGGTCTTTCCATGATGCTGTATAAAGACGGAACATTACAAGAAACAATCGCAGTGGAGCAGGGACAAGGTGCTGTGCTAAAACTGGATCTGATACAGATTTCTACCTCCAACCAAGTAAATACGTTCCTTACGGTTACCTCTACCAAAGAGTTTGATGAGGTAGGATTTGCCGCTACCGGCGTGAATGTGGATGCGCTCGAAGCATTGAAAGTAAAATATGCCTTCGTGGGAGATGCGCAGGATATGCCACTTATTACGAAGAATGTACCGGGGATAGAGGCGGGATTAATCGCTCCCACACCTCTGTTTAAGAATCGGCTGATAGATGACGATCTTACCAACCATGCTACCTCTACGGGACTTTTAGGACTTGTTGATGTAGGTGCTACCGTCTCTTTGTCGTGGGAGAAAGAATACCCCAAAGGGACCAAGGTCGGGTTCGTGTTTGCCGATGTCAATATTTTGAACTTAGGATTATTGAACACTTTTACTATCCGACTGACCGATAAGAATGGAAAAAGCACCTCCACCGTTATTAATACTACTGTGTTAGGCCTTAGCCTGATTGGTGCGGAGCAGAGGGATGTTTCCATCTTAGCGACACAGGCATTTAATAAAGTGGAGTTGATTATTGGTGGATTGGGGGTTAGCGCAAGTGGACGCGAGTATTACTACGGCTACATCCAAAATCCCCCTCTCGTAGCTCATAACCACAACCTCGGCCTTAGCGCAGATGCCACCCTTTGCGACAATGAAACAGCGTATCAACTGAGTGCCGACGAAACGGTGACATGGTCGTTAGTCAGCAAACCTGATGGAGACAATACCGTTACAGTAGATGCCTCGACCGGAGCGGTAACCAATATGACTCCGGGAGTAACCGGCGACTATGTATTCCGGGCCACCGCTTCCGACGGGTGTACAGGCACGGTGACAATAACCAAGGGAGTAACCATCACCATCGATCCCGATTGTAACCGCCCCCTAAATGAAAATGTCGAATTATCGACCCAAGTGTACGATTCTTCCGGTTCGTTGCTCACAATTGACAATCTGAAAAACAAAGAAAACATAACAGATGCCAGCATGAGCACCTATGCTGAGTATACCGGAGGGGTAACATTGGCAACGAATATTCAGATCGTAGGCGTAAAACAAACAAGCAGCGCAGCCACTAAGTGGAATAGCGGCACGCAAGGCAGCCGGGTGGGGTTTGTGGTAGAAGCAAACCAAACCTTGCTGAATGCCGATGTCCTTGAGTTCTTTCGGGTACGTCTGTATAATAGTGCTACAGGTACCTATGTTCATGAAAGTGTGATTGACAATAGCAACGTTGTCTCTGCCGGGCTGATCGGTGGCGACCCTGCCGCCAAGGTACGTTACAGCATTCAGGTTCCTGCCGATACGGAATTTGATGAGATTACGCTCTGGAAATCGGGCGTTTTATCTGTCGGACTTTCCACTCTGCGCATTTATGGCGCATTTATAGAAGATGCCAGTCTCAACTGCTATTCCGATGATCCGCTGGGATGTAGCAGCACTCTGATCTCTACCGGCGACGGTGCGCATATCAATTACGATGCGACCGGTTTTACCGGACTTGTCAACGCCGCTGCGGTCCTTTTAAATCTGGAAAAACTAATAGATAACGACATAACGACCTATACGCATACAACAGGCATCCAGGTCGGTTCCCAAACGGCTATTGCCGTAAAATTAGGCCGGGAATACAACCATACCCATCAGGTAGGTATCGTGATTGATAAAACGACCTGGCTGGCCGGCGTGAAACTTGCCAACTGGATGACATTGGAGACGTTCTATGATGGCCGCTCTACAGGCGACAAACAGACCAGTTGGGAAGTGCTGGGGCTGGATGCTATCGGATATGGGGATAAGGTCTACCTGATCCTTCGTCCGCGAGCTACTTACGATGAAATACGCATCTCGGCTACCGGTCTGGCCAGTGTGCTGGATGCAACAAAACTATACGGTATCTTTGTGCGCAACGACACCGATGGAGATGGCGTTCCCGATTGCGGTGATGAAGAATCATGCCCCGACGACAATACCACCCTGACAGATGTAGCCCTGACCAGACACATCTGCCAAAACAACTCTATCACCATTACCGGCAAGGGAGTTGCGGGAAACAGCTATACCCTGTCCTGTCCGGCACAAGGCATCGCTTCCCTGTCCGTTACCATCGAAAATGCCGATGGTACTTTCAGCTGGAGCTACGGCCCGATGCCTAACAGCGGGCATTTCTCTCTGATCATACAGGACAAAAACGGACGTGTCGTATCGAACCCTTCGTTTACTGTCCATCCCCTACTCACCACCTGGAAACAAAGCCCTGGCGATACCGACTGGAACAATTGGGATAACTGGACGAACGGATCGCCCCTGACCTGTACAAATGTGATTATCCCTTCCAATTGCGATACTTATCCGGTATTAACAAGTACTGGGGCCGATGCGAACGGATGCGCCAATATCCACTTTGAAGCGGGAGCGGAAGTGCTCAAAACGCATCTCCTTACCTATACCAAGGCCTCGGTCGACCTGACGCTCACCCCCGACCGCTACTACATGCTCTCGGCTCCGCTCAAAAGCATGGTGACAGGCGATATGTTTATCCCCATTGACGGCAACCCGGCGGTATTTACACCTGCTAATGCCTCAAGTGCTCCGCAGAACCGTTTCAACCCCCGCATCTACCAGCGTATCTGGGCAAACAATGCCAAAGGGCAATCGCTGACAAACAATAACGTGGTCGTTGCGCCCGACGAAACCCGGTGGACACCTCCTTTCAATGCACTTGCCGAAGCCTACCGGATGGGTGAAGGATTCTCGTTGAAGGCCGTGCAAGGGGCCGCAACCTCACCGCTGACCTTCCGTTTCCCAAAGGAGCATACCGAGTATGAGTATGTGGGGGGCGATAATGTGCCGACAGGTATTAAGGAGACTATTACCCGTACGGATGCCGGACGTTTCATTCATGATGGCAATACGCTTCCCTTCTCTGTCACATTGACCAACAAGGAGAGCGGAACAGTTTTTCTGGCGGGCAACCCGTTTATGTCGCACATTGATATAGCGGCTTTCTTGAAAGCAAACAGTAGTATCACCTCCGTCAAAGTATACGATGGCAACAGCAGCAACTCCCTGATACTTGCTAATGGCCAATTGTTGAGCAGCGAAACCAATTACACCAAGATCGCCCCGATGCAATCGTTTTTTATAACGACTGCCGGAACTTCCAATGCACAATCTGTTACCTATACCGAAGATATGTTAGTGACCGGAGGCGGCAATCAGCTAAGAAGCGCATCTGCCCCCGACCCGGTAACACTACTCCTTGCCGCCAACACCGGGAGCTACACCGCCAAGGCAATGCTCCGGATCAATCCGGATGCTTCCGACAGGTACGTGGCCGGTGAAGATGCCGAAATACTGATCGACAATGAAGTCCGCCCCGTTATCGCTCTCTTTAGTGTGGCCGACGGAAAGGCACTTGATATTCAGCAAGTGAGCGAGAGTACCGAAATCCCGCTGGGTTTTCATTTGGAACGTCCGGCAGCTGTAAGCCTCTCTATCAGTCATGCCGGTCAAGGTCTCTGGACCGGTTGGAGCCTGCTTGATGCCCAAACCGGAAAGAGATATCCGCTGGATAGCACGGCAGCAATCGACCTCGGTCTACTGAGTACTAACATCGGACGTTTCTTCCTGAAGAACGAAGTAGCTACCGGTAACGAGTTTCCGGAACTGTCCGGCAACCGGATTTATTGCTCGCGTATGGATGCGTCAGAGCAGGTTGTCGTTCGTTCTACCACAGAGCAAATGAGTCGTTGTGAAGTCTATTCCATTACAGGCGAGCGGATAGACCGCGCCGCATACGCTGCCTCCGAATATCGCTTGAGATTGACACAGGGTGTGAACCTGATCAAAGTAGGCCTGCCGGATGGAACTTCTCAGGTATTTAAACTTTCATGCTTTTAAAAAAGAAAAATAGAACAGATATGAATATCAAATCAGGTTACAAATCACATTGTCTGCTAATCCCGCTCTTGTGTCTCTTCGCAATGAGTTGCAGCCAGGAGATACCCATCGCGCCGGAAGAGGACACCGGCAAGGAAGGGCAAGTGGAGTTGCTACTTAATACCTCTACCGGACTGACTACACGCACACAACTTCCGGGACCGGACAACTTGCAGCATGTACGGGAGGTGCAGTTGTATATATTCGATGGCACGGCGGATGCATCCACCTGTGTCGCTTCCGAGGATGTCTCATGGGAACATGCTGCCGGAGCAGAAAACGGACTGCCCACAAAGGAGCAGCGATACAAAGTAAAGTATGCCGGTTTCGAGGCATCAAAGACCTACACCTTTTTAGCCGTCGGGCTGGACGATAAGTCGGGTGCAACCTATAATTTACCGGCTGCTATTGGCGTAGGAACAACTTTGAAAGAGGCCAACGCCGTTCTTGCCTTCGGCCAAGGGCGCGAAGCTATTGCCTGCTCCGAACTTTTCGCCGGAGCGTCTCAGCTGACCACTACCAAGCTGGGAAGCGGAACCGTCCGGGTAGATCTCTATCGTCGTGTAGCGGGTGTGATGGGCTATTTTATCAATATCCCAACGGCGATAAACGGAACGGATGTTGCCTTTCTGCGGATCAAGTTATATAAGGCGCAAAACAGGAGTGTTCCCTTGTTGGTACAAACTCCGGACGTAATCATGCTTCCTATAGAGGAGACCGCCGATAACCGGATTCTGGTAGATATCCCCTCTTCCGGATTTGTCACCGATGGCACTACCTCGAAAGGCTCCTACGTCCTCCCGATGATTGCTCCGTTCGCAACGCTTGAGGCCGCAACAGCCGCCGGATATGCTAGTGATATTTATGTAAAAGACTACACCCTGTGTGTAGTCTTGGCCGACGCCTCTGGAAACGCCTTGCGCACCCAGAGAGTAAGAATGAAAAATGTCGATAATGCCGATACCTCGGGCGGTACCGGCATTATCGTCTCCACCGACGCCTACCGTTTCCATATCCTCGCCAATCAATTTTATAGCATCGGCAGCAAGGATGCTCCGGTGGATTTGGGGGGTGATGGGGATGATATTGTGATAACGGTCAATTCGAATTGGTTATGGGTTGGAGATGGACAGGATGAACTTCCTATTCTATAAAAATATAATACAAACAAATATGAAATATATAATTATACTTTTTATTTCATTCTTCTACCTCCTCACTTCCTGTAGTGATGAGGAATTACAGGAAGTGAGCAAAGTGAAAACAATTCCTATTACAGTCACTCTGCCGGGAACAGATATAGTGACGAAAACAGGGGGTATAGATGGTCCGCCGTCTGTTCCTGGAGATGCCTGCGAAGTGGATCATGTACAGGTTATTGTCTATAAAAACAAGCAGAAAAGGGACGCTTCAGAAGATTATAATGCCCGAAGCGCGGAGCAATATCAGTATGATGCCACTAATACAAGACAACCTGTCGCATGTACGGTTTCAGGTAATAATAAAATAGCTAAGGATGTGTTTAATGTCGATCCTGAGTATGATTACTGGGTGTTTGCTTATGCTTATAAAGATACGGATAAAGACTCTTTTAGCTTCACTACCGGTACCGAATCGTTGTTGACGGATAAAGTTGTTATTACTCCTACCGTGGTAGGTAAGGAATACCATGCACCGGAGTTTTACTATGGACATTTACATACGGCCGATGATGCGGACGATCATATTATCGAAGGGAATAAGGTGACACAAACTGTTGCCGATATTTCATTGACCGGCATGATTTATCGAAGTGTAGGGCGTATCACGCTCACGCTTACGGATATTCCTGCGGACGTAAGCCAATTAAACCTGATTGTAGAAAAATATCCGAAATCCTGTCCGCTCTATGCTAAGGTAAATGGATATGCTCCTTATCATCCGATTGGCTATCCATTGGCAGATGATATAACAGAAGGGATCGTGATAAATGGCATGAATAAAGATGATATAACATCATCTACAGCCGTCTTTACCTCCAATACATTGCGGGTGGAAGATAGTTTTTTGTATGTAGAAGTGATAAAAGAGGGACAAACTACTGGTTTGAAATACCTTGTAAAATGCCCGGATTATACTATATATTCTATTAATACGGCTATTATAGAATATGTAGTGGATTCTAATAAGTTTACGATTCCCATCAATTTCCATGTGAAAATAAAAGGTAGTTACAATAACCTGACGAAAGGGAATTTGTCTATAGACGGAGGAGTTATGGACGAGTTCTTTGGAGGATTTTTAGAATAAGAAGTGTATGAAAAAGATTATTACCCTATTACTGTCTATCTGTACGCTATGCGCTTGTAGTGATGAAAATGTTTTGCCCGGAAATGAGGAAAAGGAAGAAACACGCACGGTAACATTCAACCTCAAGGGAATAGCAGACCGTGATTTTAGCGTGCAAACCCGTGCGGTCGACACGACAGCTATTGATTTCAGTAAATATGCCGTCAAGTTTTTTCTTTTCGAAAGAATGAGTGATACCGATGAATATGTTTTGAAGCATCAGCAAGATGTAACCCAAGACTTTTTTACTATTACCGGACTGGACGTGAAAAGCTACAGATATTTGTTCGTAGCCGTATCGAAAGGTTTTGAGTATATGCTGGATGCTAAAGACTCGAATGCCTGGAAGTGGAATAGTACATATCCGGTCAGTGTATCTGCAAAAGTTGGTACAGCTCTTTATAAGAATTGCTATTTCCCTTTTATTGAGAATGAAGACAATAACGAGATTTGGGAATATGTGTATGATGTAGCTCCTTGTACATTACCGAATACGAACGCAAATCTGGAGATTTACGGCCAAGGCTATATTTTGTCTTCCGGCATGGATTTCCATGTCCCGATAGATATACTGCTGGAGCGTCAATATGGTTCGGTGGAAGTACGGCTCAAAAACTTAACGCAGGGGGAGACGGTTTCGGTTGCCGTTACTTCCGAGTATTACCGAATATATCTTTCTCAGATGGTTAAGAGTGATATCAATAGTAATTATACTTCGGAAAACAAGGGAAATATCAACTCGGGAGGTTCAAAGACAAGCGACTATGCGAGCGGAACCGTCGGAGTCCCTATCCGCTTCCAAAGCAGTATGACCGCAGCATCAGCCGAACAGGTCATTTTGCTTCATTTGCCCTATACCACAGCGGAAAAAACCGGCAATACCGTGACAAACGACAAACATAAAGCAACAGGTCTGTCATTAACTATAGGAAGTAATACCTATTCTTACGCTGCCAAATTCCCGATTTACAGAAACGGGGTAAGCTATTTTGTCAGGAAAGGAGACCAGTTGGCAATTGAGTTTACAACACAAGGTGACCCTACTCCCGGTATCGATATAGAAGAAGATTGGAATGGATATTAAAATACGAATGAATATTAAAATACGAATGAATATGAAAAGCTTGCATTATATAATAGGATTTTTAGTATGTGCCTTGTTTTTTTCTTGTGAGGCTGAAGAAATAATCAGAGAGGGAGAAAAGGAACAAATAACGCCGGAAGAAGACGGTACGTATCTGATTAACCCGGAAGATACGGCAGGAATCGTTGTGCCGGAAGGATATAAGCTGGTATTGTTTCCCGGTGTAAAAAAACAGACACGGGCTAATGCGACCGGCACGAATACCCAAGTCAAGCACTTGCAATACTTGATCTATCAGAAAGATGGGGAGGGAACCTACAAGCAGATCAAACAAGCCGTGTTATCCAAACCCGAAAGTTGGCCCTCGAAAGTCCCTGCTATCCCTTTGGAAGAAAATAAAGAATATCGGGTAGTCTTTTTAGGAAATATCGACAAAAGCCTTTTCGGTAGCACCCAAACAGAAGATTTGCTTACCGGCGTGGGCGAAGGGACGAACTATGCGGATGCCCGGATACATTTACCGCAAGTGGAGTTTGACGATACGAATTTATTCTATATGGCGAATAGCATATTTGATACGAAAGCAGGAAGCATCACGGATAATTCGGTCTATGTACCGATAACCCTAAAACGGATCGTGAACAAAGTGGAGATCTGTAAAGAACCTTTAAAAGATACCTCAAAGGATTATACACAGGATAATTTAATAGAACAGGTACTCGGTGAGAAAATTACCCCGAAGTTAGGCTCGACTGGAGGTGCATTGCATAGGGGAATTGCGGCTTCGATCGATACATTGGTGATGGCGATGGTGTATGTGGGGACAAAAGGTTGTGCTTCGGAAGCTGATAATTATTATACGACTAATCCGACAACATATCCGGTATTGAAATATAGATACAATAATATTGGAATAGGAAAAGAATATCAATTACCGGCTTTAAAGAGCAGTTTGGATGATATAGCAACGACTGTGGAGGTAGATAAAGGTGATGGTTCATTAATTAAAGAGGATTTCAATTATGCGAATTCTGATATGACACAAAATCTTATTATTAAATTGGCGCAATATATTTATGACTATTATCATAAAGGTTTAATCGATGATACAGTCAATGATGATTTATTTGGTAATACTGGCAATGGAAATATAAGTGGTCTATGGACATCAAATGTCGCTTATATAGAGAACTCATATCAGGATGGACTTATATTCTATTTTTCTGATGATCTTTCTGTTGGTAAACTTAATACTTTATTGACTACCGAATTAACAACATCTTTCAAAACAATGGTTAATGCAGATGATGTAACGGATAAGGTGAAAAACGATTTTAAACCTTGGCTTAGTAACCTTTATAAGGTAATAGTAAACCGGATGCCCTCTGTTATTACATTTGATTTAAAAGTAGTGGAATATCTTAAAGAAACTGAATTGGCCTTATTGATGAAGAAAAAAACATCCGAGGCATATAAGGGATCAACTATATCCGTTATCTCTTTGGGCACTCCTGATGCAAACAATCCATCGATTGATGAAAAACTAACCATATCGGAAATTTTGGGTTCTTATACAACTCAAGGATGGGATGGGAATATTACAAAGCCTTTATCTTCAGAGGGAAGAAAAAACATATTATTAAATACAACGTTGACAGTTGAACAAACAGCGAATAAATATAGGAAATGTGTGAACAGCGTAAATAATGTGAATCTTAAAGATTGGAGTAAAAGTACGACTAAGACTTATCCCATTGAATACAAATTAAACACTCTCTTTAGTCAAGAGTCGACCGCTCCTTTGTTTCTTTCTGAAGTAGATAAGTCAGGGGTTAATTATAAATATTCGTTATTTGTGAATGGGAACGAATTATGTTTTGAAGTTAGATGCGCAAGAGCCTCTAATTTAGTAACCCTATATTCTGACATTTGTAAAAGGTTAAAAGAACGCATAGGCTATAGTAGTGCTAACTCATATATTACATGGATTCAACTTCCTGAGGTAAAAGATAATTTAAATGATTATACATCGGGATGGACTATTACAGATGAAAACTATAATACCGTCAGCGAATAGCAACGATCAATAATGTTAAAAATTTAAGTGTATGAAAAAGATGTTGTTTTTATTAGTTATTTGGATGAATACCATAGGTGTTCTCCATGCTATGGAAGTAAAAGACACAGTTATTCCTAATCGGATCATTCCATTGGCTGGTCCGGGATGTGTCATTAGCCAGATTGACAAAAATCTGGTAGAAGTGGTGGCCGGAACATCGGATTTGGATTACATAATAGATACGAATCCGAATAATTATGCAAGTTTTCGTTCTGTAGCCGGTGTAACGTTGTTGTACAATCCGATCCTGTCTGTAAAGGATATGAACCGGATGTTTTTCGCTTCATCCGATATGGCTACTACTGCAGGTTTTGTCATCCAGTGCCAGCAGGAAGGTAATAATTTGCTTACTGCCGATGTGTTGCAAATGTTCTGGATTGAGACATTTCTCGATGGGGAGTTACAAGAAGCTTCTAATGGTTCTTCTTCTACAACGACAAGCTTGTTGGATCTGAACTTGATTACAGTGTCGTCCGATGGAAAGACCAAGGTGTCTATTCCTGTAACTAAACCGTTTGATGAGATCCGTATCGGGGTTGCCGGTATTAATGCGGATGTTATTTCAAACCTTCGGATTTATTACGCATTTGCGGGAGAAAATCAGATAAAACCAATTACGAATACACAATATTATCCTACTGCGTACGTACATTCCTCTGGTGTAAACGGCATTGGTAATGAATGGACAACAGCTATTTGGAACTGGCCTTCGGCAAGAAATAATTTAGTTGGAGTAAACTCTGAGAATGCAGGCGTAGGATTTGGTGTATTATCGAATCTCTTAACAGAACCGAGGGTTACGATCAATGCTGATACGATTATTCCAGCCAATACAGAGGTAGGCTTCCTCATTGAATCCGGTTCGGTTTTGGCAATTGATTTATTAAAAAATACGGTATTGACCACTTATGATGCAAACGACAATGAAGTCGAATCCAAAACAATAGTCTCTGTTTTAGGATTATCAGCCATCGGCGGAGGTAAAACGATGATCAGTATGGTAACAACTCGCCCTTGCCAACAGGTAAAGATTAAGTTTGGCGGGGTCAATATAGATGTGGGTGGCACGAAAATATTTTATGCCTACACACGTTCGACAGATGTTACAATGTCTCCAAGTTGCGACTTGAAGGTGAATGCGGATATGACCTTATGTTCTGGTACGTCGGTACAGTTGACAGGTGTTAGCGGCATACAATGGTCTATAATCAGCAGTCCGGCAGGAACAACGCCTACGGTAAATGCTGGTGGTTTGGTGGAAGGTCTTACGACACGGGGAGAGTATGTTATACAAGCAACACTGGGTACTTGTACGGATATCGTTACTATATATAAAAAGCCTATCTCGGATGTGAAGCTATCTTGTAACCGTCCTATTGTCGGAAGTAATATTACAACCTATTCACCAGCTGGGGGTGGCTGTCTGTTATGTCTCGCCACCGGAACAAATGGTAACGTGGAAAATGTGATCAATACAGATCTTACAGATTATGTGGAGTATACGCAAGGACTTGATTTAGCCAGTAATACAAGTATATTCGGTGTTCAAAATATGCAAAATCCTTATGAGGCAAATGCGGAGAATCCAATCCGTGTCGGTTTTGTTATGCAGGCAACCAATCAATTCTTAAACCTCGACTTGTTGAAATTCTTTGTTATTAAAACTTACTATAAAGGCGAAGAAGTTGAATCCTCATTGGTGGAAGAAAATAATGCGATTGGAGCAGACTTGATCGGTGGCATTGACAATCAAGTTCGGTTCAGTTTTACTGCTACCAAAAAGTTCGATGCTGTTGCGCTTTGGACAGCAGGTCTGTTAAATTTGAATATCAGTAAATTCCGAATATATTATGCTTTTGAGGAAAACGTAAATGACGGTTGTTTCACCGGTAACAATGCGAGCGCTTGTGTTTCGCTGTTGTCATCTGATGAGTTTGGAGCTCAAATCGCTTATAATCACACCGGATTTGGAGGAATTGCTAATGTGGGAGCGTTCATGACTGATTTAGGCTATGCGATAGATGGAAACAATGAGAGTTATGCTCTAATCAATAAAATCGCAGGCATTGGGGGGATGGCTAAGCTTTCCGTAAAAGTAAATCGGGTGATCGGAAATGGTTACCAAGCTGGTTTTATCATTCAAGATCAAACATGGGTAACTAATGCCGATTTGTTGAGTCGGATTCGAATCAAAACGTATTTGAACGGTGTTCAGACTGGGGACGAAACCGGAATACCCTCTGTTTTATCCTTGGACTTGATCGGTAGCGGTGGAAAATCGTATGTTACGGTATATCCTACGCAATCTTTCGATGAGATACAATTAGATCTTAGCGGATTGGTCGATGCTGCTATTAATACAAAGGTTTTCGGAGCTTTCGTCCGTAAGGATACAGATGGAGACGGTATGCCGGATTGCATTGATCAGAATATTTGTGGTTCAAATATAGTACCCGATGTTGTTGCGACATGTTCTGATTATCCCGTTATGGTAACAATCAGCGGAGGTACGGAAGGTTCGGCTTATAGTTTATGGACCGGAACAGAATCTTATCCGTTTATCAATGATACCGTACAGTTTTATTCTCCTTCTGGAAAGTTTAACTATTCGATACGTGAGAGTGGAGAAGATATATACACCAATATTAAAGTATCCGTGCATGATACTTTAACGCAATGGACAGGTGCTGTTTCCGATGATTGGTCGGATTGGGGCAATTGGACACATGGAGTTCCTTCCGGCTGCTCGGATGTCATTATCCCGGCAGAAGATAAACTGGAAAATGTAAATGGTTATTATCCTGTTTTGACAGAAGGAGGATCATATATTTGCAAAGGTATTCATTTTGAATCGGGAGCAGAGGTTAAACGATTGGATCTTCTGATGTATGAAAAGGCATGGATTGAACTGGCTGTCGCTCCTCTGCAAAACCAGATGGTTTTTGTACCATTGAAAGATACCTATACAGGCGATCTCTTTATTGCAGGAACCGGAAGTTCAGAATACCGGAAACCTTTTACTCCATTATTGGGAGAAACAAGAAGGGCTAATCCTACCATCCAGGCGAGAATATGGGATAACGAATGGAAAGATATGACAACTATGGATGAAAAATTGGCAACATCGCTTGATACCGGTTTTTCTTTATTTGTAGAGAATGGAGATATTTCTTCTGATTCGACTTTTGTCTTTCGATTTGGAAAAGAAGATACCCTTTATCATTATTATAGAAATAATGGGGTTGAGACCAGTCAGTTTATCGATGTTCCAAGAAGTAATATAGGGCGTTTTATTTATGAAGGCCAAGATTCTACAGTTACACTTCCTTTTACATTAGATTATACGGTTACTTCTCCTTCCGGAAAAATGTTTGTAATAGGAAATCCGTTCATGTGCCATCTCGACATTTTCTCTTTCTGTGAGGTAAACGGTGATATGATAGAACCGTTTGTCAAATTACATGGGGATTCTATTCCCGCTTCCGATATGAATGCTACAGTGAAACCGATGGAAGCATTTGTGGTACGATCTAAGTCTAATATTGCTACATTAACGCTTACATTCACAAAGGAGATGCAGGTTTTAGGAAATCATTCAAGAACAGAGTTACAAACTCGCTCTTCGATTCAAGGTGAAAGCCATTTGCAGTTGCAACCCTCTTCCCTGAAAGCCTACACCCGTAACGGTGAAGGCATCATTGAATCTGCGGACAAGGTTCAAAAACTTCAGGTGTTTGGAACGAATGGAAGACTAATTTTGGAAAGGCAGAACGTGACGGCTCCGGTCAAGGTTCCCCTATCCGAAGGTGTAAACATCATCAAGGTACAGACTGAGAATGAGGTGAAGACATTCAAGCTGATTAAGTGATATAGAATAATAGAAAACCTAAAAGCCGTCAATGTAGAACATTCCGCCATTGACGGCTTTTCCATATAATATCATAACTCATTGAATTTCTTACTATCAAAGCAAAACCTACCAGTAAATACACACGAAGAGAACAAATGAACAATAATTTACAATGGGATTAAAATTCAAAATATTCACAGGCTATTTTCTTTTGATCGCGTTATTGATATTCGTCATTTATCTGTTTCATGGCGAACAAGTAAAGAAAAGTACGCTGAAAAAAGAAGAACAAGAACTGATAAATACACAGCGGCTGACGGAAGAAGCCTACCTTGCTTTATTCAATTTAGCCTCACATGCGGAAATCGTATGTATTTGGGAACAAGACGATCTGGACCTTTATCATGAGAAACGTGAAGAAACCTGCAATCTTCTAAAGACATTGAAGGAACACGTCCACACATCCGGTGAACAGGCACGCATTGATTCTCTTTGTATCCTGCTCTCCAGAAAGGAGTATCTATTGGCGACCGCCATGGATACTTATCATGAACTGATAGGGATAGGTGAAATCGTGACTGAAACGCTTCCCGCCATAGCCTCAGAGGTTCAGCGGTTGCCTTTGAACAAAGCAGTTCCAGTCAATGAACCCGAAAAAACGACATCAAAGAGAAAAGGCTTCTGGGGCATCTTCCATAAAAAAAAGCAACCGTCCGCCTATCGTAAACAGAAGGAACAACAAGAACGGGAATCCCTTAAAATGAAAGCCAAACCTCAATCTGCCCCAACGACCATGATCCGTTCCCTGCACCGTGAGGTTTCGGAGAAACAGAAAATGCAACGGGAGAAGCTTCTCCTGCAAATGGACAGTCTTTATGAAAACAGCATGACGCTGAATCAAAGGCTGAACGGATTGATCGGAGATTTTGAGAAAGACGCAAGCCTGCGCCTGTATGACAAATATAAAGCCCAGGTACTAAGCCGGGAAGAATCTTACCGGCTGGTATCCGGAATCGCGGCTTTTGTGTTTTTTCTTGCCATCATATTCTATATCATTGTGCATAGGGATATCAATAAAAGAAATAAGTATAAACAGGCCCTGGAACTGTCGGACCGGAGAAACAAGGAACTGTTAAGCTCCAGAAAAAGTATGATGCTGACCATTGCACATGATTTACGCGCTCCATTGGCGGCCATCAAAGGATGCGCAGAACTGCTCCCGGATGAGAAAGACAAAAGACGGCAGGACGAGTATGCGGAGAATATACAGCATTCGTCCGACTACATGCTCAGCCTGGTAAATACACTGATTGATTTCTACCTGTTGGACACCGGTAAAAGCAAACAAAACATAGCCATATTCCAACTTAAGTCCTTTTTTAAAGAGACCGCCGACAGATACGCCACATTGGTCGCAAAGAAACGGCTCCGGTTCACGACTGAGTTTTCAGGGTTGGATATCGTAGTCAGTGGAGATTGCCTGCATATACAACAGATAATAAATAACATCCTTGACAATGCGATTAAATTCACTCGGCAAGGTGAAATTATTTTGCATGTGGAATATCGGAACGAGCAATTGATCTTCTCTGTGCAGGATACGGGAATGGGCATGACGGCGAAAGAGAAGGAACGGGTGTTCACAGCCTTCGAGCGGCTGGATAACGCCCGTAATACTCCCGGATTCGGTCTGGGACTGGCCATTTCATACAAACTTGCGTGCCGGATGGGAGGTACCATCGAAGTGGAAAGCAAACCGGGTGAAGGAAGTACATTTATGGTATTCCTCCCTTTGCCCCGTGCCAATGAAGCCACCCGGCTGGATGAAGAATATTCGTCTGCTTTCCAACCGGGAGAAATCAGCGTGCTACTGATTGACGACGACCAGATACAACTGAATATAACCAAAGAAATGTTCCGCCGCAACCGAATCAAATGTGATTGTTGCCGGACAAGCTGGGAACTGATAACCCGATTGAGAAGCGGAAAGTATGATTTATTGCTGACCGATATCCAGATGCCGGAAACTGACGGGTTCGGTATATTGGAACTGCTTCGTTCTTCCAACATGCAATCGGCGAAAACCATTCCGGTCATGGCCGTTACGGCATTAGCGGACGATAAAAAGGATTATATCTCATCCGGATTTGTCGGATGCATCCACAAGCCTTTCTCAATGGAGGAACTCATCCGGTCAGTGGCAGAAGTCATGGGCGACAGGATAGGAAAAAAGAAACGGAACCCCGATTTCTCATTGATCCTCACCGGCGAAGACGACAAACGGGAAATGCTTGCGATTTTTATTCAGGAAACAGCCAAAGACCTTTCCGGATTGGTCGATGCCGTGGAACGGAAAGACGAGCGAGCCGTTGTCGCCATATTACACAAGAATCTTCCATTGTGGGAAACCGTCAATCTTGATTTCCCTTTATCACATTTGAGGGATCTGGTGATATGCGGCCCGGAAAACTGGACAGACAAGCAATATGAGGAAACACGTGAAATTATCAATGCCGTACAAAAACTGATAGCTTTCGCTAAAAAGATACAGGAAGTAAACAAATGAAAACAATTCTGATTATTGAAGACGATATCATATTCAGCCGTACCATAAGTAACTGGCTGATGAAAAAAGGCATGAAGCCCTTTTGTGTAGCAACCATTGCAAATGCCCGGAAAGCAATTGAAGAAAAAGAGTTCGACCTGATACTGGCAGACCTGCGTCTGCCGGACGGAAACAGCACCACCCTTCTAAAATGGATGAAAGAGAAATATTATTCCATCCCTTTCCTGATCATGACCAATTACGGACAAGTAGAAAATGCGGTAACCGCCATGCAGTTAGGAGCTATCAACTACCTGTGCAAGCCTGTCCAGCCTGATAAATTATTTGCTCTTATTTCCGGAGTAGTGGACAAGAAAAGCAAGATGACTGATTTTTATCGTGGAGAAAGCAAGAAAGCCGGAGAAATGTACAGGCAAATAGGCATGATAGCTTTCTCCGATATATCCGTACTCCTTCGTGGAGCTTCCGGTACCGGAAAGGAGCATATCGCCTACGAGATACATGCCCAAAGCCACCGGAAAAACAAGGCTTATCTTACAATTGATTGCGGAGCCATTCCCGATGAGCTTGCCGCCTCTGAGTTTTTCGGTCACAGGAAAGGAGCGTTTACCGGTGCGGATAGTGACAAGACAGGCCTGTTCCGTGCCGCCGACGGGGGAACGCTTTTTCTGGATGAGGTCGGTAACCTTTCCTATAAAACGCAACAGCTACTATTGAGGGCTTTGCAAGAGAAACGCTGCAAGCCCATAGGTTCCACTAAAGAATATTCTTTCGATATACGTCTGATTGCCGCTACCAATGAGAATCTTGAAAAAGCGATAGAAGAAGGTCGTTTCCGGGAAGACCTGTTCCACCGCCTGAATGAGTTTACCCTTCCGATTCCCCTTCTGAACGAATGCAGGGAAGACATTCTGCCGATGGCTGAATTATTCCTTAACCTGTCCTGTGCCCAGAATAAAAGAACGATCCGTGGTTTTGACCGTTTGGCACAGGCTGTACTGTTGGAGTATTCCTGGCCCGGAAATATCCGTGAGTTGAGAAACGTGGTAAACCGTGCCGTATTGGTGTGCCAGGGGCAATGGATTTCGGTGACAGATTTGAGTCTTACCGTTACTTTCCATAAAGAAATAGAAGCCGTATTGTCAGAAGAAGAGCAAGAGAGGGCCTTGCTTCTCCAAACTCTCGAAAAGACCTACAATAACCGTTCAAAGGCAGCCGCACTTTTAAATATCAGCCGCACTACCTTGTATGAGAAATTAAAAAAATACCATATCATAGACTGACAGATCCTTTCAAAAATTGACCGGGGTTTACAGAATGTGTTAGATTCCCTTACAAAAGTGTAAGGGCCGGCTAACACTTTTCGTTTACATTGTTTTTGTTATGCGAATTGTTTATCCATGATAACCAATGTCTTACATGGTAAAGTAAAAAGAAATAGCAGTGGATGGCATTCATCTTGACTTTCATATTATGCCGGTTGGCAATTATGAATTAAACTTATACATCATGAAAGCATTAACAACACACCGCCTATTCAATTATTTTATTTTATGTTCCACTCAAGAAAACAATGTCTCATCTGAAGACTTATCTTTATCCTATGCGGAGTATGAGGAATTTCTATCTGATTTTTCCAGACGGAAAATATCCATTCCGGAAAGGATGCACTGTCTTCTCCACACTAAATTGGAATTATATTCATTGAAAAAGCTATCCTCCATAATGGGACATTCCCGTTCTGCACTGGCTGAGTTTTACTTAGACAAATGCCTGGCATTAATAGAGGTTGAAATTGAGTTGGTTAATTTCAATGTACAATATCCGTCAATAAGTGAGGGGCCTCCCCCTTTTTTCTCACCGCTCCATTGGAAAGGCACGCTGGTCAATCTGATGGAACTGATTTCTTCACTGGATTATAGCGAACTGGTGACAGATGAAAGCGGTAAGCGTCTTTCTTTCGCCGGAATCGTTTCCGCATTCGAGAAGCTCTTCAATATCTCCATTCCCAAACCATACGACCTGCGTGCCGACCTTGCGCGACGCAAAAAGAACTGTTCCGTCCTGCTTCCTAAATTAAAAGAAGCCTTTGAAAAGAACATTGTGAACTGCGGAAACGGAAAGTGAACAGGGGGATTTTTATCCCCTGTCATGAATAGTCATCTTCTGTCAGTTGTAGTCACTTCCCGATTTTAGGTTCGTATGAATATTATCACTTATTTTGCTGCCGGATAAATTAAACTCAAAAAGATATGGCAAAAATCAGTAATACACGCAAGCCCGGCCGGGCTGACGCTTCGGGTAAATGAAGAGGCGGACGGACTCCGAAAGAGGAATCACAGCTTCATTCTTATTATTACGGGTTCCGTCTGGACGAGCTCCAAAATATCGAGTTCGAAAGGCTCTTTGAGAATTCAGGAGTGAAAACCAAGTCACAGTTCATCCTGTCGGCGCTTTTCGACAAACCGATGAAAGTCGTAAAAATCGATAAGGCAGCGACAGATTACTACATCAAGCTGACTAACCTGCAAAGCGAATACCGCCGGATCGGGGTGAACTATAACCAGGCGGTCAAGGCTTTGCATACCGGACTCTCCGAAAAGAAAGCCCTCGCCATGCTCTATAAATTGGAGCAATTGACAATCGAATTTATTTCCCTGAACCGGGAAATTATCCGTCTCACCCAAGAATTCGAACAATGGTTGCAAAAATAACATCAGGAGTCTCCGTCTATGGGGCATTATACTATAATCACGAAAAAGTGGACAAGCAACAGGCACGTCCACTGGCATGAAACCGGATCATGGAACCGGCAGACGGCCATCCGACTATCCAGCATTGCATGCGTTCCTTCGAACCGTATCTGGCTGCCAACCGCCGCACCGAGAAACCGGTTATCCACGTCTCACTCAATCCGCACCCGGACGATGTACTGACTGATGAACAGTTGGCAGCCATCGGACAGGAATACATGGAAAAGATGGGATACGGCAACCAGCCCTATATCATCTACCGGCACGAGGATATCGGCAGGCCCCATATCCATATCGTCTCCCTGCGCATCGACGGGCAGGGAAAGAAAATCAATGATTATAAGGAGTGGCAACGCTCAACTGCTGCTTGCCGGGAGCTGGAAAGGAAATACCATCTGCTGCCTGCCGAGAAGCAGGAACGTCGTAAATCTTTGCCCCTCACTGTTGTTGATTATCAGAAAGGGGATATCAAGCACCAGATAGCGAATATGGTCAAGCCCATCATGCAAGGGTATAAATTCCAATCCATCAAGGAGTTCAAAGCCCTGCTCGGTCTTTTCCACGTGACAGTGGAAGAAACCCGTAAAACGATAGACGGGAAAACCTACCACGGACTGGTCTATGCGGCTACCGATGAGAAGGGGGAACGGGTGGGTGTAGCCATCAAGTCCAGCAAGATCGGCAAGAGTGTAGGATATGAAGCTCTCAAAAAGAAATTCTTTAAAAGCAAACGATGGATGGCAAAACATCCGGTACCCGGGGGGACGAAAGATGCGATTGCCACGGCTCTGAAACAAGACACCTGTCAGGGATTCCTGCAGGAACTCACCGGGAAAGGCATCGCCGCCATACTCTACCGGAACGATGCGGGAGTGATTTACGGAGTCACCTACATTGACCATACCTCCCGGACCGTATTCAAAGGTTCGGTATTGGGAAAGGAATACTCGGCATCGGTTATCAACCGGCAGTATGGCGTGTTTCTACCGAGAAAAGAGGAAGAAGTACCAGTTTTGCATTCAGCCGAACCGGAGAGAAAAGAACCGGGACTGGTGGAAGGACTGCTGGACATCTTCTCTCCGGAATCCTATCCATATCCGGCTGATGACCAGCCCCAAAGCCCTTACGGGAAAAAGAAGAAGAGAAAGCGCAAAGGTCCGCATCTCGGCTAATACAATGTATCACTATTAATCCATTAAGATAATATGTCACAGGACGAAACCAGAGGACTCAATAAGAACCTCGACTTTATGAGGGCTATCAGCATCATCTTCTTAGTGATGAATGTCTATTATTTCTGCTATCCCTACTTTCTTTCCATGAACCTGACCATCGGCGTGGTGGACAAGATACTGCTCAATTTCCAACGGGATACCGGTCTGTTCTCCCATTCGCTGGTCAGCAAATCCTTCAGCCTGCTCTTCCTTTTTTTCTCCTGTATGGGAGCCAAAGGACGAAAAGACGTGGAGATGTCATGAAGGCGTATCGGCTGTTACCTTACAGCCGGGCTGTTGCTCTTTTTCGGTAGCGAGCTTTTATTGACAGCCCGCTTCCCTGTCGCGCTTCTTACCTTATTGTATGTAGCTACCGTGGCTGCCGGATATATCTGCCTGCTTACTGCCGGAGTCTGGATTACCCGCCTGCTGAAGAACCAGCTCATGGATGACGTTTTCAACGACGAGAACGAGAGTTTTATGCAGGAAAGCCGTTTGATTGCCAATGAATACTCGGTGAACCTTCCGACACGTTTCTATTACAAGAAAAAGTGGCACAACGGCTGGATCAATGTCGTATCCCCGCAGAGGGGGTGCATCGTGGTCGGATGTCCCGGCAGCGGGAAATCCTACTGTGTCATCAACCAATTTATCAAGCAGCAAATAGAGAAAGGCTATGCACTCTACTGCTATGACTTCAAATTTCCGGATTTAAGCCTGATAGCTTATAACCAGCTGCTTAAGAATAAAGACAAGTATGCCAAGCCGGTCGGTTTCTATGTCATTAACTTCGATGATCCCCGGTACAGCCACCGGTGTAATCCGCTCAATCCCTCATTCCTGTCCGATATTGCGGATGCCTATGAATCAGCTTATGTGATCATGCTCAACTTGAACAAGAGCTGGATTCAGAAGCAGGGGGACTTCTTTGTGGAAAGCCCGATTGTGCTCTTTGCTGCCGTGATCTGGTATTTGAAAATTTTTGAAAACGGACAGTACTGCACCTTCCCGCATGCCATCGAGCTGTTGAATAAGCCATACTCCGACTTGTTCACTATCCTTACCTCTTACCGGGAGCTGGAAAATTATCTGTCCCCGTTTATGGATGCCTGGAAAGGCGGTGCGATGGAGCAGCTCCAGGGCCAGATAGCTTCCGCCAAAATTCCGCTGTCCAGGTTGATCTCACCCGCCCTTTACTGGATTATGACCGGGGATGACTTTACGCTGGACATCAACAATCCGGATGCCCCCAAAGTATTGTGCGTAGGCAACAACCCTGACCGCCAGAACATTTATTCGGCGGCATTGGGACTGTACAATGCCCGTATCGTCAAGATGGTGAACCGGAAAGGCAAACTCAAATGTTCCATCCTGGTGGACGAGGTTCCGACTATTTATTTCAAAGGGCTCGACACGTTGATTGCCACCGCCCGGAGCAACAAGGTGGCCGTCACGCTCGGTGCCCAGGACTACAGCCAGCTCGTCAGGGATTACGGCGACAAGGAGGCGCGTGTGATCCAGAACACTATCGGCAATATTTTCGCCGGTCAGGTGGTCGGTGAGACGGCTAAAAACCTCTCTGAACGATTCGGGAAAGTGCTCCAGCAGCGTAAGTCCATCAATATGACTAAAGAGGATACCTCGACCAATATCTCTACCCAGCTCGACTCGCTCATCCCTGCTTCCAAGATATCCAACCTTTCGCAGGGAGAATTTGTCGGTTCGGTCTGTGATAGTTTCGATGAAAAAATAAATCAGAAGATATTCCATGCCGAGATTATCGTGGATAATGAACAGGTGGCTGCTGAAACAAAAAACTACCAGAAAATCCCGGTAATTACAGACTTTACCGGTACTGATGGCAAGGACCATATGCAAGAAGAAATCGAGAGAAATTACTATCAAATCAAGGAAGACGTGACGCAGATCATCGAAAAAGAACTGCTCCGCATCGAGAATGATCCCAATCTGAAACACCTGCTGGAAACGGCAGACGATGAATAATCCCTATTTAATTTATTAATCATTTAAATGTTGTAAACATGGAAAAAGTAAAGAAAAGTTCTCCGGCCAGCCTGCCAGGAAAACCCTGCTTCCCCTGGGTGGGAGGCAAAAGAAGATTGCTCCCCGTACTTATCGAATCCCTTCCGAAAGACTTCGGACAGGTGGACACGTATGTAGAACCGTTCGTCGGCGGCGGTGCCCTGTTCTTCTGAATAAGACAAACCTATCCGGAAATCCGCTGCGTCATCAACGACTCTAACGAGAGCCTGATCAATGTCTACCGTATTATCAAGGAATCCCCGGAAGAGCTGATCGGAGTGCTTGCCCGGATACAGGAGGAATACATCGCATTGGAAGAACATGCCCGCAGAAGGGCTTACTTCATGGAAAAACGCACCTATTACAATGAAGGCAACCCGGATAACATCACCCGTGCCGCCCTGTTTATCTTCTTCATGCGCACTTGTTACAACGGCATCTATTCCGTGAACCGAAGTGGCAAGCTGTCCGTCACTTTCGGCTTCGGTGGCCGGGTAAAGCTGCTGGAAGAGGAACTGATCCGCTTTAACCACAAATTGCTACAGGATGTCGTTATTCTGGACGGCGACTACCGGCAGACCGGAAAGTACATCGGAACCAAATCCCTCTTTTATTTTGACCCGCCTTACAAGCCGGTCAATGAGAGCAATGCCTGTACCTCGTATATGCCGCAGGATTTCGGGGATGAAGAGCAGGTCGCCCTGGCAGATTTCTGCAAGGAAATAGACGAAGCGGGTGGCAAATGAATGCTTTCCAACTCCGATCCCCGGCAGAAGAATCCGGAGAATACCTTCTTCGATGACCTCTATGCCGGTTTCCATATCCAGCGGATCAGCATCTTCCGTTCCATTTGTTCCATTGCCGAGAAGAGGGAAACGGTCAACGAGCTGCTGATTAGAAACTACTAAGAACAGGTATCCGGCAGACAGCCAGGCTGTGAAAAAAGAAGAGAGTCAAATCCGTCCGACCGGATTTGGCTCTCTTCTTTTTATGGGTGCCCTTATTTTACAGTTTTCAACCGGACTGTGTCCTTTTGGAGTTTTCAATTTTTTTCGGGACAGCCTCCGGCGTATGAACCGCTTTATTCTCCTGCTGCATCTTCCTGCCCAACAAGTAATCATTCAAGTCATTATACTCCCGGTAACAGGCGGACTTGTCTACGACCGGACATCCGGCTTCCGCCATCTCCCGGAATGCCTGCCTCCCGGCGGGATCGTTATCCAGCAGGCAGAGAACATTCTTATATTCTTTTAATAGCGGGATAGCCTTGCCGATGTTGCTGACTGAATTCAATACGATATAATCCGGGCTGCTTTTTGCTGACTGCCCGTTACCGGGATGCGTAGCCTTAAGAGTGAGGTAAGATAGATAATCCATGAAACCTTCAAGGACTATACAACGGTCGCTGCCACTGCTGATATGGGTAACCTCTTTGGGAGAAATACTTCCCTTCAGGTATTTGTTGCGAATTTCATACCCACCGCTGCGGTTGGCAAAGGCTACGGCAAAATACCATTTACCCTTGTTCTCGAAATGCACTTCCTTGCAAGTCTTCCGGGCAATTTCGGGTAAGATACCTCTTTCTTTGAGATAATCCAGCAAGACCGGGTTCGTCAGCGGATCAATGCGTACCTGCCGGTAACCGGTAGTCTGTGGCTCCGGCTTCCTGACAGAGGCGGTAGGCCGGAAAGCAGCCGGGAAATGCCCTTCTATGGCTTTGAGCGCATAAGAGATATCTCTTGTCTTTTGAAGCTCCATCGCCAGGGTGATGATGTCTCCTCCCTGTCCGAGGCCAAAATCGTATCATAGGTTACGCGATTCGCTCACCTTGAATGAAGGTGTTTTTTCCTCACGGAAAGGAGAGCAATACCAGATACTGTCCCCATGTTGTCTGACCGGGGTAAATCCCATACGCCGGAGATAATCCTCCAACGGAATACTTTTAGCTTCTTCAATGTTCATCGTGCAACGGATTAAATTAATGACTTTTTTTAGAACGGAAATCCCTCAGTATCATCCATTGCAACGGATTCTGCGGCTTCCCGTTTTTTCTCAGTTCAAAATGCAGGTGATTGCCGGTCACTATGCCGGTATGCCCGACATTGCCGATATGACTGCCTATGCGGATATCGTTCCCTTTTCTCACGTACAATTTACTTAAGTGCGCATACAGCGTGGAAAAACCACCCGAATGCCGAATTTCGATATATCAGCCGTAACTACTGCTGTACCGGGCTTCAACGACCTTCCCGTTTCCCGAAGCATAGACCGGAGTGCCATAAGGCGCGGCAATATCCACTCCGGCATGGAGAATCCTTCTCTTTTTCACCGGATGCATCCTCACTCCGAAACCGGAAGAAACGGCAAACCTCCTGCGGCTCTCGTTCAAGGGGAATATAATAGGATAATCAGCCAGCACGGTTACCGGCAACCGGCTGTTTCATACGAAAGACTTTCACTGCCGGGCAGAATGGATACGGTGGATGATTGAACTGATTCCGCTTTTATACCTCTTTGAGGGGGATTGTGCAAAAGCCGAACATGACAATAAGTGACAAAACATGACAATCAATGACAACTTCCTCATAATCAATTTATTTAATGACAAAGATAGTACTTTTACCCTTGCAAATGATTCATTCATCTTTAAAATTAACGTATATGAACGATGTAAACTTAGCTCCTGAAAACAATGGGGCAGCCCCGGAACACGGGTATCTGATGGCGTATGACAAGAAAGAACAGAAAGCCAAAGGAGTAAAAGGAATCGCGGCGAACGGCGAGCTGGAAACGCTTGATGCTGATGAAGCGAACAAAGACCAGTTCATCAAGGTGGACCAGAGAGGGAACTTCTTCACCAACTTCGGAAAGAACTTTCTCTACCAGTACAACAATCCGGGACGTTACTCCCTGTACAACATACCGAAGGGAACACCCGTAGAGCAGGCCAAAGAAAAAATAGAGGCGGCTCAGCTACCACAGAACGAGGCGGTCAGAAGGGAGCTGGCTTCAACCAGGGTGTATAACAACCACCGTTATAATGAACGGGAAATCAATTGGGGACAGGCAGGCAACTATGGCATTACCCCGGATGTCCTGAAAAACTCGAAAGACAGCCTCGAAAGGATGTTGCAAGGGAAGTCGTCCGCTGTCGCCTTCCACATAGCCAAACCTTCAGAGCTGGGGCGTGAAAGCGGTGACGCCAAACTCTCCCTGTTCCGTGATGAGAACGGTGTGGTCAAGTTTGACATCCATTACATCCGTCAGGCTCCCAAAGTGGGTGAAGATTACAGGGGACATACATTAACGGAAGACGATCTCAAGACATTAAATCAAACGGGTAACTTGGGTAAAACGGTCGATATGGTCATTGATTACCGTACCAAAGAAACCAAGCCCTGCTACCTCTCCAAAGACCCGGTAACGAATGAATTGTTCCACATGCCCGTAGAGCAGGCACGCGTTCCTCGCAAGGTGAAAGATTATACGCTCTCCCAAAAAGAATACGAAGCCGCCGTGCGTGGAGAGGAAGTACCGATCCGTTTCAAGTCCAAGAACGGGAATTATTATACCACATCCATCCAGATGAGTGCCGCCGAGCGGGGTGTTGAATTCCTCTGGGAAAGAAGTACCAAAAAGTTGGAAGAGGGGCAGAAACAGGAACAGCAGCAGACCGGTAACAGAGAGCAGCAGGTTAACGGACCGGTACAAACAGCCGGAAAGCCTTTGAAAAAAGAAGAAACCTCCGGGCAAGCGGAAAAGAAAACACGCACCCGCAAGCCGACCATAACCCCTAAAATGTAATAATATGGCAGCCTATATTTCTGATGACCCCAAGTTGTTGGACGAGCTTTTCAGGAAAGACGGTGAAGGCTATCTTCTTGTCGGTTATGAAACCGGCAAGGAGAAACCTCATGTGGAATCCTCCTATATGCTCTATCCTGCCGATCCCGACAGGCAAGACCCTGTTTATACGTTCATGGCTCTGTTCAGCCGGGAAACGATAAAAGCTAAATATGCCGCCTTCGTACCGGATACCCGTCTGGAAATCTATTCATTCCCGAAAATGACGGATGTACCTGTCCTCACAAGGGATATTGCAAAGAAAGAATATATCTCCCGGATCTTTCTGCCCTATGTCCGGGAGAAGGGTCTGGTTCCCCTTATAAGCACCAATCTGAGGAATGTGCTGTTTGCACAATCACGCAATGACATATTCATGGAATCCGGCGAGCTGCCCAAGTTGACAGCAGAGCAATTGGACGGACTACTCCAGTTTCACAGGAAGCAGGATGAACTGGCTGTCCGATATAATTATAATCCGATTCATAAATTACCTTTGCATGCTGTGGAAACCTCCAAAGGAATCCTGTTTTTCAGTGATATCAAAATAGGGCGGAACGGATTAAAAAGTTTTTACCAGCAATTATCCGGCAATTATTTCCGGGTTCATAGCGAACCGGGCCCCGTCAGACAATACCAGGTCAACAGCCTGTCCGACAATATCCGTCCTTTGGTGGATGCCTGTTACCGGAAGAATCCTCAAAACGGGGAAGGGGAATATGACTTTGATGAAACCATATTCTCAAAAGATACTTTCCGTGACCGGAACCGGTGGAGGCAGACGTTTGAAACGAATATGGAGCCGACCGCCTCTGAGTTCCTTCGTTTGACTGAATTTGCCGGATGCCCTGCAAGCCGTAACAATACGGATATCAGCAAACTGTTGTATCTGATAGAAAACGGATTCAAACGGGATATAGTGGGTGATACTGACTTCGGATACCGGAATGTATTTCAAGAATATGTCACCCGGATAGACAACTGCATCAACGGACAATCCTCCGGTCTGAATTTGGCTGATGTACTGGATGAAATGCGCCGGAAAGCGAAGAATATCCTCCAAACGGAATTCGATGTAAGGGGACACCGTACATTGGAAAGGACACTGAATGACAAGAGCGTTCCGTTTCTCATTGGTGGAGCCGATGCCAGCCAAGCCATGAGACAAGCCCTGCTGGAAGGCAAATGGATATACTCTTCCAAAATATCCGAATCAATGCCCGGTTTGCACTTTCTTCATGCCGATAAGAAATGTAACCGGGTAGTGGCATACTCCAGACCTCCGGCAGGCGAAGCCGTGTATCAGGAGAAAAACGGTAGAATCATCCCATATACCGCCGCTTTGAAAAAAGAAGTAAAAACGAAAAAGAACAATTCCCCTAAATTATAAATAATGAAGCAACCCGAACAATCCTATACAGCCATAGAAACCGCCAACGGCTTTTTATTCTTCACCCATACGGCTGAAGGGCAGGCAAACATGCGGAAATTCCTGCAGCTTGTGGCGGACCATTACTTCGATCCCCATTTCAACTTCGGTCCCGTCCATGTTTACGGGGCGGAAGGCATCCTCCGACAAGGGCCGTCTGTTAATCCGGGTGGTAACCTGTTCACTGAATATCCTTACCTGAAGATGAACAGACTCCCGGAGATGGAGCTGGCATACCGGAATGAGATGAAACCCACCCCGGAAGATTTCCGCAGTTTCTGCCACAATGCCCATTGTGAGACCAGCCACCGTAACTGTAATATCATCGATGCGTTGGATGCGATAGCCGGTAAGGAACGCGCGCTTTCCGAACTCTCCCGTCGATCTGCGACACCGGAAATACGTAAACAGATAGAGGAATACAGCCGGGATAAGGACGAGCTGGATAAACTCCTCAAACGATTCTACGACGTACGTGGACACCGCACGGTCGAAAGGATTCTCAGTGACCCGATGGACAGTGTCATGGTGGACGGTGTCCGTCTTTTTACCCCTCACCGGCAGGTATTGGAGGCGGGACACGTGCTCTTTCTGCCCGCAGAGGCAAAGAGCAATCCGTCCCATTCCTATGCATGGGTGAACGGGGATTTCTCCCGGATCGTATTCTCTAAAGAACCGCCTGCAAACAAACAGGTATTCAAAGTGAAAGCGGTAATCGAAAAGGCTTTGGATAAAAAGCGGGACGTGAAAAAGAAAAAAAATACCCACCCTAAACTGTAGAAATATGGACAAGAGAAACCAAATGGAAAACCCGTTCTTCGATCCCGAAAAACCGGGCAGCATATTCATTGCGATAGACCGGTATCACCATTATATACCATTACCGGGCAATTCACTCAGGTTCGTCGAAGGAAACCAAAGGGAGATAACGGAGGCCGCCTTTCATAAGTTCCTGTCGGACAATGTTAACGGAGTCAAAAGCTGTACGTATGTGCCGGATGTGGAGATGGTACGGTATGACCTGAATCTGATGAGGGAGGTTCCGTCACCGGATACACACATACCTTTAGACAAGTATATCCGGCAGGAGCTATTGCCTTACTTGCAGCAGAGCTTCCAGTTCCCTTCCCGTCAAATCTCACTGCCGGATGCCGTCTACTGCTCCAGATATAAAAGAGACCCAGATTGCAGCATCCTGAAAAAATATTTCGTGCAAGAAGCCGATTATATGAGTTTCCGCAGAACCCAGGACGAAAGGCAGAAAATCTACCGGGGAGAGGCGAATTTCCGAACACCGCTGAAAGTGGTGGAGAATGACTACGGGTATCTGATATTCTCCGGCAATGAAATCGGAAAAGAAGGATTCAGGGAATGCCTGCAGCATATCACCGACCATTACTTCGATCCGCACTACGACATCGGTCATCTGGGCGTCTATGAATATCCGTATGTAACGGAAGAGCTGGCAGCCCATATCGACGCATCCTACCGGATTGACCGCGCCCGGCAGCTAAACAATTCTTTTGAATTCCAGCGTGAGAACCACGTGCCCCAGGCCAAATTGCCGGACAAGTTTATTAACGGACTGGCTCCTCTATTCTACAGCCCGATGGAAACGACGGCTGACGGATTTATGGAACTTCTCAACAAATTCCATTTCGATTCTGAAGCACGTGTACAAATCAGTCATCCGAACCGGGACATTTACCGGCTGCTGACCGTGATGAAGAACGGCTATATGAATATTCATGAGCAGCCGTTCACCTACTTTAAGGAGTTACTGCCCGCCAGCGAGAAACTCGAAAGCATAACGCAGGTACGATCAGCGGCTGATTTCGATATGAAGGAATTCAAACAAGCCTCCCTGGAAATCCGGCAGGCAGCCGATGGTATCCTTAAAAGGGACTTCGATGTGAGAGGACACCGTTCCCTAAAGAACATGCTGGACGATCCGATGGTGGAATTCACAGTGGGTGACCGAAGATTGAATGACGTACAGAAATCAGTGCTGTCCTCCGGTTATGCGCTTTATATCCCGGAGAACAACCGGGAACCGGTCAGACACCTGCAATACTGCATGGCAGACTTCGGAGAGAACCGGATGAAGAACTCATCCGAACCTTTCCCTGCCAAGACCTATACCTTGAAAGGGGGACTGCTTCATCCGATATCCACGGATACAAATAAAAAGTCGAGGGCTGTCAAAAAGCCGGAGAACCCAAAACGAAATACGAACCGTTTAAAATAGTAACAGGAAATATGATATCCAAAAGTCAGATTCGCATCGGGGCACGGATTGTAGAGAACGATCCGGAAGAACAGGTCCCCGTTCCCTATAAAGGGAAAGTCATCGCCATCAAGGAAACCGGAAAAGGGGACATGGATTATTTTGTCCGCATCCGGCTGGATGACGAATCCATGAAGCAAAAAAGAATCTCCCTTTGCTGCCCGGACCAGATTATGATCTGTTTCCCATGAGCCATAGACTTGGAGAAAAAGCAGAAGGTGGAGCATAAGATAAAAAATGAAAAAGCTCCCGGTCCACCGAAAGGGCGTAAACTCTCTTAATTATTCACTTTATAAATCAGAAGAATATGAGTACATATATTGGTTTCAATTTGAACAGTAACAGACAGATTGAACATTTCCAAATCATAGATAAGCATTATGGCATAAACTCCGATGGTGGCAAATTCTTTTTCAGGCAGGCAGAACTGGCCTTGAAAGGCTCCTATATTCCTAAAGAAGAAGTCTATTGCATGTCATATGAAGGTACTACGCAGCCTAAGGATATTGAAAGATTTATCAAGGAGGCGATCAGTGACGGAGCATTACTTTATACAACCCATTTCCCATTGCGGGATATCGCCTTTGTCCATGAGAATACATCTTCTTATAGCAACCATGGTATTGACAGTATAAAGAAAATGCTTCAAAAGGCCAAAGACGATCCCCAATTGAAAAGACAACTGAACGCTTACCGTACATTCCATCAAGAAAAGGAAAAAGATATCTACAACAGGGTGATTACTGCAATAAGTACGAACCAGGGGGTGTTGATGTTCAATGATACCGGCAGAGGGATACAGTATGCGCAGAAATACCTGCAACATATCGGTGACAATTTCTTTTCACCGGTTTATAAGGACGCTGAGAAATTACAAATGTATTATTTCAGCACTTCCAATATCAATCTGATTAAAGAGGCATCCAAGTGTCCGAACCTATTTGACCACGGTCCCAAAAAGATATTTCTTCCCCGGAAGGCTCATTTTCTGGATTCAACTATGATAGCTAACTATACTCCGGCGATGGAATGCAGTATGGCTCCCTCTTTGGAATGTTATAATCAACTGGTCGAGAAATTGAATCTGGACAAGAGCCAGAAGAATTATAACATAGGCATACTCGACCGGATCTGTAAGACCGGACAAATCGGGAATCTGAAGGATGACAGCCGTTTCAACCATAAGAACAGCTTTGTATCCCTGGATGAACGGATCAGGATGTCTTATGTGGGGAGGCAGGATGATACCCTGTTGAAAAATGCACTTGAACGGACCATCAAGGATACGGCAAAGAGAATTCTGCAGACAGACTATACGGTACGGGGCTACGAACCTCCCAAACAGGAAAAGAAAAAAAGTAGAGGCATCACAATGTAACCATTTAAAATTTCAATCATATGCAAAAGCAAGAGATTTCAAACATTATAATTTTTTTTGTTACCCAGGACTTGAAAGGGCAACCCAGAGGATTGGAAATACACCTGATACCGGAGAAAGAGGTATCGATGGCAAATCAACGATTCACCGAATATCTGCACCGGCAGAGGGAAATGTACAAACCCTCCCTCGTTCAAAGCTATCTGCCTGATCTCGACCTGTGCCGCTACCAGTTTCCCCCGGGAGTAAGCTACCCGGACATCCGTCTCTTTGACAAGGATAACAGCCAGGTAAAGAAATTCATCGCTGAGAATGGCGGAAGTATGCAGGGCAATGTCTCACTCAGGGGATTAGAATACCTGTATCACCACAATGAAGAAAAAAGCCTGCCCATGCTGGTATCCAGCGGACTCGCGGGTCACCTGCTTGTACAGCCGGAAGCCAAAAGGTTCGCACTGGCACAGGATACCCTCAACGATGATCCATCGGAAACCCTGACCGCCGTGGAAACCAACAAAGGCGTGCTGCTGTTCGAATACTCCGGTTACGGAAAGACGTGCTGCCATTCCTTTATGCAGCATCTGGGCGACCGTTTCTTCATCACGGGTGAAGAGAAACCGGAGTTTGTCAATCTGTACAAGCTGACACGCCCGAACGCAGAAGTGGTAAAGGCATTCCATGCATCCCCGAATGCCTTCTCACTCTATACGAACTCCTTTCTGCCGGACAAGGCGCAATACCTGGATGCGACTATCCTGCGGAACGCCCAGCTGAATAAAAGCCATCGTATGGAACCGACATTGGATGCTTATGATAAGTTTGCTTCCTCCTATGGGGTAGTCCCCACTATTGCCAATGCCCAGATACTCCGGTTGCTATCCTTACAGGAAACCGCAGGAATCTATGGGATAGACTACGCAGCCAGGAGAATTCCGTTCATGCATAAAAACTCTTTTAACTCCCAGTTTAATGCGTTACAGAATATTCCGGCAGAAAATAAAGGCGAACAGGAAAAGATCAAAGCACTGATCCGTGACCAGGCAGCCTATATCCTGAAACGTGATTATGGAATTTCATCGGATAACCGGCAGAATAAAGAGATAGACCCCATTATCTCCATACAGACTCCGGGGGGAGCCGTCTACCTGCCGGTGACAGATGAAGGAGTCCTCTACAAGCAATGTTTTCTCCAGGACCTGGCTGACCGTTTCTTCACTCCGGAGGTACAATCTTTGGGACGGATCAGGGAATTCTACATCTCCAATCCGAACCATAGTACGGAACATTACATGCAGAAGCATCTGGACTTCTTCCGGTCCAACCCGTCGGATAAACAGTTGGCAAATATCCCATTGTATCCCATCGAACAGTCCGAGCTGCTGAAAAAAGGAGGCTATCCCACAGAACCGGCTTATCATGCCTTCAAACAGTTCACGGAAGACAACCGGCTTTCGGTGAATTCTAAAAATGCAGAGATATTCACCCTGCTCTTTATCCGGGAATACGGCTTACCGGCAGATTTCAATACCAATGAGAGTTACAAAGAGTTCACCCACAAAGGTGATTTCAAACCGCTGAACCAAGAAATGTCCGAGCTACAATCCCAAAAGGGATACAGTGAAAAAACATTCTACCATATTCAAAACAGGCAGCAGCAACTCGCCGACAAGATACTCGGCCTGGAATACAAACTGGCCTGTCCACCGTTGCAACTGACCGGACCGGCGGCATCGGAAAAGAAAAAGGCGGCTCCCCGCCGGAACAAGTCACATAATCCCCGCATCTAAAACTGATTGTCATGCCTACATGGATGGAAAAAATAAAAGATACATTCTCCGCCAAGGCGGATTTAAAAAGCCTTTTCATAGAGTTGCAGCCCGATAACCGGGTCTCGACTGTCATGGTCGTATCGTATGTCCCGACGGACAAGGATTCTTTTCCTGTGTTTATGGATCTGACCGCCCGGATAGCTATGGACCGGAAAACAATACCGGATAACCTGTTGCTGCATTTTGAAGGGATACCTGTGGGAGAAATCCCTTTCACCAGTGAACTACCGGCAAAAGACAGTGAGAAGGCACTCCGTTTCATCGTCTCTCACGGAGGCATCACTGAAAACAACTCCGTCCCTCTACGGAAAGCGGCCTACCTGAGAGCGTGCCAAAGGGGACTGGCGGCAGAGAATTTCCAGGCATTGGACCACTCACCGGGCTATAAGCGTTTTGTTGCTTATGAGGATGCTATGGAAAAAGTCGCAGCAGGGAAACAGGCCAAACAATTCTACACCATCGTTGAGACGGAACAAGGCATCCGGGTATTCAATGACGGATTATCCGGAGCGAGAAAGTTCCGGGATTATCTGCAATCAACGGCGGATAATTTCTACTCCAACTCTCTACAGAATGTGGAATCATTGAATATCTACCGGATAGAAACTGTTTCGCGCCGGATGCTGGAACTCTCCAACGGGAATCAAACCTCCATGCCGCAAGCGGCAATGGAAATCCTGGCAAATTACAAGCCTTCCGTCACTTTCGACATGCATCCTATCGGAGAAAATCTCGACCGGTTTGTTACAGTTGGCGCACTGGAACTCTCCGCCCGAAACTGGAACATCATGACTCTTCAGGATATAGCTGACAGAGGATACGCCCATTTACCGGCGGACGAATCGTTTGCCTATAAAAAGGATTTCTTACCTGTGGAGAAAGGTATCCGTGAGATTACCCGGCAAAAGGATTTGCACCGGGATTATCCTTTTCAGCAGATGATGGATGAACTGCAAACCGCTGCCAAGTCATTGGCCGGAACGCTGTTAAACCGGGATGGAATCCGGAAGGATGATCACCGGATAAGCCCGGCTGTTGAAGCCTCCAAGGACGGACAGATCCAAACAGCCGTGAAACCGCAGGACAAACCCGAATCTCCCCGTAACAATGAAAAGAAAAAAGTCCGAACAAAAACCGCTTCCGCCAAAAAGCAGGCGAAGCCCAAATTATAGTGCTTATGGAACTGATAAATAACGCATTCATTCCCGAAAACGAGATACCACGCAGCCGTAGGGATGCCGGAAGAAAAGCATTTCTGCAGACTTTCAGGAACCTGTTCACGAACCGAAATCCTTTCAGGAAGTTCATGGACACCTACCGTTTCAATACGATCCGCTGGAGTGCATCCAACCTTCACGAACCTTCATGGGGAAAACGAGTCGGATTGTTCTTTCAGACCAGGAATCCGGTTGCCTTACTCCGGGATGAGTACCGGACCAACCGCAGTGACCTGTTGAATAAATGGAAAGTATCCAACCTAAACCGCATCCAGACGGAGCTGATACGAATCGGGAGAACGCCGGTTCAGGATAAAGACAGGAATACGTTCAAGAGTCTGAACGGCATTGAAAAAAAGATCAGACAACTCCAAGGGTACGAAGGATGCCCCGACATGAGCCACGAAAAGCAGCTTCTGGCGACATACAGGTATATCCTCTCTTCTCCTTTTGACCGGAAATTCGGAGGATTGCCGCCCGATGAGATTTGTGGGATGTTACGGCAGAACGGACTGTCCGAATCAAACCTCCCTTACCAGAATTATGAAGGAATCCTGCAAGGCCGTGAAACAGTTTTGTATGAACTGACAACCCGAAAGAACGGGGAGAAATACCTCCGACCGGCAGACCAAGTGAAACTGAATGCCGGGATGACAGGAATTGCAATGGATTTAACCAGCCGTTTCCCGGCAAGGGAAACCTCTATACCGAATCTGACGGAAGGCATACAGGTATCGGAGAAGAAAGAGAAACTTTCCGTATCCAAAGAGCCGAAGAAGAGGGTAAGGAAGGAAAAGACAAAGGTCAAGAGTGTAAAAATTAAATAGTCATTCAACATTAAAAAACAAGTAAAATGAAAACGATTTGCATCTGTGAAAAGCCATCCGTGGCACGCAGTATTGCCCAGGTTCTGGGCGCAACGGAGAAACAGGAGGGATATTTGAGTGGAAACGGGTATGCCGTTACATGAACTTACGGGCACCTGCTGGCATTGGCCCTGCCTCAAGACTACGGTATCATCCGTGCGGAAAAAGAGATGCTGCCGATTATTCCCGACCCGTTCAAACTGGTTGTCCGCCAGGTAAAGGCGGAAGAGGGTTATAAGGCTGATCCGTCGGCATTGAAACAACTGGACGTGATCCGTAAACTGTTGAATCATACCGGTAGTGTGATCATTTGTACGGATGCGGCGAGAGAAGGAGAACTTATAGCCAGATACGTCCTTGAATATCTGGGATACACCAAAGAAACCAAACGTCTGTGGATATCCTCTCTTACAGAAAAATCAATCCGCACAGGTTTCAATAACCTCAAATCAAGCAGGGAGTTTGACAACCTGTACCGTGCCGCCAAAGCCCGAAGAGAGTCAGATTGGGTAGTGGGCATGAATGCCAGCTTGTCTTTGAGTATGGCTGCAGGCAAGAGTAACTATTCCCTCGGTAGGGTACAGACACCGACACTGGCTATGATTTGCCACCGATACATGGATAACAGGGACTTTATAGCCAAACCCTATTACCAGCTACAACTACGGACTACGAAAGCCGGGGAAGAACTCGTAATGGCCTGCGCCGGGAAGTATGATACGACAGAGAAACTCGACTTGGACCGTAGAAAGGTCTATGAAGAGAAGACAGCCAAAGTGGTGCAAGTGGAAAAGAAAGAGGTTTCAGAAGAGGCTCCGCTGCTTTATGATTTAACTGCCCTGCAACGGAGTGCCAATACCAAACTCGGACTGACTGCAGAACAGACGCTGAACATTGCCCAAAAGTTGTATGAATTCGGCTACATCTCATATCCTCGTACCGGATGCCGTTATATCACGGAGGACATCTTTGAGCAAATTCCTTCTCTCATCGCCCTACTGAAGCAACATCCCCGTTTTGCACGGCATGCGGAGAATCTCTGTAACCGGACTTTAAACCGGCACTGTGTGGACGATAGCAAGATGACAGACCATTATGCATTAATCATTACGGAGAACTATCCCCAGAACCTCTCCCTTGATGAGCAGAATATCTACTCCATGATTGCAGGACGCATGTTGGAGGCTTTCTCCGGCAAGTGCCTGAAAGAAACGGTATCCGTACAAGCGAATTGTAACGGCGTTCTTTTCGGGATAAATGGCTGTCAAATCAAAGTTCCGGGATGGAGAGGCATCTATAATAAACCCGGTGAGAAAGAAGAAGGAAGTCTTCTGCCCGAATTTGGAGAAGGTGAGATGTTGCCCGTTCTCGGCATTGATACGTTAGCCAGAAAAACCAAGCCGCAACCCATATTCACCGAGGCGAGCCTGCTTGCGTCAATGGAAGGCTGCGGCCGGCAATTGAGCGATGAAAAAGAAAAAGAGGCGATGAAGGACTCCGGCTTGGGTACACCGGCTACCCGTGCAGGCATTATCGAACTGCTGCTCGCCAGACATTATGTGGAAAGAAGCGGACGATCCCTGATACCTACTCCCAAAGGACTGGAAGTATATGGTATCGTAAAAGAGAAAATGATTGCTGATGTAAGCATGACCGGAAGGTGGGAATGTGAACTACATGGGATAGAAACCGGTGAAGTTTCCACAGAAACATTCACTGGAAATATCAACTCCTACGCCCGGCAAATCACTTCTGAACTGCTTGCCCTGAAACTCAACCATCTGGACTTGCCGCATTGCAACTGCCCCAAATGTGGAGCAGAAACGATTACCGTCTTCAATAAGGTCGCCAAATGCAGCGATCCCGATTGCGGATTCCTGTTATTCCGAACATTTAACGGTAGGGAACTGACGGATAATCAGATGCTCCTGCTGCTATCGGGAAAGCGCACCGGATATCTGAAGTTCACCAGCAAGAAAGGGAAAAAGTATGAAGCTTCACTGGAGCTGGATGATAACTACAAGATTGATATGACTTTCAAGGATAATAAACCTAAAAAATAAAGAATCGGCTTATGAAAAGAGAAATAGACGAGATACCGGATGAACTGAACCCGGAATTAATGCTTAATATGACAGCCTCTGAACTGCTGATCAAAGTAGCCAAAGGCGAAATAGATATCCAAAAGCTGATCAGAAAGGAACTTGCTGACAGAGGAATCGACGACCAACGAAACTGGATAGGACCGGACAAGGCAAGAAAATATTGGGAGTAATATAACAAGCCTGCCAAAACCAAATCAATCAGGATAAGAAGATAAGCACAGGTTATTCAATCCGTTTGTAGGTCAGCCTGCAAATACCGGATTTGAAACATTTGTTCCCGGTCATTTCCCATGAGGAAGGGCCGGGAATTTTTGTAAACAGACGTATACCGTCCCCTTGGATATAAGGGATTACAAAAAGAATGATTTCATCCACCAGCCAGTATCTGAACATGCTGCCTATGACGAAGATTGTATCCGGAACCGCTTCTACGAGATAGATACCTTCATATTCCTTTTTCCATTGTATAAGCGAAATGAAAGACACATCCGGTCCGAGAGTTTGTGTGGCCCGGTCCCGTATTCTGGTGAGGCCATATTTATCCGGAGTATCCCACAAAGGAGAAGAGACGGCCTTGTCAAAAAGGTATCCGTCGAGGGTAATGATTGCGAGTAACTGGAGCTTTGCCATAATTGAACTGCTTTTAAAATCGCTTGCAGCCACGAAAAAACGTGGGAGTCAAGCTACATTCTAACAGAGGCTCTGGTAAGCCCAAAACAGAGTATAACATGATCCCACGCTATGACAAACGCATAGCATAAGCACCACGCAATAGTCTCTGTTTTTTGAATTTACCAGATTCCTGTTAGAAACATTTGCGAAACTTATGTCTATATATAAGCGGAAAGGCAAACATTACCTTTACCGTTTAAATCTTTATTTCGTTTCAAATATACTCATATTTCTGATTTCTCCGAAAAAAACGTATCATAAAGAGATGGCACAGAGCAAAAAAGAGCAAGTGACAACTCACAGAGGGGGCGTCGGATTTCACGACTCCCCCAAAATCAAGCAAAAGAAAGGAGAAAAGACCGACGACAAAAAAAGACTATCCATGACTATCCATGACACCGGCGATTAAAGGATTGGTTTATTGCCATATTCCCTCTATATTGCACCCGATTTCATCATTCACAATAAAATAATAAATTATGGAACTGACAATTATCGAAACGAGTGCCTACCAGGAGATGAAGAGGCAACTCAGTACACTGGCAGTACAGATGGCGGATTTTCAAAAGAAGATAGCTCCGGCAACACCGGACAAATGACTGGATGCGCAGGACGTGTGCCTGGCCCTCAATATTTCTAAAAGGGCACTACAGACTTACCGGGACAATGGGTTGATCCCCCATTCGAATATAGGCGGAAAATTCTTTTATAAGGAAGTGGATATCCAACAAATTCTGGAAGAAGGACTAATCAAAAAAAGAAAATAGTAGTATGGCAGACATTATCACTAAGGATTCGGAAGAGTTCAAGGAACTCACCGGATGGATCAAAAGGGCAGGAAAAAGTATAGAAGCGGCTGCTGCGCAAATACGCCCGACAATAGCAGGCGAGCATTATTTGACCGGGGATGAGGTATGCCGGATGCTTCATGTTTCTAAACGTACACTGCAAACACTTCGTGACGAAAAGGCGATACCTTATACCTCTATCACCGCTGTCGGCGGCAAACTGCTCTATCCGGAAAGTGCCTTATATGAGGTACTGAAAAAGAACTATAAAGATTTTAGGCGTTATCTGAAATAGATATTCCTATGGCGAATAAAGAGCAACAAAGTATTACTGAGATAAAAAGGCGTCCTCCAATTGTATGAAGGACGCCTTTTTAGTCTGTTCATTAATTGGCAAGTTTATACAGATTGCCGATTTTTTCACAGATTTTATCCGTATCCTCTCCAACCTTTGGATTGACGAGCTCGGCATACACCTGTGTCGAAATGATGGATTTATGGCCTAAAACTTTTTGCAGGGTTTCTAAAGGCATCCCCTTTAAAAGAGCCAGAGTTGCAAATGTATGTCGCCCGACATGAGCCGTTATATCACAGCTACAAAGGCACTTTTTGCCTAATTTGTCCAGGCTGTTGTCCATCGTTTTCAAACTACCTACCGGAAAGACACGGTCAGGAGATATTTTCTTTTCGTCTATATTGCGATATTTGTCGACCAGTTCAATTGCAATTGGCAGGAGTTTGACAACATAAGCAACCCCGGTCTTAACACGATTGCCAATCAGCCATGTACCACTGTCTGAATCGACGATGATGTTCTTGTAAGTAATTGCTTTTAAATCCGCATAGGCAAGCCCTGTAAAACATGAAAATACGAACATATCACGGATAGCCTGCTGGCGTCTGTAAGACAACTTGACATGAATAATTCGTTGAAGTTCATCTTCCGAGAGGAAAGGACGTTTTTTATATTCAGGTCGGCAAGTAAACTTTTTAAAAGGATGCTTGCGTAACCAACCCTCATCAATGGCAAGGTACATCAGCCATTTGAGAGTATTAATGCGTTCAAAAGCCGTCGACTTAGCCAAACCGCTAACAGACAGCATCCAGTCATAAAAGTCCTTGATGAAGTCCAGGTCCAATTCTGCCAGGGGAAGATCATCGACACCCTGTCTGTCTTTGAGATAATGCAACAAGCAGGAACGGTCACTGACTAAACCATCATAAGTGCTTTTTGCCTTTCCTTTTCCTATCCGTTTTTTATAGTCTTCAATTTGTATATTGAAAATTTCCATAAGCGTATGGAAATCATCACCGAAGCCGTTATAACGCTCATATACCTTTTTTGCAGTCACAAAACCATCATGATCGCAGAGATACTGGTAGTGCTTAGTCATCTGTACTTTGATGTTGTCAAGGTCCAGATTCAACGCTCTGGCTTCTTCGGATTTTCCTTTTGCCCGGTTAGCCTTTGCATCCCATAAAGTAAGGGTAACTACTTTTTTACAGCTAAAACAAGCTGTGGTCTTGTTAATGGTAATGCGTCCCATTACTGGAACTTTTCCATTCTTCAACGACTGATTCTTTGTGTAAAACAACACTGAAAATGTACTTCTCATAACTCACTTTTTTTAGTTACAAATTTAATAATCATTGAGTTATTTGAAGTCATGCAGTTTAATGCAGTATGTTGAAAATTAAACGGTTATACCGTTTAATTAGCTGAATTGGGCGAGGTAACAGATAAGTAACGTAACTCTCGCCCAAATGTGCCTCATTTAGCTTTAGAACCCGAATATGACTAAAATACTAATTTTATAACATGCAGTATTTCAGCCATATTGCACTGAATCGTCTTTTCTTTTAAAAATGTTCCCTTTTTCCACACAAAAAGACCCGTTTTTCGATAAGAATACCCTCGTTAGATTACACATATAGTCCCGTTCACCCACGCCTGTACAGGCGTAAACCCACACATATAGTCACGATAGGCTACACATATGGTCATAATGGGCGATATGACTACCTTATAATGGGCATTGTTGCCCCCTAACGACTGGGCCATAAGGCATAAGATATGAGATAGGATGAATTTATTTCGCTAGAATAAAAGGCCGTTTTTCAACAAGTCACTAGCGGATAGACGATTGCTGTTTTTTTCTTTCGTTTTTAGGAGCGAGACGTACTTTGGCCCGAAATAATCGATTCTCAAGGACTTCAGTTTACAAATTGTCACATTGATATTCTAACCAGAACACGCATAAGCCCTTTCATCCAATTGTAGAGACGGGGCGTGCCCCGTCTCTACAACCAAGTATGTATGAGCTGCAAATATAGACTTACAATCTCACATTCTCCATTTCCTCACACTTCTCTTCCCGCAAGCGTTGAATATCCTTAAGCTGGCGGTCGAAAAACATGAGCAAGTCATTGATGAGCCGTCCGTTCTGGGATAAAAGCAAAACCCCATCCATCAATTGCGTTGACAGGTAGCGAACTTTCATATTACTTACATGTTGATCGGGACGCTGCAGATAAACGGCCATACATCTGTACAAAATTGGTGCTATTTGTATCCACGGCAGTTTTAGACCTACCAATAGATTTTTCACGCTTTGCAACTGATGGTTCAGATAATCAAGGTCATCCGCATCTCTCTCAAAACAGAAAGCTTCTTTCAAGCGTCGTGCCTCTTCCTTAAAAAATACATCACTCAACATTTCCATGTTCGAAACCGGAGCTTCTTGCTCTGAACCGACAGGTTCAGTTACGGGATAAATGTTTTCCACTTCCATAATATATTAGCATTAAGCAGGCGGAAAAAAGAACGGTCCCGCCTGACCCGTTGCTAAACACTTTACCAGAAAGCTGGAGGCACATTAATGCACTCCACGGGGGTACGGAACCGTCATATCGGATCGGTTACAGGCAAAAAAATGCCTGCAACCGAATAGAAGCAGGTATTCTACTCTGCTTTCTGGTTTTAAAATGTTTAGCATTGCAAATATACTTCTTTTTCCGGATATCCAACCTATAAAGGATAAATAATGTCTAGTAAGTAAAAAATCTGGAGATGATACCTCTGTTTTTACAAGCTATGCTGGAACATCCAAGCCAGATAATCCGGTTCCGCGAAAGCGTTATCCCAACTGTTATGGTCTACACCGGGAAATTCCTTATAACGGACATCAGCTCCTGCTTTCTTCAATGCTTCATTAGCGTCACGGGAGAATTGTACATCGACTACGCTGTCGGAGCCGCCGTGATAAATACTGAAAGCCGTCTTGCCCTTAAAGTTCGCCAGACGTTGCAAGTTCGCTCCACCACAGATCGGGGCGGCAGCGGCAAACAGGTTCGGGTAACGCATCACGATATCGAACGTGCCCATACCTCCCATTGATAGGCCGGTTACGTAAATGCGTTTCGTATCGACCTTACCTTCCGCTATATAACTATCCAATAATTCCTTGACGGCGGCCATCGATTGTGTGGCCGGAGCATTCAACGGATAGAAACGCTTTCCTTCTTTTCCGGCGTTCAATCCCTTATATTCAGACCAAGTCTTCTCGGCCGGGCATTGAGGCGCTATAATGATAGCCGGATATTTGGTTTGATTCTCGAAAGAAGCGAACATATCGCCACCATGTATTAATTGGGCCTCATTATCCGACCCTCGTTCGCCCGCTCCGTGCAGGAACAGGATTACCGGGTATTTCTGCGCCGGATTATAATCTCGGGGATACAGAACCCGATAATTCAATTGATAACCATCACGAGCCGTAAACTGCTTTTTCAAAAAACTAGCCTTATCACCAGCATATCCAGCAACGGAGAGAAGAAGGCAAAGAGACAGAAAAAAAATACTTCTAAGTGTTTTCATAATCATATATTCAAATGTAAATACTATCTACTTAGATCGATAACTTCCGCAAATATAATTAAATAGTCTGTTAAGGCGTTGTATAATATCAAGATTAAACCAACTATTAGGACGTGAGCGGATTCGTTGGGATGCTTTAGATGTAGATTTGAGTTTGTCTATCATAGCAAATCCAGATAAATACCCGTTAGTAAGTAAATAATCGAATATTGTATGTATTTTGTAGAGACAGATTGTCTTATCTCTACAAAATACATTTGAAAATGATACCGAAAGATTATTGGGCTTCCTGTATTTTTGTCGCTTCTGATACACCGTTCTCGTTGAATGCCTCGATGGTGAAATAATAAGGCTGGTCGGTGGACAGACTCTTTAATAGTAATTCATTCTTTCCGTATAGGAGCCATGAATTGTATAGTTTATCGGGAGCGATACCCCAACGGATGTTGTAGCCTTGGCTGTTCTTGGCTGCGTCCCAAGTAATCATCGCGTCACGGCGGTCCGCTTGGCGAACGACCTTGAAGTTCTTCACCGTCGCAGGCTTCTTGCCCTCACCGATACCGAACACACGCAAGTCCGAGATCGCCAGATGAGGCGTCGGGACCTCTATATTCTTATAACGGACATAACGGACACGAGCCGGATTATCCACTTGTACGTAATCATTCGGGACATCCTTATAATTATTCCGGCGATCCACCAACGTTACCCAATCCTGCCCGTCCAAAGAGCCTTCCACCGCACAACGGTGGCGTAAACCGGGAATACGTCCATACATATTCGATTGATGATCGTGATAATTCACTTGCACGGCATATACCATAGCGGGAGCCTCCAGATCGATCTCTACCCATTCGGTATCTCCATTCGTGCGAGCCATCCAGAATGTCTTACATTCCTCATCCGTCAAGTTGGCCGGAAGGAAATTGGCGGAGGTCTTGGGACGGTTCGATTCCGTGAATCCTTGCGCGGCGGGAGCGGAACCCTCCGCATACGAGGAAGCTTTCACCGGCTTTTTATAAGAAAGCAACATCCACCCCGTAAACTCTCCTTTCTTTCCCGGCTCGGCGGGAGCGTAATGCGGATAATCACCGAAGTTATTATCACAATACATAATGCCCTCCTTATCGAAGAAAGTAGGATACATGCAGAGGCGACGCTCCCAATTCACCGTAGCCGAGAGAGACATAGAGGCGAAATGCCAATAATTACCTCCCGGCCCCACCAAGGTACTTCCGTGTCCGGCACCATTCATGAAACCACCGGGCTTATAGCTTACCGGGTTATGCGATTGATACTTATACGGACCTAATGGGGAGTCCGCCACATAAACACCATCGGCATATACGTTGAATTCCGTACCGGGGGCGGCATACTGCATATAATATTTACCGTCGTGCTTGGTCAGCCAAGCCCCTTCCATATAGCCTCCCAATACCGTATCGGTATGGTTCTCGCCAAAACGTTCCCAGCCATGCTTCGGCATATCCAAGCCGAAAAGCTCGACCGTCTCACCCTCGATCAAGAAACGGTCATCCTTATTCAGTTTCTTGCCCCGAAGCGGATAAACATTGGAAGAACCCCAGAATAAATAAGCTTGCCCGTCATCATCGATGAATAAATCCGGGTCTTGTAGGTCGTGGAGTATAGCAGGAGTAGCGTTCCAATTACCCGATTTCGGATCATCGGTATAAAGAACGCTCATGGAGCCGGACGGATCACCCATCACATAAAGCACGGAATCCTTATAATTATGAGCGGCGGGAGCGTTGGAACCCTGAGGATACCAGTTTTTACCGGGAGTGATAAAATCCCAGTTCAACAAATCTTTCGAATGCCAATAGCCATGCGAACGGGTTACGAACATATAATACTCGCCCCGGAATTCTACGACAGCGGGGTCCGCACCCGAACGGTAAGACAGGTTGTTCGATGAGTTATAAATCATATACGTATAATCCACATTAAGCGGATTACAATACGTATTCGCCCGCATGGATTGAGCGGTGGCGGAACCTCCGGAAGCAGCCAAGAACAGAGCCGAAAAGATATATTTTGATAATAGTTTCATGTTGATATGTATTAATTTTTACCGCAGAGAGAAAGAAGACTGATTCGCCTCGTCGGCAGAATTCAAGCCTACCCAAACCGTGAAATCACCCGGCTCGGCTTTCTTCTGCATATCAATACCATAGAAAGCCAGCAAAGCTTCGTCAATCGTGAAAGAGACTTGCTTCTTCTCGCCCGCTTTCAAAGTCACCTTCTCGAAACCTTTCAGCTCTTTAACCGGACGGGTCACGCTACCCGCCAAGTCGCGGATATACATCTGGACGACCGTCTCGCCATCCACCTTACCCGTATTCTCTACCTCAGCCGTTACCGTGATCTTGCCCCCTTTCGTGAAAGAGTTCTGATCCAGCTTCATAGAGTTCACGGCGAAAGTCGTATAGCTCAAGCCATAACCGAACGGATACAACGGTGTGTTAGGCACATCCATATATCTGGATTTATAATCCGTATCCGGAGCTTCCGGAGGAACCGGGCGGCCTGTCGGTTTCTGATTGTAATACAGAGGCAATTGACCTACCGTACGAGGGAAAGACATCGTCAGGCGAGCGGACGGATTATAATCGCCACTGATCACATCAGCCATACCATGACCCGCCATCGTACCCAGATACCAAGCCTCCAAGATACCGTCGACATGCTGATCCTCCCAAGAAAGATCCAAAGGACGTCCGTTCACCAAGATCAAACCAAGAGGTTTACCCGTCTTTTTCAATTCTTTCAACAAGGCTTGTTGAGCGCCCGGCAATTTCAAGTCCGTACGGCAAGCCGCCTCACCACTCCAGTTGAAATCCTCGCCCATAGCCGCCAATACGATATCCGCACGGCGAGCCGTAGCGATCGCCTCAGCGAATTTAGATGAATCATCAGTCAAGAGATCACATCCCTCGGCATAAATGAACTTCACGTTCGTACCGGCATATTTCTCAGTCAGACCCTCGAACAAAGAGATACTCTCCTCACGCTCACCCCGGCCGGCCCACTCGCCATTCTGGTTGATCTTATCTTTTACCATCGGACCGATCAAGGCTACCGTAATATTCTTATCCTTCGAGATCGGGAAGAAGTTATTATCATTCTTCAAAAGGACGATCGAGCGAGCGGAAGTCTCACGAGCCTCTTGCAAAAACTCCGGCTTCATGATCGTATTCTTCTCACGCTCATTGTCCAAGTAACGATATGGATCATCGAACAAGCCCAAGAGGAACTTCATCTCCAAGATGCTCGCCACGGCACGGTCGATATTCTCTTCCGAGACCTTGCCCTCTTTCACGGATTGTACAAGATATTGGCTGTAGATGCCACCTGTCATATCCATATCGATACCGGCGTTCGCGGCCAGTTCTCCCGCCTCCTTATCATTTCGCACGATACTATGGGCTACCATCTCATTGATACCGGTATAATCGGTAACCACGAAACCATTGAAGCCCCAGTCCTTACGTAACAAATCGGTCATCAACCATTTATTACCCGTGCTGGGCACTCCGTTGATCTCATTGAAGGAGGCCATGAACGTAGCGACTCCCGCTTCCTTAGCCGCTAAATAAGGCGGCATATAATAATTCATCAATGTATTTTGCGACAACTCAGACGTATTATAATCACGTCCGGCCTCAGCGGCCCCATAAGCGGCAAAGTGCTTACAACAAGCCAAGACCGTATTTACGTCGGCCAACGAACGCCAATCGTTTCCTCCTTGGAAACCCTCGACACGGGCCTTCGCAATCAGACTTCCCAAATACGGGTCCTCACCGGCACCTTCCATTACACGTCCCCAACGGGCATCCCGGGAGATATCCACCATCGGGGCGAACGTCCAAGCGATACCGGAAGCGCTCGCCTCATCCGCCGCGATCGCCGCACTTTTACGCATCCGCTCCAAATCCCAAGAGCAGGATTCCGCCAACGGCATCGGGAAAATCGTACGATAGCCGTGCACGACATCATAACCAAACAATACGGGTATCTTCAAACGGCTCTCGGACAGAGCCATCTCTTGCATTTTACGTACGCCATCTACCGTATATACATTAAACAAGCTTCCTACAAGACCTTGTTTCAGCAAAGTCTCATAATCCCCCGTCATAACCGGGCCGGTCACATCCCAGTTACAGGAGTATTGGGCCATCTGCCCCACCTTTTCCTCCAAGGTCATCAAAGAGAGCACAGAATCTACACGGCGTTCAATATTTTTGTCGCCGCTGAAGCTTTTCCAACCGCTTACAGCGGGCTGCTGGCATCCCCCCAAGGTAGCGGCAACGGCCGCACCAGCGATAAAAGTCGTTAACCTTTTCATTATTCGTATTCGTATATGTATTATTTGTTCCAAGTTACCTGCGCCGATTTCACGTCCCGGGAGTTCGTACCTACGTAAATATTGAATAAGCCCGGTTCCCAGATGTATTCCAATGCGCTGTTATAAAATTTCAAGTCTTCCGGCGTAATCATAAAAGAGACTTTTCGGCTCTCACCCGGTTTCAAGGAGATCTTCTGGAAGTTCTTCAACTCTTTCATCGGACGGGAGATGCTGGCAGCCGGATCGCCGATATATAACTGTACGACTTCCTCGCCCTCTAGCTTGCCTGTATTCGTCACTTGTACGCTGGCGGTCAATACACCACTCTCTCCTTGCACACTCGTCTTATCCAATTGAAGATCACCGTAAGAGAAAGTCGTATAACTCAAGCCATAGCCGAACGGATACAAAGGATCGTTCGTGATATCCAGATATTTAGAAGTGAAATGATCATCCGGATTCATTGGGCGGCCTGTTTTCTTAGCATTGTAATACAAAGGAATCTGGCCTACGCTACGAGGGAATGTAGTCGTCAATTTACCGGAAGGATTCACGTCGCCGAACAATACGTCAACCAATCCGCGAGCTGCGGCGGAACCTCCATGCCAAGCCTCAACGATCGCGGAGAATTGGCTATCCTCCCACTCCAAGGTCAACGGACGGCCGTTCGCCAAGACCAACACCACCGGTTTACCGGTCTCCAACAAAGCTCTCAGCAGCTCTTTCTGGCTCTCCGGCAAACTAATATCCGCACGGCTGCAAGCCTCTCCGGACCAGTTATTCGGCTCACCCATTACGGCGATGATACGATCCGCATCTTTCACTTGCTCAACCGCTTCCTTCACCAAACGGGTATTCTCCACCGGATCAACCTTCAAGCCACTGGCTTTCGCCAACATCGGCTCGTTCGTCAAATTACATCCCTTGGCGAAGATCACACGGGCCTTATTGCCAACCATTTCCTTCACAGCCTGCACTACGGAAGCCGACTTCGCCGTATCGATACCACACCATGTCCCGAACAACTCAACCTTCTTATCCGCCAACGGGCCTACCACGGCGATCGTCCCTGTCTTTCGCAAAGGCAACAAACCCTTGTCATTCTTCAACAAGACAATGGATTTACCGGCGATATGGCGAGCCGTATTCATATGCTCATCCGTGAATGTATTCTTTTTCGCACGATCCGCGTCCAAGTAGCGATAAGGGTCCTCGAACAAGCCCAATTTATATTTCGCCTCCAATACACGGCGGCAAGCCTGATCGATATCCGCTTGAGACACACGGCCCTCTTCCAACGACCTCTTCAAGGTCGTGATATAACCATTTGTCATCATATCCATATCCAAGCCGGCATGCAAAGCCAAGGCCGATACGGTCTGCGTATCACCCAAACCATGATTAGTCATCTCGCCGATCGAATTATAATCGGAAACGACAAACCCATTGAATCCCCATTGATCACGAAGCAAATCGGTCAATAACCAGCGGTTACCCGTAGCCGGAATCGCCTCCACCAAATTAAAGGAAGACATGACCGTGGCACAACCAGCCTCTACAGCCGCTTTATAAGGCGGGAAATACTCATTAAACATCTTGATACGGCTCATATCCACCGTATTATAATCACGACCGGCCTCGGAAGCGCCATACAAGGCAAAGTGCTTTAAGCAAGACAAGATCGTGTTCTCTTTCGTCAAGTCATCTCCTTGATAGCCTCTCACCATGGCGGCGGCGATCTTTCCACCCCACCAAGGGTCCTCTCCACTACCCTCGGCGATACGTCCCCAACGAGCGTCACGGGCGATATCCACCATCGGGGAATACGTCCATGTCACACCGTTTGAGCTGGCCTCGATAGCGGCGATACGGGCACTTTGCTCGATCAACGTCGTATCCCAGCTACAAGACAAAGCCAACGGGATCGGGAAGATCGTATGATATCCATGAATCACATCCAGTCCGAACAAAAGCGGAATTCCTAAGCGAGATTCCTTAACCGCTATCTCCTGCAATTTACGGAACGTCTCCAGCTCCGAGCCTCCCGTAGCACCCAGCCAGCCCCGACGAATCGTCTCGTCCGCACCTTCCGAGCCACTCAAGATGCCGGGAACACCACCACCGGACAAGTTCAGCTGTCCGATCTTCTCATCCAAAGTCATTTTACCCATCAACTGATCGATAAACGTATCCATCGCTCTCGTATCTTGAACGGGCTTTTGTCCGTATGCCGCAAGTGCCAAACAAGCGGCGAATGATAATATAATCTTTCTCATGTTATTTAAATATTAAGATTCTCTCGCATTATGGATCGTGAAACCCAATTTCTTCAAACCGTCCTGGATTTCCGGACAGCTCATAAACAAACGCCACAGAAGGCCCGTACGGTAATTCTCGATCATCGGTGCGATCGTACATTGGTCTATCGCCAGATAACGATGCGGATACCAATTCTCGCCTTCACTGAAAGCGTCGTAAAAACCATACTTACCCCAGATGCTATCTCCCAGATTGAAATAGAAATGCTTCAATGCCTTCGAGGATTCCTCCGGTGTATACGGATAACTGCTCAAGGTGGCTGTCGGCGTAATTACCCCATGATCGTTGGAGGGCATATGCGCGTTATAGCCTTTCACGGAATAGCTGGCGGTCAATCCCCAGCAAGCGTCGCTATATCCCTTGAAACCCTTCGGATTCTCCGCGCAATAACGGTAATCGATCAAGACGTGATTCCGGTTCAAGTCCCAGTAGTTAGCGTATCGATCCGACAAGCCTACCGGACATAGGCCGATATAAGAATAATGCGCCCAGAACAACGGGCCGCCGTACTCCTCGGCATAATTATGTTTCAAGATCAAAGGTAAATCGTAAGCGACCGCATCGCTCTTGATCCCCCCTTTACGAGCCCATCCGTTATGATAAGCGGAAGACGGGATCGGATACGTAGGCGAAGACGCCGCCAGAATATAAGTGATCAAGCATTCATTATAACCTTCCAAAGGAAAATTCATCTCCCATGCGTAATCCGGGCTCCAATGCCAATACAATACATCCTGCCCGTTCAAATACCAGGTCCATTCCATCTCACGCCATAGCTGGTCAATCTTCGCGGCCAACGCTTTCTCGCTCTCATTACCATCCTTGAAATATTGGCGTACGCATAAGAGACCTTGCATTAAGAAAGCGCTCTCTACCAAATCGCCTCCGTTATCCTTCTGGCCGAAAGGCTTTACCTTACCCGTAGGTCCATGCATCCAGTGAGGCCAGACCCCGTGGAAACGATCGGCCTTCGCCAAGTAATCAGCGATTTGATGAAAACGGGCCACACCTTCCTCACGGGTGATAAAGCCACGCTCAATACCTACCAACAGCCCGGCGATACCAAAACCACTACCTCCGGTGGTCACGATATCAGCGTCGTTCTCAGGATACACGCCATCCGTATGGATACGCTCACAGGCCAGTCCGGAGGTAGGCTCCGCACCTTCCCACATATAATTAAAGTGAGCCTTTTGTATATAGGTCAAGAATTCATCATCCGACTGAAAATCCAACTTACGCTCATTGGGCGTAGACTCTGCGGATGTGTCACTTTTCTTGGCCTCATGACAAGCGGTCAACGAAAAGCCAAGCAACAGGGTAACAACGCCTGTACGGAAATAGGTATTCATAGATATATACATTTAAAATAGTTATCGTCTCAATACTTTACTCATCGGTGAACGGCCGCTCTCTCCCAATGCCTCGATCGAGAAATAATAGTCCGTATCCTTATCCAAGCCCCTGAAATCGTACATCGTATCTCCCAGTACCGTGATACTGTTGTACAATTTATCCGGCGTTATACCATAATAGATATTGTAAGCGTACGCCTCTTTTACCGGCTCCCAAGTGATCAGCGCATTCCGCTTATCCGCTTTTGAGCGTTCCACCTTTAAATTCTTAACGGCGGCGGGAGCTTCTCCCAAACCATTTCCAAAAATACGAAATCCGGACATAGCGAAGTTGCCCGAAGGCACATGTTCGTTCACTATTTTCAAATAACGGGTTTTCAAAGGCTCACGCAACTCGATATAGTCGTGCGGAACGTCCTTGTCGTTATCGCTCTTATCGACTACCAATTCCCAATTTTGTCCATCTATAGAATGATAAATACGATATTGATGATACAAGTCCATCGCCTTATTATGCTGTACGGCTCTATGCTCGTAATAGTTCAACTGGATCGCACGTACCTCTTTCAATCCCTCTAAAGAGATCTGGAGCCATTCACCCGGCTCTCCCGAGCGGGCGGACCAGAAAGTACGCATGCTCTCATCCGTTACATTCTCTGGTACTAACGTACTATCCATGGAAGAGGCCATCACCGGTTTTCCATACGATAGCAACATCCAGCCGGAAAACGTATTCGCGATATCATCTACCTTCCCTTTCGGCGTAAGCAAAGGATAGTCCCCGAAAGCGGTGTTCGAATACATCACGCCATCCTTATCGAATGCCGTAGGGTACAAACCAATACGACGCTCAAACTTATATTTCAAAGAAAGCATGCAAGTAGCCACATGCCAGTAATTGCCATACGCATCCTCGAAAGTACCACCATGACCGGCACCTTGTACGAAACCTCCCGGCTTATAGCTCATCGGGTTATGTTTCTGGTAGGTGAACGGGCCCATCGGCTTGTCGGATACATAGACACCATCCGCATAGACCTTGAACTCCGTTCCCGGCGCACCGTATTGGAAATAATATTTACCGTTATGCTTGGTCACGAAAGCTCCTTCCGTAAAAGGCGCTAAAGTCGTACTATCGTCATTGTTCATCCCGAAACGTTCCCATCCGTGTTCTTCCGGGCGCAGCATCATGATCTCTTGGATCTTGCTGATCGGGTGGAAATCACGGCGATCCAATTCCACTCCCTTCAAAGCAAACTCATTACTTGAACCATAGTACATATACAAACGTCCGTCATCATCCAGCAAAAATGCCGGGTCCCAGCTAGGAAGAGCCGTTTTCTCCACATACCGCTTGAACTTTCCGCTTTTCGGGTTCGTACTATACCAAATAGGCAATCCCGCATAGGTAGAACCGGTATAGAACAAGGTATCTTCACTTACGAAAGCGGCCGGAGCGCACAAGTCGTCATCTTCCGGATAACGTTGGAAACCGGCGAATACAAACTCCCAATTGCTTAAATCCTTGGAATAATAGAATCCGGCTTGGTTCGTGGCGAAAAGGAAATATTCCCCTTTATACATGACCATCATCGGATCGGCCGTAGAGCGGAAAGAGCCATTCTTCACCAAATCCGGCAGATTCGCCCGGAAGCAGTAGCTCAAATTCATCGGGTTGCAATAGGTAGAGGGATGATCGGCCGTAGCGTCGAACCAGCGGGTGGCTTGCTGAGGAGCTTTTACCCGTACATCACGAGGATCCGCTTCCATCCGGATATCTATTTTCGTATCGTTATCGCCAAACGTGCGATAAGCGTACTTCATCCCCGGATAATACACGAATAACTCATGATCGTAGCGGCTTGCTTGTATCTTATAATAGCCTGTCGCATCGGTGGTATAATGAACCGGGCTAGCCGTGAACATCACCGTAGCGCCTTCCAAGGGCTTGCCGTCCGGTCCGGTAATCGTACCTTCCAGAAAATGTTTTTGGGATACGGTAATATAGTAATCGCTTACCTGCCCCTTGATCACGATCACGGAATCTCCCCGCTCGTTTACTTGAGCGTTTACGGTAGAGACCGCGAAGAAAGAGGCAAGGAGTGATACGAGCATACACTTATTGTAGGCTTTTAAGGAAGCGCTAGAAACTCCTACGTCTTTCCGGAAAAACATGTACGTGTTTTCCGAAAAAGACGTACATGTTTCCGAGAAAACACGTACATGTTTTTTCCAAGAAGCGATAGCCCTATTTATTCTATTACATGCCAGCATATTATGTTCAAGATAAGTTATTGTTGTTTTTTGTCGCATTATTATTTTATGGATTGAATCTTTTGGATACCTTTCTGGACATCCGGATGGCTCATGAAAAGGTTCCACAACAGATTCGTACGGTAATTCTCGATCATAACCGTTACAGGCGCTTGATTCAATCCCATAAATAAGGGAGACACCCAATTTACAGTCAAGTTGAAAGCATCCCGGAAACCGTACTCACCCCATAAGAAGCTGCCATGGTTACGATAATAATTCCGCAAGGCTTTCATGGAAGCGTCCGGCGTATAAGGGAAAGAAGCCAGAGCGCCCGTAGGTGCCATCGTTCCGTTATCCCTGTGCGGCATCGGCTCCTGAGCTTGATAGTTCCAAGCGAAATCGCTGGCGGTCAATCCCCAACAATCTTCTCCATAACCTACATACCCCCCTTGGTTCTCGATACAATACCGTTGATTGATCTTTGCCATTTTCTGGTTGTTCTCGAAATAATTCGTATACTTATCCGTGAACTTATGTGGGTCCAGCCCGAGATAGGAGTAATGGATAAAGAAAAGAGGACCTCCATTAGAGACACCTACTTGCAAGTTCTCCCCATAATAAGTATTGCCATTCGTATACATCTTACCATCTTCTACACGCCCCCAATCGGCACGGTATTCTTGCGCATACTCCTCTTGGCTGGCCCAGCCGCTATAATACATCTCCGGAGAGATTCCGTATTTCGGCCCCATGATAGCCAACATATAGGTAATCATGGTCTCATTCCAGCCGATCAATTTATGATTGATCACCCACGCCTGATCTGGAGACCAGTGCCAATATAGATATGGGCTGTCCTTAAATTGCTTATACCAGCTCCATTCCACGTTTTTCCATAGATTATCGATGCTCTTACGGATTTGTTTCTCCTTGTCATTCTCTTGGTTGAAATATTGACGAGCCGTTAACAGCCCTTGGAATAAGAAAGAGGTCTCCACCAAATCACCTCCATTATCTTTCGGGCCGAAGAAAGCAACCGTCTTCCCGGTTGTCCCATCGATAAAGTGAGAGACCGCCCCATGGAATTTATCCGCTTTCTCCAAGAAAGAAGTGATTTTCAAGAAACGCTGTACGCCCTCTTCCCGGGTGATAAATCCCCGTTCGATACCCGCCACGATCGCCATGATACCGAAGCCGGAAGCCCCGGTAGCGATCATATCATTCCGTCCGGGAATATTCTCACGGGCAAGACCGCTGTTTGGCTCCGCTCCCTCCCAATAGTAACGGAAGTTCGCTTCCTGTACCATATCCAGCAATTGCTCGTCCGTCATTGGATAGGTAGTGGCCGAGACTGTCTGGGAATCATTGGATTCATTCAGCGCATAATCCACGGCCGTCACCTTATAATAAGCCTTTTTACCAACCTCTCCCAAGAAATCGGTATAACGATTCATCCAAGGGCGGCGGATAGCAACCGGTTGGTAAGTAACCCCGTCGAAAGAACGGTAAATGCGATAGTATTTTATATCCTCCTTCGATTGAGGAATCCATTTGATATCGATATGACGCTCATACGCCTTGGCTTCCTGCAAGACCGGAGCGTTTAAGGCACTTACCGACGGGAGGGAAGCCGGCAAAAGCTCTATATCGTCCAGATAAATCGTATATTCGTTTCCATCGGCCGTACCGGGACGAAGGGCTACGGCCGCTAATTTCTTGATGTTCGTATCGTTCACGGCGTTTAATCCGAAATCCTTCAAAGGAATGGATACGGAATGCCATACGCCGGGACGTGTATCTTTCAGATAATTTCTCAGGTTTAGGTATTGAGTATACGTGCTGTCCGCATAACGAATAGCGATATTTGGAAGAGCGGCAGCATCCATGCTCTCTCTCAGTTGTACTTGTAAAGAGAGCGTAGAGGGCTCACGAAAGAAGTCATTGCCACGGACCGGACAATATTGTATCTCGCTATACCAATCTCCACCGGGAGCGGATACATAGGTAAGCTCCAAGGAATTGCCGGGAGTAAAAGCGACAGAGCCGGCAACCAGAAGATGATGTCTCGCATTTTTAATCCAAGAAGGTGAGGTATATTTCGCTTGAGAATAAAAGTAATCCCCTTTCATCAAGCTATTCTCGAAGAAAACATAGTCGTAAGGTTTCTCCACCGCTTGCAAGCTGGCGGATAATAAGAGAGTAGTTAGTAATGCGATGTGTTTCATGATGCTGATATTTATATAAATAAAGATATGATTTGAGATAAAATAGGCGGTGCCAAACGGGTTGACACCGCCTTGCCAAACTACAAAGGTCTAGTAAATATATGAGAATCTTATTATTCTGCTGTCGTTCCAGCCTCAAGTTCCAAGTTCGGATTCAAGTCGATCTGATCTTGAGGTATCGGATAATATTCGCTTTCTCCCTTCACAAAACCCGGAAGTTCTTGAGCAGCCTTATCGGTACGAACCAAGTCATAGAAACGTGATCCCCATTCCAAAGCCAATTCCACTTGACGCTCTTCCAATATCTGGTCTACCGTAGCATTCTTGATCGGAGCCAAACCGGCACGTTCACGAACCAAGTTCAGAGGAGCGTCACCATTCTGACCCTTACGAACCTTAGCCTCAGCATTCATCAACAGGACGTCCGCATAACGAAATACGCGTATATTATTGCCTGCGCCATATTGCGTACGGCCCGGGGTCATCTGGTTCTTCGGGGTATAGGCCTTACCGTTATAGGCGCTTTGACTACCTGCCGGTATATAATCACCATCACGGGTCGTAGCATCTGTCATTAAGAAAGTCGTCTCGGCACGAACCGTTTCGCCTCTCTTGGCAAACAATTTCTGTATTTTCTCAGTCGGTTCGATAAATGCCCATCCTGATATCGGAGCCTCGCCACGAGGACCTTGGAACGCAAACCATTGGTCTGATTCTACGATCTCACCACTACCATTACCGAAATCAGTAAACTGATATTCTAATAACGATTCGTTACACAACTTTCCCGGAATTTTAAACAACTCATAAAAATCAGGATATAGCTCAAACTTACCACTATTGATGATGTCCTCTGTCAATGTCAAAACATCGTCCCACTCATTATTATACATTTTCACGCGAGCTTTCAATACCTCCGCCGTGTACTTCGTTACGGCACCCGGATGTTCAGACTCGTTCGGACGGATAGCCGGAAGATTCTGGATACAGAAATCCAACTCATCATAAATGTATTTCAAGACATCCTCTTTTTTGCTTTTCGAAATGTTCAATGCCTGATTGTCAAGCAACAATGGAACATCCCCCCACAAATTAACCAATTGATGATAAGCTAATGCCCGAAAAAAACGAACCTCCGCACAATATTTAGTATTTAATGCTTTATCTGAATCATTTTTCAAATGCTCAGCATATTTAGCCAATGACTCTAAAGCGGAATTCGAGAGAGAGATTGTATTATAGTAACTACCCCATGTTCCATTTAATGCCCAGAAAGTTTTTAACTTCTCATATTCGAAATTACTACAATAATTATACTCAACTTGGTCGGTAGGAGACCCACCTTTATTCACGTCATCACCACGCACGATAATACATCCCCAACCAGACCAACCGGCTAAGTTACTACGAACTTTAGCATATATGCCAGAAACCGGCATATACATCTCAGAGGTCTTTGAATAATCCACGGACTCCGCCTCTACAGAATTTTCCGGAAGCTTATCCAAGAAATCGCTACAACCAGAAAGCGTAAAAGCCAATGGTATCGCAATAAGAAGCTGTTTCTTAAATATATTTTTCATATACTCTATTAGCATTAAAGATTAATAATTAATAAATGATACGGAGGCCTAATGTGTAAGAGGAAGACAGCGGATATACTTGCTCATCAAATCCATAGGATGAAGAAGGCATCGTTCCGTCATCGTTCTTTACGCTTGATAACTCCGGACTGAAGCTATTGGCCTTGAAGATTGTCAATGGACGATCTGCGGTCAAGCTCAAACGTACGCTCGGCATCTTGAATTTACCGAAATCCTTTTTCGGGAACGTATAGGCTACCTGTACATTCTGGATACGGAAATAAGATCCATCCTCTACATAGAAGGAGTTGAATTTAGCGATATTCCAAGGATTTATAGATCCTGCGGCAGACGGGTAGCTATTGGTTGAACCTTCACCTGTCCAGCGATTCTCAACTTGATCGGCATCATAATTCAACTCAGAGTGCCAACGACGGTCACCACGCTTACGGTTCACGATCTCATTACCGGTTACACCTTGCATTACCATAGAGAAATCAAAATTCTTATAAGAGAATCCAAGGTTAATACCGTAGGTAAAGTTCGGGACATATGATCCTAAAGTAACACGGTCCTTATCATCGATATTGCCATCCTTATTCTGGTCAACATATTTGAAATCACCCGGTTTCAAACCATTCGCTACAGCGATGGGATCTGCGGCAATCTCAGCGTCATTCTGGTAAACACCAGCGATCTCATGTCCATAATAAGCGTTCAACTCTCCACCTACTTTTGAGATCGTACGGAACTCTGCGGAACCACCATATAAGTAAGATAGACCGTTCAAGTCTTTTACCTCATTATGCAATGTCGTTAAATTAGCGCCAATAAAATAAGAGAAATCTTTTCCAATTTTATCAGACCAATTCAATGATAACTCAACACCCGTATTTAAGATCTCTCCCTGATTACCTAATAAGTCACCGGCACCCATTGGCAGCGGAGCGTTAATCACGGCATTCTGTGTCAGACGATAGTACCAATCAGCCTCCAAGCTTAAACGGCTGTTCAATGTGCGGAAATCCAAACCAACGTTCGTCTCGTTTACGACTTCCCAACCTAACCAACTAAAATATACTAAGTTCGTATATCCGGGAACAGCGCTACCAGCAAAAATACCGGAAGTTGTCATATCCTGTGTAATAGAAGCGAAACCATCGCTAGCCTTGATCTTATCGTTACCTAACTTACCCCAGCTAGCACGAATTTTCATGTAATCAACCCATTTTTGATCTTTCATGAAGTCTTCCTCCGATAGATTCCAAGCGGCACCTACAGATGGGAAATACCCCCATTTCTCTTGATATTTAGAAGAACCATCGGCACGCATTGTTGCGGACAGTAAATATTTGCCTTTATAATCATAGGAAACACGACCGAACCAAGATACTCCACGATACGTAGTGCCGTTATCCCCAGTAGTGCGTCCATCCGCATTTCCCTGATCCAAATAATAATACTCATCATGTCCACCCGGAACACCGGTAGCCTCACCCCATAACTGGCGCCAGTTCTCCTCACGAACAGAATTACCAAGCATCACTGTCAATCCATGGTCACCGAAAGTATCGGAATAAGTCAGTGTATTATCCCAAATCCAACTGTGGTAGGTATCATCTTGTTTTTTCAACTTTGAAGTTGAGTTAACCTGTGTTCCACCTACTAAATACTCCGGAGTATAGGTACGGGCCTGTACGATATTAATATCTTGGCTATAAGCAGTCTTGAAAAATAACTTATTCTCTGGCAAGAAATCAAACTGCGCATAGAAAGAAGGCATTACACGTAATGTCTTGTTCTTGGAATCATAATAATCGGCTGTAGCGAGAGGATTAGCAAAGAACTCACTTAAGTCAATACGTGCAGGAGACGCATAATTAACAGGATACGCACCTAATTTATTCTCTTCATCATAAACAGGGAGGATAGAAGGGGTCCTAAAAGCACTTAACCATACAGCGCCATTCGGTAATTTTTGCGTAGAGTTACTTAATACGATATTAGCTCCAACTTTCAACCAATCAAAAGCCTTATAATCAGCTTTTGTACGTAAGTTAAAACGAGAATAATCATTATCCGCATTTAAGATACCATCTTGATATAAATAAGAAGCACCCACAGAATAAGAAGCTTTCTCGGTACCACCCGAAACATCAAGAGAATGATTATGAGTCAAAGCCGTATGAAGAATCTCATCATACCAGTTCGTATTGGCATTTCCCCAATATTTCAAACCTTTATCCACTTTAGCTTGCATGTCAGCATCTCCGATTTCCTTAACCATCGTACGATATTGATCCGCGCTAGCCATCTTCAACACGTTCGTAGCTTTCTGGAAACCTACGTAACCATCATAAGTAACCGTAGCCGGACGGTTCAACGCGCCTTTCTTTGTCGTAACCAAAACAACACCGTTTGCGGCGCGCACACCATATATAGAAGCGGCGGAAGCATCCTTTAATATTGACAAGTCCTGAATGTCACTGTTATTCAAGAAGTCGATATTATCAAAGAACATACCATCCACTACATACAGGGGCTGGCTATTGTCATTCATAGATCCGATACCACGGATACGAACGGAAGGACCGGAACCCGGCTGACCATTATTTGTGATCTGCACACCGGCAACTTTACCCTGCAGGGCACCCATCGGAGACGAGGTAGCATGCTTCGTAATCTCATCAGCCTTGATCACGGCAATAGGAGCGGTTAAGTCTTTCGCCTTACTCGTACCATAACCGATTACAACAACTTCGTCCAGGTTCTGTGTATCCTCTTCCATTAGAACATTAACTACAGATTGTCCGTTTACCGGAACTTCTTTTGTAGACATACCCACATAACTATATACCAAAGTGGCGTTCTTAGGTACATCGTTTAATGTGTAATCTCCATCCATAGAGGTTATGGTACCGTTAGTCGTACCCTTAACCAAAACACTCACCCCGATAGCTGGGTATCCTGTGGCCTTTTCAGTTACCACACCGGTAACTGTCAGATTCTGCGCAAACATTGTTGTCGCGGCAAGTAACAGGCATAAACAAAGCATTAATTTAGCTTTCATTCATTCTAGTTTTAAAGTTGAACATTTGTTTTTACACTCATTATTAAATTTGAAGCAAATGAACACCCAAACCTAAAAAAGGGCAAATTTTTGTATACTTCAACACTACTGCAAGCCTTGCGCAAACAGAAAATTACTACTTTTATACTACTGCAATACATATTAATTATCTTATTTTCAGTTATAATACATTTGTTAATTCAAAAGGAGAACATTATATGTTATTAAACACATCTCACTAAATATGGGAAAACAAAAATGACAAGGAAAACTCATAGTTATGATTTTCTTATTTCATAGTTATGATATTTTTCATTCATAACTATGAAATTTCTTAGTGGAACTGGATCATGAAATCTACCAAGCTTTGCCCCTCCGGTAGATTTAGTTTTTTACGCAATCGATAGCGCGCCGCCTCGATACCACGTACGGAAAGATTTTGCATACGAGCCATATCCTTAGTTGGCATATTCAAACGTAATAAAGCGCATAATCGTAAATCGCCCGGAGTCAAATCGGGATACCGCTCTTTTAGATTCGTAAAGAACTTTTCGTGGATACGATCGAAATTAGTCTGGAAAATGGCCCATTCATCCTCGCCTGATATATTCTCTTCGATCATGCGGATGAGCTTATCGAAGAATCGTTTCGTATAACTTCCCGATAATTGTTGAGCTTGTATTTCCTTTTTTAGACCTTCAAGGAAATCATTATGAGAGATAACAGACAAAGTAGCGCTGGCTAATTCCTTACTCTTATAAGTAAGGTCATCTTCTAATTTTTCATTCTCTAGCTTGACAATTAATTGCTCTTGCGCCCTCAATTGCTCTTCTTGCAATCTCTTTTGCTCCTCGTTAACTTTCTTCTCACGCATGACAATCCACATTGTATACATTCTCACTAATACGACCAGTATACATAAAAACAAAGCAAAATAGATGATCAGAGCCCACCAAGAGCTATAAAATGGACGTTCGATCTTGAATGGATAAGACAAAGAAGATAGCTCTTTTCCTCGATCGTCTTTCACAACCGCATGTAACACAAAATTACCATAGGGTAAATTAGAATAAGTCCGTTGAAAATTACTGGTGCCTTCTATCCATTCATTATCAAACCCGTCCAGTTTATAATAGATCAGGAAACGGCGCCCCGTAAAATCCGGATACGAAAACTTAAAAAGAATCGTATTATAGCTATAACTCAATACGGACGCACCGGAAGCCGGTGCGTCCGCTCCCTTGCAAGGGAGCGGAGCGAACTCATTTTCATGCCGATTATAGGCCCTTACCTGCGACAAACTTAATGGAACTCGAGTCGTATCCACATAATTCCGGTATCTGTCATAACGAGCGATCCCCCCGTTTAGACAAAAATAAGACGTCCCGTCGGAAGCCACATAAATATTTCCCCTATCCTCTATGGTCGGATTATCAAACAAAGTAAAAGGAATACGCTGTTTTAACTGGAATTGCCCAGACTCATATCCTAACAATACATATTCCGAATTCCGGATAAACCAATATAAATCATTATTCAAGGAAACAACCCGATAGGTATCGCTTAACTCGGGAAAATCCTCATTCAACAAATCATAAGGAACGATCTTTCCAGTCAAATCCTCATAAGTATAAAACTTACTCCCATCCGAGAAAACAATACGTCCGCGTAATTTCATTACATTAATCGTACCACTCTCATTACCTTCCTCCAGTTTTCCGATATACTCCATCTCTTTCACGCTCCTCAAATCCTCATTCAAGCGAAGACGATAGATACCTTTATACATATGGCTAGCCCATATATTGCCGGTAGGGTCAACCTCAAACGATTTGATCAAATTAGAGAATCCTTCTACATTATGGCTAAATTTCCAACGATTAGTAACCATATCCCGGGTGAAAACACTGAGTGGACGGTAAGACATCTGGAGTAAAACTTCCTTTCCATGGATAATTGTCTTACGTAATGCGGTACCCCCTCCATTGGGCCCCGGTATCTGAGTAGCTTTTCGGCCCTCTAGCTGTAAGGTACCTGTATTATGTCCGGCAATCAGTTGATTTCCGACATCGGAGATATACCATGTCTGTTCTTGAGTACCGGGAATCAAGGTTGGATAACTATCATTCTCAGATAACGCATAAAGACCTTGGTTCGTAGCTAAATAAACAATACCCTTCTCTATCACCATATCATGCACCATACCAATCTGGGCCTCAAGCGGTTCATAAAAATAGATCGGAGAATTCACATGTATCTGCGCGATACCATTATCCAATGTAACCCATAAATTATCCGAATTATCAGCAAATACTCTCAATACCGTATTATTAATCAAGCCATTCTCCCGGTTGATATGCCACAAAGTTTCCCCCTGCTTATTAATCGCTACAACCCCATTAGAAATCGTACCCACAATAAAAGTAGAATCTTTCATCATGACTCCCCTGTTTGCGATCCCTTCCTTTAATATCTCATTGGCTGGTGTATTCCACACAGACAATTTTTTACGCACCTCATCATAGATAAAACATCCACTACGAGCCGAGACCAATAATAGCTGATGATCAAATGGCAAGACCGAAACCACATCATCCTCCAAAACCTTTTTCGATAGTAACTCTGTAAACTGGCCGTCATCCATTCGACAAAAGCTTCCTCCCTCCATGAACTGAACGTATAGATGATCGTCTAATGTGAAAATATACAATGGAGACAGGTCGGATACACCTTTTCTTACTTTTTCCCCGTCATAAATAAAAAAGCTCCGGAATGATTGAAAATAAATCTCACCCTTATATTCATTAATCGTCCAGAACTCATCATTATTAAGATAGACGTTCATCTCAGACGAACTGAGTGAATGATAAATCAGATCATTCTCGTCATCCATCTCAAAATACCCGAACTCCTCGAAAGAGCCAACATAAATACGTCCGTCCTTCGATATATACAAAGCACGGACACCTAGATTATTCGGTAATTTCACAAGATCCCAGTGAATACCGTCAAAAACCAAAAGCCCCCGGTTATTCCCAATATACATCTTTCCTCCCGGACCTTGGGAGACGGCCCAATTCTGGTTTCCCGCTTTGTAATCGCTTACGGAATAATTGATGATTTTAGGAATATAGGGTACCTTCGCATTCCCCGTTATACAAAACAACAAGGCAATAACGCAACAAATCAACATACGAACCAACGTCCTCTTAAGTATCTCCTTCACTATATAGTACAGAATGTTATGTACCACAAAAGTAAATAAAAAAACATCACGTTACACCCTACTTCTTATAAACTCTCACATAATCAATCTCAAACACATGTGGAAAAAGAGAATCATCAATACCCTTTTGGCCTCCCCAATTCCCACCGATCGCCAGATTCAGCAAGATATGAAAGCGTTTATCGTAAGGCCAAACCTCATAGCCTATCCCCTCGTTCTTAAATGTAAAGTATAATTGATCATCTACATAAAGCCGGTACTCATCTTCCTCCCATTCCAAGGCATACACGTGAAACGCTTTATAACAATCCGGACACGCAATTTTAGCATTTTTTTGAGTTCCGATCGCATGATTATATTTTTCCGTATGCGAAGAGCCTACGATCGTATCGGGATCATAGCCCACATTTTCCATAATATCTATTTCCCCGCTTTTTGGCCAATCCCCGTATTCCCAATCCGTTGGAAGCATCCAGATGGCCGGCCATGTCCCTCGTCCAGTCGGGAGTTTCGCCCGAATCTCAAAACGTCCGTACAACCAATCCCCTTTTCCTTTCGTAATCAAGCGAGCCGATGTATATGAACGACCTTCCATCGGTTCTTTCAAGGCCGTAATCCTCAACACCCCATCCGAGACCCAAGCGTTCTCCTTTCTGCCGGATGTATAATATTGAGCCTCGTTATTTCCCCATTGATATACATTACCTTCCGTATCATAAGACCATTTTGTAGAATCAGGAAATCCCGTATAGTCAAACTCCTCACTCCATATCAATTTCCACCCGCCTTTATCCATGGGTGCAGACAAATCGATATCACTAGCATTCGCCAGACTGCTCAAGAAAACACGATATAGGATAAAACTAAACAAAAGAAATGAACGTGACATAACAATATAGATTAAGATATAAAACAGAATTTCCGCAAATGTATAAAAATCACATCAATAAAAGGTCATAAGGATAAAGTCTTTTACACTTTATCCTTATGACCTTTTACAAATAGTCTTTTAAGGCTATAAATGAATCAATATCCTGGATTTTGTTGCAATTTATTATTTTTCTGCATTTCTAACGCTGGAATAGGAAATATCCCTTTATAGGCTGGAGTTATTTCATTTTTCTCCCACCAAGTTCCTGTAAAGAAAGTCCCAAAGCGTATCATATCCGTACGGCGATGATCCTCAAAAACAAACTCTTTTTTCAACTCATCCTCAATTGTTTGTAAGGTTATTGTTTCCGGGGTTCCAGTAATACCGGCACGGGAACGAATCTGTTCTAAGAAAGGACGCGCCTTCTCCGGCTGATTTAAGCGCACATAACACTCAGCTTGCATCAATAACACCTCCGCATAACGCATCACTACTAAATCATGATCACGTTCCCATTCCTCACCATCTTTTTGCTCATATTTACACCAATGCACTCCCTCATAATCTTTTGCGTCCATGATATCACCAATCTCATCCGTAAAGCTTAACGGTTGAAGTCCCTCCTGATTCGGATCTCGATCAACAACTTCCCCAGTACGAAGATCGATCTGATCACCGATCAACATTGTATTACGGCGTATGTCTTTCTCATCGAAGCTATAGTATAATCCGGGTTGAGCCACAATACTATTACCACCTCCCTCAAAAGCTCCAGTCGATGAGATTGCCCATCTTTGCTCATTATGCGTTAAGGCCCAATTCAAGAAATTGCCACTTGTACCCATTTTATGGTCATAAGGTATAGCTAATAAGATTTCCTTAGAAACCTCATTCTCTGTCTGGAAATTAGTAAAATAATTTGTTTCCAATGAGCCAGATATTTGCTGACAAGCTTTAAGGCAATCCTCCCAACGGGATTTTCCAGAAAAGATCTCGGCATTCAAATACAGACGAGCTAATAAACAATACCCTGCGTTCTTTGTCATTTTGCCATAACCGGATTCAGGCAATTGGTCAATAATAGCTAATAACTCTTTTTCCGTAAAATCAAAAATCTCAGCCCTCGTTGAGTTCGTCGGTAATGTCAGATCCTTATAGTCCGTAATCAATGGTACATTTCCGAACCAATCGATCAAGCGATAATAGAAATAAGCACGTATAGCCCGTAATTCAGCAAACATCTTATTTTTCTGTTCATCCTTTAAAGAAGACCCTTCTATTTGTGAGATAATAGCATTAACCGTCGAGATTCCATTATAACAATATCTCCATGCCCCAGTGATAGCCACATTCTGATTATCCCACTCATGACGTTTCAACTGAACATATCTTCCGCCATCATACCAATCGGCACCTCCATTCCGAGCCGGAAGTACCGCCTCATCCGAGCTAATCGCCGAAATAAAATAGACATACTCACTAAAAGCATATCCATTCGCACCATCAAAACTGCCTCCACGGAGGGAAGCATACGCACGTCCCATGATAGAAGCGATTTCCGAGTCCGTTTGCCCATATTCATTCGCATTTATCTTATCATACAGATTCTCGGACAAATCGGTACACGCCCCAAACATCATAAGTAACCCAGCCGCTAATATTGATTGTATTTTCATAATTCTCCTGTTTTTTATAAATGATTAGAATGATAGATTAAGGCCGATAGAAAATGTCCTCGGCATCGGATAAATATTACCTTTATCCAGTCCAACTTCCTTTAAATCTGAAGTACTAACTTCCGGATCTATCCCCGTATAACCAGTTAATACAAACAAATTCTCTCCTGTAGCATAGAAACGTAAACGGTTAACCCCAAAATTCTTCAGGAGACGAGCAGGGAGCGTATAACCCAAGGTTACACTTTGCAAACGGAAGAACGAACCATTTTCCAACCAGAAATCAGAGTAAACCGGCATATTCTCATCAGAGATACCACTTTCAGCGAAAGAGGAAGTGATATTATAATTTGGCATATGGGCCGTATAACCTCTTTCCATTCCCGCTACATTCAGTACCTTCTGACCATACATACCATAACCGGAGATACCCAAATCAAAATCTTTATACGTAAAATTAAATGATAAGCCCATCGTCAATTTTGGTTGGGCGTTACCCAAGATCTCGTCTTCTCCATCATTTGCCAACACGAATTTACCATCTACAATACCCTCGCAATGAGGCCCATAAAATGTTCCTACCGGATATCCTTCCTCTATAACCTGCGAATAACGATTAGACATTCCCAAAATACCTTGTAGCGAACCACTTAATATTCGATCGGTTTGATAAACTTGATTAGACAGTTTATCAATTGTCTGTTTGTTATGTGCCAACGTCAAATTAGCGTCCCAAGTGAAATCCTTATGATTGATAAGGTTTGCCCCCAAAGTCAACTCTACCCCCTTATTGGTCAAATCACCTACATTCGCTAAAATGTTAGAATACAAATAAGGAGGATTAGGTACTTGATACGTATATAATAAATCACTAGTCTTTTTCAAATACCAATCGAACGTTAAGTTTAAGCGATTGAACAAGAACATATCGACACCCACATTCGTTTGAGCGGTAGATTCCCATTTCAGATCCGGGTTCGGGTTCTGAGTAACCCCATACGATTGTTTCCAAGAATTACTCTCGCTATCAAAATAAGCACCGCCTCCCGTACCCATCAGCATAGCCGATTTATATTCTCCGATCCCGGATTGATTTCCCGTCACACCATAACCGGCACGTAACTTTAAATTAGCGACCCAACTCTGTAAGTCCTCCATAAAAGCTTCCTCCGAAATACGCCAAGCTGCCGATACAGACGGGAATGTACCCCATTTATGATTAGTACCGAAACGTGAGGAACCGTCACGACGAATCGTGGCCGTAAGCATATATCGGTCTTTCAACGTATAATTAGCACGGGCGAAGAATGAGATCAATTTCGCTTGGCTCTTAGAAGATGCTACGTCCTCCAATCGGTTATCCTGCCCCGCTCCCAAATTATTCCATAAAAAATCATCCGTGTCGAATTTTCGTCTTTCGGCTTTCAGAGTCTCAAACGAATAATCCAGATAAGAATAACCAACCATAGCGCCTATACGATGTATCTTATTGAATGTCTTGTCATAGTTTAAGAAAACCTCTAACTGCTTATTCGTATATTCCTCGTTATATCTCTTAGCGTATCCACCATCTGTAACTTTATAAACATAAGACGGACGGTAATAATAATCTTGATTTGAATTATATTCATAAGATAAATTGGTGGTTGCTTTCAGTCCGTCAATAATGGATAGTTCTACCTTACCGTAACCGAGTAAATGCTTACGGGTTGTCTCATCATTTCGTTCCGTATGGCTCTCCACCGGATTATTTTCAGTCAATCGTCCACCGACCTGCTCCAAATAATTCCCATTCTCATCATAAATAGGGGCTGTCGGGTTCATATTATAAATCGTACTATAAATGCCCTTATCCACATTATGCCGTTTATCTGCATTAGCCTGTAAACTCAACTCAACTTTCAACCGGTTATTAAGTCCATATTGATAAGCGGTCAAACTAGCACTCATACGATCCAAATCGCTAAACTTAATAATACCCTCGTTCCTTAAATAATTCATGGATGCACGTAGCCCATTATCTTCTCCACCGGAAGAAAAGGAAAGCGTATGGGAATGAGAAATAGCGGTTTGCTGGATCGCTTTCTGCCAATCGGTATTGGCACCATAATCTACGGCATCAGTCAAATTATGATCACTTACATATTGACGCCATTCTCCAGCAGTCAATACATCCAAATTATTAGCGCTCTTTCCTATCGCTACATATCCATTGTATTCAATACTACGCCCTTTTTTCTCTCGATTGGTCGTAACGATAATCACACCATTCGCTCCGCGTGAACCATAAATAGCCGTAGCCGAGGCATCTTTCAGTACATCCATAGACAGGATTTCATTGGGTTGGACCGTACTGAGATCAACCCCGGGAATACCATCCACCACAACCAGTGGCGCATTACTAGCAGACAAAGAGGTACCCCCACGTAAACGCATGGAAGAACTTTTCGTCGGATCACCACCACCTTGTGAGACTACCAAACCAGCGACCTTACCTTGTAACAACTGCTCCGCAGAAGAAATCACGCCTTGCTTAAAATCCTTGGCCGAAACAGAAGCGATAGAGCCTGTTAAATCCGATTTACGAGAAACACCATAACCGATAGCGACAACCGTTACCTCATCCAAACCGATAGAAGTCGGTTTCAATTGGATATTCAACTGTGATTTAGCTTCCACCGATTGCTCTGAGTATCCGATATAGGAGAATGTTATTAATTCCCCCTCCGTTGCCTCTAAAGTATAATTGCCATCTATATCGGTGGTCGTACCATTTTTAGAAGCGGTAATGATAGTAACTCCGATGATCGGCAAACCATTTTCATCAGTCACGACACCTTTGACTGTAATATGTTTTTGTGAAATCTGGGAGGACTGGTTTGTTTCTGCCTTATCCGTTTTTCGATAAAGAACAATATGCCGATCCGTTATCTTATAAGCGATATCATTACGATTTAATAATTGGTTTAATACCTCCGTAATTCCCTTATCCTTAACATGGATACTAATCCTTTGGTCCGAGCTTACTTCCTCCTCATTATAAAAGAAAGAAAATTCACTTTGCTCCTCAATCGCCTTAAATGCCTGTTCAATCGTTACATTTCGCAAATTGAGGTTGATCGCAGCCGTATCCATATAGCTAGCGGCGAACATCGACGTTGCCCCGGTTAACCCCAGACTTAGCATAAATACCTTGAAGAAATGTTTTTTCATTTGTAATGATTTAATTTATTAATTATGCTTTTGATAATTCCATTCCTCTCATTGACTTATTTAATATTAGATCCGGATCTTTCTATTTAAGGTCACTCAGAATATTGTTATCTCCATTCATAGTAAAGAGACAAAAAGGATTCGATACGCCTAAAAGAAAATTAAAAAAAATCAGTACATGATCTCTGTATTAACCAAACCGAAATAAACTAAGCCAAACAAACCGGTATTCCAGCCTTGGATATGATAACCTAAATTCTCTCCTGTCAGACTATTTATATGTTCATTAGGTGACCAATCCCCTGAGTTTACTAAATCCGCACGTCCTACCTTCTTAATAATATCAATAGCTTCCTCTTGTCGTCCCATATTAATACGTGCCCAACAATCCATAAAACTTACCCACGGCCATACACCTCCATTGTGATAAGTAGCCGAAGGATAACCAAAACTATCATCATAATAAGGAAAAGTCTCGGCAATCCCGTAAGGTGTCATACTTTTCGTATTTAATGTCTCTATGATTTTCAAGGCTCGTTCCCGGGGAACAACATCAAATAAGATACCGATCGTTTGATCCTGTAAAATCCTATCATTTACGCTCCCATCTTTCCATATCTGACAATAATAGTTTCCATTCCACAAGCCTCCTTCTCTTACATCTTTATTCATAGTCTTATATCCTTTTTGATAGGCAGATTGGTAATAGTTAGCTCCCGCTTGATCACCACACTCTTCCGCCAAATAAACCATTTCTTTTAAGGCAGATAAATAAATCAAACAGGTAAAAGGAGAATATTTTCTTCCCTCGATCCCCTTCACATCTTTCCAATCTCCCCAAAAAGAAACCTGAGCTGGAAGTCCAATCTTATCCGTATCTCTAGAAATCAGCCAGTTCATGGCATTTTTCATAGCTGGCCAGTAGTTGATCAAGTCTTGTTTATTATGATAATACCGATAGAATCTAGCAATACGCAAAATAAAGAAAGCATTGATATCCAAATCATCCTCCCGCTCAATTAAAGGAAGGATCGTAGTCGGAATCTTCCCGGACGGTTGTTGCCACTCGATACTTTCCTCAATCATCTTTCTCTCTAAATCTTTATAAAACACCAAATGCAGCCAACTTGTCCAATAACTATCGCGTTGATTTAACTCACGATATCCCATCGTAACAAGTTCCCCTTTTTTTGTCCATTTCGTAAGTGATACGCCCGGAATCATATACCATCGCACGTAAGTATCTAATTCTTTATCGCCTGTTTTGGGGATCGCTAAACCAAAAGCTGTTGTTTTATCTTTAAAAGCCGACCACATTTTGTATGCATAGGCCGAAAGATCATCAAGTGTCCGGAAATTAATACTACTGATCCAGTTATCATCCCGAAAAGTAAATAAGACCTTGATTTTCTTTTTCTCGCCAGCCAACAAAGAAACTGGGATAGAAAGTTTTTGTCCAGCCCACAAACTTTCGGTTTGATCAGTCGTAATTTGGCAATTATTTTTGTTACTAATGCCCGTATATTCATCATTCTCACAGAAGCTCATATCTTTCGCTAAATTCTCGTCCGGTTGAGCAACCAGTGTAAAATGCTCTTCTTTAGAAGTCGGATTAGAACAACAAATCTCTAACATCAAAACAGGGAGAGCAGAAGTTTCCGCATCATTAACCCCCAATGGGCAAAAAGCCTCTGTAGTAAAAGTCACTTTTGTGAGGGACGATCCTTTATAATCATTTTTTACAAACGGAAATTCCCTTATGATATTCTTTTTAGGAAATTCAGAAAATAACTGTCGCCTACCATCTTTCTCAATCGAGAACATTACGGCACCTCTGTTAGTTAACCAATCCCCTAATGTCCCGGGATTTTGCATAATCTGCCCGAAGAAGTCTCCAGATACTGAGGCATTAACAGTTAACGCAAAGTTAGCGATCGGATACCCATCGACAACTTGCCTTTTTTGAGCGACCATAGAATGACTAATCATCCAAAATAAAAGAAAAAATAGAGAATGTGTTTTCATGCTATTCATTGAATCGTATTCTTTTAATAAATTGTTACTTGATTATCAACTATTGTATATTGAAAAGGTACATTAATCCGTATTATATTGAAAATTTGTGGAAGCGTTTCATTATTAATAAACTTACCGGTAAATACCTTATGTTCCAAACCAACCTTCTCAATCGTGATCTTACAATTGAACTTTCTTTCCAAACTCTTACAAATATTACCGAACGATTTCTTCTTAAAAAACAATTTCCCCTCAGTCCATCCTATAGCATATTCCCTTTCGAATGGCTCTAACTGAACCACCTTCGTGTTCTTATCATATACAGCAGAGGTACTAGGCGTAAGATGATAATGTTTATTATCCATATTATTCTTTATCTCGACAGATCCGGATATCAAGCTTGTCACTACCTCTTCTTCCTCTCCATAAGCCGATACATTAAAAACAGTCCCTAATACCTTAACATCTATTTGCCTCGTTTTGACAATAAACGGGACATGTTCATTACGTGCAACCTGAAAACAAGCTTCTCCTACCAGTCTCACATCACGGGAACTTTTATTATAATCCGTAGAATAAGAAAGCCTGCTCCCATGATTAAGGGTTACCACAGAACTATCTGGCAATACCACTTCAGATACGCCATTTTGAGAATTAAAAACAATCCATTCCTCTTTTACATCAGACCGAGGTTTTATCGATTCAAAAAGAAAAAAACCTATTAATAAAGTGATACTGGCCGCTATAGACAAAAACAGATATATATTTTTTATGGAACCCCGCTTACTTCCCTTATCCTTAAACATCTTATGATATAGCTCCTCCCGCACACCTTCTTTTATTTCTGAGGCATGCCCATAATCACAGTCAAGCGAGATATGATCTATTATCTTGAAAATCTTTTTTTTCTCCTCATCCAGCACATCTAGCGCATCAGATGGAAGATCATCGTTTTCCCGGTTTAATAGACTTGCTAGTTTTTGCCATTCTTTTTCAACCTTAACCTTCATATTTCATTTAATTTTTTTACCTGTGCGATACTCCTGTATGACTATTCCAATTTTCCTTATTGCTATGCACATCTGTGCATGTACCGTCCGATCCGATATCGAAAGGATCTGAGCCACTTCCTTGTAGGTCATATTTTCTTCTCTCACCATAAAGAAAATTAAACGACACTTTTCAGGCAAAGAGTTTATCGCTAACTCAATGATTTTCTTTAATTCATTGTCCAAGATCTCTTGTTCCGGTGTTGATTTCTCAGACAGACCTCCTAAATCAGCGTCTTCCAACCGTATTTTCTGGTACTTATCGCTCTCACTCTTATATTTAAGAGCATGATTCCGGGCACAGATAAATAGATAGTTCTCATAATTCTGTATTTCTGGCAATTGCTTTCGATTTTGCCACAAATACAAATAAACATCAGAAATCACATCTTTACATACACCTTTCTCCACAAGAAAATAGCTTGTGTATCTATACAATTTCATATAGGTATAATCAAAAAACAGTTGGAAAGCCCTTGGGTCATCATTCGCAATCTGTTTAAATAGAGATCGTATATTAATTGTTTCTTCCAATGGATGTGATGTAAATATCTATTTTATGATGAAGAGAAAAAAAGAGTGAAGTATGCCTAAAGAAGCAGATTGAATAAATTCGCATTTAGGGTTTATTAAGAGATCATGACCCCTACTTGCTTATATCCGCTAGGGCATTATATAATAAAAAAAGAGATGTCAAAATTGACATCTCTCTCTGGATTGTTAAGTTGTCTCACGAGGATTCGAACCTCGACAGACAGAACCAAAAACTGTAGTGCTACCATTACACCATGAGACAATCCGATTGCTTTACTAAAGCGATGCAAAGGTAAGAATAAAATCTTACCTTGCAAATTTTTTGATTATTTTTTTACTTTGCGATCAACAAATAATAATTTTTCTTACCTCTTTGAACCAATAAATACTTATCGTCAAGCAGTGAAGAACAGTCGATTACAGTATCAACCTCCGCTAATTTCTCTTTGTTAAAACTTACGCCACCACTTTGTACCAATTTACGCATCTCACCTTTTGAAGGGAAGATAGCGGCTTTTTCAGTACACAAATCAACAGCCTTGATTCCTGCGGCCAATTCATCACGGGAGATATCAAAATGAGGAACACCCTCGAATACGGCTAGTAATGTGTCCTCATCCAATTTCAACAAAGCCTCGTGCGTGGAGTTACCAAACAAGATATTGGAAGCCTCGACAGCGGCCTCATAATCTTCCAAAGAGTGAACCATAACAGTCACCTCTTTCGCCAAACGTTTCTGCAACGGACGCAAATGAGGAGCGGCCTCTTGCTCCGCTTCCAAAGCGGCGATCTCTTCTTGGTTTAAATCCGTGAAGATCTTGATATACTTGGCGGCGTCAGCGTCGCTTACGTTTAACCAGAATTGATAGAATTTATACGGGGAAGTATAGCGACGATCCAACCAGATATTACCGGATTCCGTCTTTCCGAACTTACCACCGTCAGCCTTCGTGATCAACGGGCAAGTCAAGGCATAAGCCTCCCCTCCCAACGTACGACGGATCAATTCCGTTCCAGTCGTGATATTACCCCATTGATCAGTACCACCCATCTGTAGGCGGCAACCCTCATGCTCATACAAATACAAATAATCGTAGCCTTGTAGCAATTGATAAGAAAACTCGGTGAAAGACATACCTACACTAGATTCGCGGCTCAAACGTTTCTTCACTGAATCCTTAGCCATCATGTAGTTCACGGTAATATGCTTACCGATATCACGGATAAAATTCAAGAAAGAATAACCCTTCATCCAGTCATAGTTGTTCACCAACTTAGCGGCATTAGGAGCCTCGGAGTCAAAATCAAGGAACTTAGCCAATTGTTTCTTGATGCAATCCTGATTGTGACGAAGAGTAGCCTCGTCCAGCAAATTACGCTCGGCAGACTTCATAGACGGGTCACCGATCATACCGGTAGCGCCACCCACTAAAGCGATAGGACGATGACCGGCACGTTGGAAATGCTTCAGCATCATCACACTTACTAAGTGTCCGATATGCAAAGAGTCTGCCGTTGGGTCGATCCCCACATAGGCCGATGTCAACTCTTTCTGCAATTGCTCTTCCGTCCCGGGCATCATATCAGCGATCATGCCCCTCCATCTTAATTCTTCTACAAAATTCATCGTATTAATTTATATCGTATTACATTAATATATTTGTCACTTTATCTCATACGAGGCAAAGGTACGACTTTTTAATTGAGAATCGAAAATTGATAATTGATAATTATCCGTTTAGGTGGAAGATAGAAACGTTTTTAGCGATTTGAATCCGCAGCTTTTCTTCCGGAATACCCAACGCTTCCGCTACATTTTGGTAGACCCCGCGGATATCAATCGATTTATCATCGGTCTCCAAGAAAAGGAAATCAGGCCATGCGGCACGCAAAGCCGATGGATTAAAACGATCTCCAAAGGAGAGATAAAACCCCAAGCGAACCAATTGGGAGGCAAGTTCACCATTACCTCGAAAGCCATGGATAATCCAAGGCATCTCCGGTTTCACGGCCTTTTTACAGGCAATGAGATCCGCCCACGCTTTTACGCAATGGATGATTAATGGCTTATGTGTTTCCTCCGCTAAATTGGCTTGTGCCAGAAACACCTCTTTTTGCAAATCCATTGGAGATTCGGCCAGCGTATCAAGTCCAGCCTCTCCGATCGCCACGACTTCCGGACCGGAGGCCAAGCCCCTAAGTCCATCCATCTGTTCCTTTACATTATATATATACCACGGATGGATACCATAGGAACGAATAACCGTATCAAGAAGTGGACCCGGCTGCATATCACCCATTGGACTCACGATCCTATTTATAATCGCGATATCCTCCTTGTGGAAAGGCATCTGATGCGTATGTATATCATAATAACCCATAGCGTTACGGAACCGGATCATAACCGCTCCCACCCCAAGGATGGCAACGAAGTATTCGTTTAACCGCAAGATACAATCCTTTCACAGGGCCATATTTCTTCAAGGCTTGCACCGCATATTCGGAACAAGTGGGCGTATACCTGCATGAAGCCGGTGTCATAGGAGAGATACAATATTTATAGAAATAAACCGGCAATAAGAGTAATGTGGTAAAAAAGCGTCTCATTATTCTTTATCCCGAAGGATATGGATCGCTTTCTTCATTGCCTTTTCCATCGTAGCGTACGGATGGATCTCTTTATCGAGGTACAGGAATGCGATTAACATGCCCTTATTCTTCGCTTCCAACGGTTCCAGTAAATCATATTTACGAACCCGGTAAGCCTCACGTACCTGTCGTTTGATCAAGTTACGTTTTACGGCTCTCTTAAATCTTTTCTTCGGTACACTCACTAAGAAGGAAGCACGGGCTGGCATCTCTTCCTCCATCGGTAAATAAACGACCCGCAGTGGAAACGCCACGAACGATTGTCCTTTTTCGAATAACAGGTCAATGTAACGTTTCCACGACAGGCGTTCTTCTTTTGAAAGGGTATACCTTTTTGTCGTCATTATTTTTTACCGTCTTGCTGTTTTTTCAGATATAAATCCAAAGCAGCAGTCATAGAAGGGGCTTCCACCGTGGGAGCCTCAACGTCCAAACGCAGACCCGCATCTTTAACAGCCTTTGCCGTAGTAGGACCAAAACAGCCGATCTTTATATCGTCTTGCTTGAAATCCGGGAAGTTCTTCAATAAGGAAGAGATACCCGACGGACTAAAGAAAACCAACATATCATAATCGAATTTCTCGTCCTTCGCGAAATCATTGCTCACCGTACGGAACATCACCGCTTTCGTATAGTTGATTTTCTTCGCGTCTAACAAAGCGAATAGATCATCTTTATGTACATCGGAAACAGGTACTAGGTATTTCTCCTTCGCATGTTTGGCGATAACAGTCACCAAATCATCTGCCTTACCGGTCTGACCATAAAAAATCTTACGTTTTCTATAAACGATATACTTCTGGAGATAAACAGCGATCGCCTCTGTCATACAGAAATACTTCATCGTTTCCGGGATAGCCACACGCAATTCCTCGCATAAATGAAAGAAATGATCGATAGCCGTACGAGCCGTAAAAATAACGGCGGTATGATCCAAAACCGAGATTCGTTGCTGCCTGAACTCCTTGGAAGATAAAGGTTCAACCTTGATGAACGGGCGGAAATCTATTTCCACACCGTATTTTTCTGCAATATCGAAATATGGTGATTTCTCCGATGCAGGCTTCGGTTGTGATACCAATAATTTTTTAATATTCAATGCCATAGAGTACTTGACTCGATAAAGTTATACAAATAAATAATGCCTTCATACAGAAAAACTAAAGGCAATATTTCTTGGCCGCAAAGATACAAACTAATATATAAAAAACTGCTATTTTTCCTGTGAAATATCCGTATGGTCTTATAAATTATCACAAAACGACACAGAATATAGAAAAATACAAACAACAAAACAGGAATCTGTATACTGCTCCCCACGAATACCAACCAAAGTGCCGGAATGTATAAACAGATCCCCCACGCTCCTATAATAGCGTTATAATTAGTCTTCCAAAACTTGTATTTCGGAGCGTCCGTAAAAACAACCCCCAATAAATAATAGAAACAGCGCTTACACCAATAAAACAGCATCAATACCATCATTATCAACCCAATAGATATCAACACCGTATTTTCTAGCAAATGGTTGAAATACCCATATGCCCTAGCGATAGCAAAAAGGCAAACGCTACAAAGAAACAAGGCTTGAAACGTCATGAAATTCCGGAAGAGCCATTCGCTCCCCCTCGTTACCTCAAATAAATTTTGACGTTCTTTCACATATACCACATCACGCATCATCTTCAGGAATAAACGATAATTGGTACGGAACACCAACGCAAAACACATAAATAAGACGAACAAAAGGCTAAAGACCACATCGTCCACCAATTGTCCGTCCCACAAACGAATCCCTACATATCCTTCAAATGTACCCATGTGCCGCTATTATCGGCACAAAGGTACATAATTATTTCAATAAAGCGCTTCCTTAATAATCTCTCCTACCGTAGGATGCGGGAACACAAACGACTTTAACTCATCCGATTTCATCCCCTTCTCAATAGCGATTCCGGCGATCACGATCAACTCCGAGGCCGGATTACCCAACATATGGGCACCGATCAACGTCTCATCCTCCGACAAGATCAACTTACAAACACCATTCCCCATCTCATTCTCCGCGACAAAACGCCCAGAGAATGCCATCGGTATTTTTTTCACGGTATACGAAATACCTTCTGCCTGCAACTCCTCCTCTGTCTTCCCGACACCGGCGATCTCCGGATTCGTATAAACGACAGCCGGAATAGCCTTATAACTCATCGGGCGCAATTTGCCCAAGAGATGATCCACGGCCACCTCCGCCTCGCTAACTGCCGTATGCGCCAGTAAGGAAAAAGCGGTAATATCACCGCAAGCATATACATTTGGCAGGGAAGTCTGCATGTACTCATTCACCTTCACCCCATTACGAAAAGTCTCCGGAGCCAGTGTCTCCAAGCCAAAACCTTTCGTAACCGGACGACGCCCTACACTCAAAAGGACCTTATCGCCATGCAACGTGAATGTCTCCCCGTCTTTCTCTACAGAAACCTCGGTTCCATGCACCCCGGTCACTTTATGACTTAGATAGAACTTAATCCCCCGTTTAGCGTATTCCGCTTGCAACATTTCGGACAGCTCACGATCCATCGAGCCTAATATCTTATCCAACATCTCCACGACATGTACCTCTACCCCAAGGCTATTGAAGAAAGAAGCGAACTCCATACCGATCACGCCTCCACCGATTATCACCAAAGAGGCCGGAAGCTCCTTCGATTGCAACGCCTCCCGGCTCGTCCAATATTCCGTCTCCGCCAATCCGGGTATAGGAGGAATTACCGTTTCTGATCCCGTACAGATCAAAAGGTTCGCAGCCTCGTATAGCTCTTCTCCGGCGGCGATCGTAATCGTCCCGTCGGCCGCACGCCCTTGGATACAAGCTTCCGCCGTAACCATCACCACGCCATGCTCCGTCATTTTCATACGGATACCGGCTGTCAGCTTTTTCACGACCTTATTCTTACGGGCGATGATTTTCGGGAGATCAAAAGAAGGATTCTCCGCTTTCACCGCATACTTGGAAGCATGCTTGATATTATCATACGTCTTAGCGGAATAAAGAAGCGTCTTTGTCGGCACGCATCCCTCATTCAAACAAACCCCGCCCAATGCGTTTTTCTCAAAAAGAATCGTGGAAAGCCCACCCTGCGCCGCTCTCTCCGCAGCAGTATAACCGGCAGGACCTCCACCGATTATAGCGACATCGTATTTCATACTATTAGATCTATTTAAGTTGTATATTAGGATTTATCTTTCTCAACTGTTTGATAAAATCAGCCCGGTTGGTCGGAGATATGAGCATCCAAGGTTTCCCATTGCTCCATATGATCAGCCGATCCAACGAAAGGGCGTAGCTGGACACCGGCATCACGGTAGATTCCAACGCCTCTATATCAGCGATAGCGATCTTCTTCTCCGGGAAAATACTACAATGCGCTATCAACATATCATCTTCCGTTATCCGGTAATACGTATTAAAGAAAACATGAAGCACCCCCAACGCAGCGACCATCATACCCACTATAGCCGATATATTGGTACGCAAAAACGCAGCCACACAACCAATTACCACCATGATAATCACCAGATGATACCACCATCCCACTTTTGATTTATATTCTCTTTCCATTTTTCGAAATTTGCCGCAAGTTAACGAAAAACGTCAAACAAAAAGAAAATTGCCCAATCTTTCCCATAAAAGAAAATACGCTGTCACTTCTCAGCAACAGCGTATCCACTTAAACCGGTTAATACAAATCATAAGATTGTAGTCGCCTTTTTTATTTTAATTCTTCCAATACCGTATAGGATTGTAATACGTTATTCTTATCATATTGTTCCGTACGCACTAAGCCTACATTCGGGCTGTACCACTCATAGCCATACCCAGTGATTGTCTCCTTTGATTTAGGGGAACGTGTAGCGATATTATATTTTACCTTAGCGCAATCGAACGTACCGGCAGGAGTTGTTATGCTTTCCGTTTTAATAAACTCACGGTCCTTAATGGCCATATCCTTACGATTCTTCCGATTCTTCTTATCGTAGATCTTTACGGAAGCCTCGTCGAAATACACGTTATTCTTATCGAAATTAGCCGCATACGGATTTGGGTAATTTATAAAGTTCTCCGTGATATCCACATTCGTATTCATTTCCGATACCACTCCCGGATAAGAGAGCGTCTCTTTCGAGTCGAGGAAAAATTCTCCATTCTGGCAGTATGCCTTGATATCTCCTTTGTTCACGATCGTACCGGAGGGATTAGTATATACGTAGTCCGCTTCCACCTCTTGGCCGGAAGGCAATGTTTCCACCTCATCCACTTGATAACTCATAACAGATTGTAAGTTTCCCTTCGCGTCATATCCTTTACGGACCCATACCGTTCCCTCTGTTTGCGGAAAGAAGAACGTACAATCTTGCGCCATCGCTCCTCCCGCGATCAATGAGATTAAAGCCGTGTATAATATTTTCACCTTCATAATTTTGACGTTTAATTAATTCACTACTAAATACATGCCGGATATCCAATGCTTTGTTAAAACAGAGTGAACCCCTAAATGTTCAGAAGGTAAAAATTAAAAATAGCCAAAATATCTTTCTTGACAATACATTTAACCATAACTATGAAGTAATCTATTACATATTTACATGAAATATACCAGTTTATAAAGGATATGTTGTAATTTTGTAATTAATATAGACATTAAACAAGCATAATGGAACTGGAAGAAAATAAGATATCAATCTCTACAATCAAACAATACCTACAATTAATAATACATGATTTGGGTAAATTTACTCATCTAGAGTTTCTGACCTTGAAAGGATGGTTACTATATTCACTTTCTTTAGTGACTATCCTTTGTATACCTTGTATGGCTATTCTAATTATTACAGGTCTCATATCCGGAAATATTCCATTGGACCTACTGATCGCAATCTCATTGATTCCCTTCATATTTATTTTACCTCTGACATTGACATTGACTTTTATCAACAATTATAAGAGACCAAAGACATTAAGAAAATACATACTTCAAGGATTGGGACTCTATCTTTGGGATAGTCCACCCAAAAAGGTCAGCCAAACAGCATTCGAATGCATAAAAGAGGGAAAACTTTTCAGAATTGAGGTTTGCCTTTTAAAGAATGAAGGAAAAGAAGATTGGTTCACTTGCATGATTATTCCTTATTATATACCTAAATCAATAAAAGACAAAGAACAGCATATCGAAAATGTGAATCGCTATCTGAGCGAGAAATGTATTTTTGAGATAAAGCAAGACATGGCTTTTTTCACCATACCAGTCAAAGTCTTTCCGAAGTTAGACCTAAATAAAAGTATTGAAGAACTTTTGTACGCTATGAGACGTTTTGATTTGCGTACATCCACATTCTATAATCCCACCGCAATATTAAATAAAGTACCAAACACCCTCGAGATACTTGCCATGACAGTATTTGATATGGAAATTGATGAAAAATGGATAACCTGGTCTAAAAATATGATAAAAGCAGACTTTGTCAACAAGAACATGCAAGACTTCGCTTCTCAGATACCTTGTATAGATAATCAAAAGGATCTAAGGAAAAGAATGGATATTCTTATATGTGAGTTCAATTTAGATATTAACAAAGAATACATACTTTTGAACTATCTTCGATTTCTCTTATTTGAAAATTATCACAAAAGAAGAACTGTCTTAGAAGTAATCCAATGCTTAAGTCAACTATATATACATTCCAAAATATCTTTACTGCGTGACTTCGATTTATTGTATAGGGCTAAAAAAGAAATTGATGAAACAGGAAAGCAAGTTTCTTGGACAAGGGATACCCTAGAACCTAAAAACATTGATAGTTATATAATAAACTATTTGGATACATTGTCAAAAACAGGGATTCTATCCATGTAAGCATTTGTATACGACTTACCAATCCAACCCGCCTTTGGATATCCCCTAATTATAAAGGAAATTCATATATCTTTTTACCATCCAAACTATAGATGAAAAACTTTTCACCTACCCTAAACATCTTGGATGAGGTATGTAAATAAGCTTTCTTTTCACCCTTTGAATTAACCCACAATGTTTTGTCTCCCAAGAATATCAAATTATCCCCATTTGGTAAATCCCTGAATGGACGTAACCTAGACAAAGGATAAGTTTGTAAAACATTCAGTTGTTGGTCTAGCTCAACCATTTCATTCTTATCTGTAACCAAACAATAAATCGAATCCGGGCGTTTATATCGCTGATAAGATGTACTATCCTCAAAATCCTGCAAGAAATAAGAAGAATTGGTAAGATATAATAACTTCCCGTTTACTTCGGTATTCCATGATACCTCACTCAATAAGGAATCCCCAGATAACGAGTATTTCCGGATATGATCGGAAAACAACACCATCAGAGCATCCTCTTCCCAATTTATATCAAACTCCTCCACCATCTCTTTCTTATCCGAGAGCTGGCGAAACCAAACCTTCTCCCCCTTTCGTTTATCGAAGCAGGCGATAAACGGCCAGCCAACCTTCAGTCTTAAGTATTCGTGAGCATAAGCCTCAGAAGTATCAAAAATAGTATTTCGATACCCTGTTCCCATATTAATCATATAAAGGCTATCTCCTCTCGCAAACAAATGAGAGCGAGATCCCATTCCATCAGGTATCGGATACCCCCATTTAGGTTGCAACTGCCGATCCAGACAAAACAAATTCTCCCGGCTTGCCACGTAAAAAACCGTGTCGTCCGATAAAACATTCGATACCAGTTCCATCACCTTCTTCGGCCCGGTAGGCACTACTGCAAAACCGGTTAAGACACCCGTCACCACACCGAGCGCACCAAGAGCGACGGCCTCTTTATAATCACTTGCCCCAGTCGGCATGGCATAACTCGGCCCTTCCCCATTTCCCATGTGAACCAGATGAATCCCATCCGAGACAATCAATCGAGTAGAGTCATCCAGTAAACCACTCTCATTCCATCCATATACATGGCTCATTTTCCGGCTCCACATCTTTTCTCCCGTCGCAAGGCTATGGCCTTCCAACTCGTTAGACACCCCGTTCATATAACTGCCTTTATAAGCCAAAAACATCCGGTTCTTAGCGTCCACACAATAAGGAATCATTTTCTTTTTCTTCCAAACCTCATTACCTGTTTTCAAATCCAGCAACGATGTAGCCTTCCCCATTGTCACGAACAAAACTCCCTCTGAAGTCAACTTTGGATCTTGATTAAAATAATTGACAGGACGTTGCCATAGCATCCTCTGATCAGCCAAGGAGTAAACGGATATTCCCCCCTTATTTTTCAAGGAAGTCTCATTTTTCGACAAATTCCGATACCGGATAAAAAGCAAATTATCCGTCGAATCCACATCCACTCCAAGAATCCAGCCGGGTAAAGCCAAACTTTTAGCAATGATAACAGAGCCATCCTCATTGATACCCAATGTGTCCGACAAAAATGTTTGAGATTGTACATCTAATGAAATACAACAAACAAACAGCAAGAAAATTTTGATGACCCTCATATCTCCACAATAATTATTTGATACAATTTCACTTTTGATATTTTTCTAACGAAATACAAGTCACATTATTATAATTAGGTTGATCCATCATGACGAAACGTAAACAACTTTCCTGATCGTATTCTATCAATAGTGGGTTGTAAATCATGAGTTACCCGCACTTTGAACCGGCATCATCATCACCCTACTCGCCGAACCTGCGGCGGCTCCACCGATAAGCCTTCTATGATGATAGATATATCAACAGATTGTATAGTGTAACTACACTTATTAAAGTTCAGAAATAAGCTCGGCATCAGTACATATACAAAACTCAAACAAAAAAATAGGCTGTCTCATTTTCTATCACGAAACAGCCTATTTTTTAATATAGACTCAAAAACACCAAAATTTAATGTTACATTATTTTCTGGTATTACCTCGTTACGGCATAAATTCAAAAGCCATTCTACTATCTATTCTTTCATATTATTTATATTCACTGTTTCTTTTCATAACTATCCATTCCCTTGACATTTACGCATATACCTTCCATTTCTCAACCTATCAATTATAGAAACATAAGACATTACATCACCTTGTTCTAAATCCTTATACTTTTCCGTAAGTTTACCTACAAACAAAGGAGGTTCATTAATGTGCCATACATACCAATTCTCCGAAGGACTGACAAACTCAAGTTCTTTGTTTGGAAGAACTCGGACATCACTAGCTGTTCCAAATAGAACATCCTTATGACCTTCACCTATCTCTTTTGAGTTGCCAACTTTGTACCAAGCCCCATAAACTATCCCTGCACGTAAAACCGTATGGGCATAGAACTCTACCTCATCCATCACAATCTCCTCTATAATCGGCCTATAATCCATGGGATAATGGGTCTTGAAAACTCGTATTACAGAGCTATTCAAAGCTTCTATATCATTAATGATATATTGAAAAAATCTTTTATAACCATTATCTATTTCTACACAAAAAATATCTCCCATTTTTGTCACTATTCGTTTTGCCATATTATCACAAGTTTCTTTTTTGCAGTAAAGATAATATTTTTATAAATTAATACTTACCTATTCCATGCTTATCCCAAAACTTAGGTTTTATCTCATTTCTTAAATTATATAAAGAACCTCCATTCTTCTGCATTCCATATCGATTTATCAATTTCTGCTCCATTATTCTAGCATCTAACTTATTTAAGTTCCCAGTTCCTTGTATCGGTCTATAATCAAGTGTAGCCCTATTCGTCCCTGAATTCAAATGCTCTGAGAATCTAACTTCTGGCTTTCTGCTAGTAATCCCTATATAACGTACATCTCCATTTGCATCAACTCCTTGATAAACAGTATAAGTATTATGATCATTAGCCACAGATATTTTATCTCCTGTAGCAGTTAGATTTGGTCGCTCTACATTTACTGAAGGAGTAGATGCCTCCATCAACCTCATCTCCGGTGCCGGCCTTGTCGCCGTGTTCTTGAACGAGAAGATCGTCCGTCCGAATTTAACGTCCTTACCTGTCCAGAAGTTATTACCTTTCAAGGCGGCAACCATACCGTTTCCGATTCCACCTGTCAAGGCACCACCCAAAATACCCAAGCCATAATCCTTCAAGCTCATAAACGGGTCCCCGAAATACAACGAGTTACCCGCACTTTGGACAGGCATCATCACCGCCGTACTCGCCGAACCTGCGGCGGCTCCAGCCAAAAAGCCTCCGATTCCCCCGGCGGCACCTCCAGCAGCGGCAAAGGCCAACCCACCAGTCGCAGCCCCCAAACCTCCGGCGGCGGCTCCAATACCAAATGCGGCAAATCCATCCTTGAAACTATGAAGTTGACCCGATACAGCCTTATAGATCAAATTTGCTGTTCCTCCGATAACCGCACCTATTATAATATGGATAAACTCTCCATCCTCGTCCACATACCTCAACGGGTTGTTCATGGCATAGCTGTAACGATTGAAGTTCTGGGACAAGTCCGGCATCTGGACAAACGGATCAGGAGCGAGGAAACGACCCAGAGCCGGGTCATACAGGCGGGCGTTCATATTTACCAGACCAAACTCCTTAAGATGTTCATGGCCACTGTAGCCACGACCAAGGAACAACTCTACCTCCTGCCCCGAAGGGATGTAAACGTGACTGGATGAGTTACGTTGGCGACCCCATGCGTCAAAATTATAACTCGCGTATTTCGTCCCTGCCTCGGTGATGATATCCGTGATACTTCCCAGATAATCACGACCTATATAATAAAGTTTCCAGCTATTCGTATGATCCTTCACCAATACCGCCGAAGCGTCGTAGTAATTCTCTCCCGCCAAATACAGCTTCTCCTTATTACCCGAGGGAGTCTCATCGATCTCATAGCAATCCCCCAAATAATAGCGGGTCAACAAACGGCTACCCCCTTTAGCCACCTGCATCTTCACACGCTGCTGATTGCCGTTATAGGTAAACGAGGCCACGTTACCATCTTGCGTAATAGCGTTCGGACGCTTGAAAGAGGTATAGCTAATAACCTGTGTGGCGGAAGAGATAATACCATTTGCCACGCTAGAGGAAGATATGGCGTAAGGCTTGCCACTTGTATTATATGCGAATGTACCACTGACATCCCCTTTGGTTAAGATATTTCCTTTCGCGTCATAAGTTGCCATAAGCCCTTTGTAGGAAGTCAGACGATTAAGATTATCATAAGAGAATTTCTCTTCTTGGGATACATTAATGTCTTTCCGGTAAGTCAAGTTCCGTTTAACAGGATCGAAAACATACTCCATATTCTGGAGGAATGTGGTCACCCCTGTTTTCTGTATCTTCCTGGAAGTAGGGAATCCATAACTGTCATATCCATAGGTACGAGATAAGGCACCGGAGCGTACCTCGGTAGGTAACCCCATGTCATTCTCTTTCGTGAGCTTAAATATGGATGTTTGGTTATTCAGCTTGGTCTCAACTAAATGACCATTCGCATAATTATAATTCTCGGTTGTCAAAACTCCGGATTGAGACGTATACTTAATAGAGCTTACATTTCCTCCGTTATAGGTATAATCCTTTCGTAAATATTTATTGTCTACCGCCGTCTCTGTCTGGCTCGACAGACGACCCAACGCATCATATACATAATCAATGGAAGTTCCGACAGAAGAAGAGACCTTCGTCAACTCATCGTAGCCATTATAAGTATATGTAGTCGTAAACTCTGGTAAAGTCGCCGTTTTAAGGCGATTATACGTATCATATGTGTAATTGATAACCTTATTATTTGCGTTCGTCTCTTTCAATAGGTTGCCGGATGCGTCATAAGCATAAGTTGTCGTACCAGAGCTAGGATCGCCCAAGCTAGTCCGACGGCCGAAACCATCATAACCAAATGAAGTAGTCACGTTACCCGGTGCGACGATAGAAGAAGGTTGTCCATCCGGACGCAGATTATAGGTAATCGTTCCTGCTGGGTCTACCACAGATATAAGATTGCCCAACGCATCATACGTCCGCTTGACAGAGATTCCATCCTCCACCGTTGTTATACTATTGCCGCTATAACCATGAGTCGTTTTTCTTCCGGAAGGTTCCGATATAGCGGTTAAGCGATCATACGTATCATAACTATAGATATTCCAAGCCGTAGCCGAACTACCGGCAAACGGACGAGAGACTTTTTGCACCCTTCCATAACTATCATAAATTTTATCCGTTTTTAGAAAACTGCCATTAAAACGAGTCTCGGCCGTTCTTACCTCTCTATTCAACGCATCATATACACTTTTAGTAGTAGGTTTACCCGTCACAGAACGGGTTATGGCATACAAAGCGTTTGTCCCTTCCTCCGACCATCCGTAAGATACAGTAGCGGTAGTATTATCAGGGAACGTGACACTTGTCTCCCGACCAAATGGATCATACGTATGCGCCGTAGACTTTCCCCGGTGGTCCTTCTCAGAAGACATACGCCCCTCCGTATTATAAGAAAACTCATTTGCAAGTCCTAATGGGTTTGTCACCTTTTTCAATCGACCGTTCGTATCATAAGCATATTCGGTCTTCAGCCCTTTATCCGAACCATACAAGAATAGCGTCTCTTTTGTGATATTACCCGGAGTATCATAAACATACTCGTAAGTTTTCGCTTTATTTCCATTCTTATAGAACACCTTGCTATTCGCATAGCCGTTCGTATGGGAAGGAATATTCATTCGCTCGGTATAAGTACTGCTATTACGAGTAGTAGTCACGCTCTGATCGGTCAAGAAACCAATAAGATATCCACTCTCTGCCGTATTGTTATAAAATGTGTTCGCCTTTTTTACCGTAATACCCCCAGTGTAAGTGATAGTCTCTTGCGTCGCATTTCCATAAGTATCATATACAAAAGCGGTAGTAGCAGTAATACCCTTAAGCAAGTCCTGCTCTGTCTTATTGCTTAAACGTATCTTGACCGTTTTATTGGCTTGAACATTAACGGCAAAATTATAGGTCGATTTCGCCTCAGGTGAAACCTCACTCTTCAATATGCCATATTTATAAGGATCAAAATATTGCTCCGTAAGCTGCCCTTTCAAATTCGTACGGAATATACTCTCAAATCCCCTAAACCCCAATCCTTGGCGGTGAATAACACCACCTCGGTACGTGAAAGTGAAATTATCAACCCGGTTACCTTTCATATAAGTACTGGAAAAGGCTATGACAGGAATAGACTCTTGAATGTCCACATACGGGAAAACAGCGTTCGCACCCTTAGCATAAGTACCGGAAGATATGGCCTCCTCATTCATCAACAGGTATGTGTTCTTTTCGACCACTCCCAAACTATTCGCCATACCCGTGGCCAAAACGCCTTTATTGTCATTCCTCTTGAATGAATATTTTGTAACCACTCCATTCTTCAAGCTGACCAATTGACTAAAATAATTATGACTGTTTATATTAGTCGGGATCAAGATTGATTTCGATGTATAATTTTGGGCACATTCAACCGAACCCACGTTATTTTTCTTAGCGAGGTAAGTGAAGAAACCGGAGCTATGATACCGGATCAAGTCTGTCATACCATCCCCGTTTACATCTTGTAGCAAAAAGCCATCCGTAGAAATCCCCGAGTTTTGAGTACCGGCAAACGTGGATTTATAAAATTGTCCATCTCCCATCGAGTTATAAGCGGCCCACGTATAGACTGGATCCTTTTTTTTCGGAGATACCAGCAAATCCATAAGCCCATCTCCGTTGATCTCCCCCAGCAACAGCGAGCGATCTTTTAGATCCACCTTTTTTAATCCGGTATAAGTAGAGACTTTTCGGCCCGTCCAAGTACTACCGGAAACATCAAAAGTATATATATTTACCCCGGAGTCATTAATAAGAGCGATGTCACTTTTCCCGTCTCCATCATAATCTAATACCAGAAGTCTATCTGTTTTCTGAAATGCGTCCTCAGGATCAGGCTGCTCCGTGCCTACAAAATTAACGTTATAGGGAAACAAGTAACTCTGATATAAGACCTTACCACTTTCCAAATCAAATATATAGCATTTAGAGGTCTTACTGGTCTCTCCAAAAGGATGATGGCAAGAGACCGCTAGTACTTCCTGTTTTCCATCCCCATTGAAATCCCCTGTATAATAAAACTTAGGATGTATGCTCTTTGCCCCATCCGCATCGGTCAATACGGTCGGGAAATTAAAAGTCCGTGTATATTTAGATACCAATCCCACAGTCAAACTGGCCCTATATACACGGAAAGTCACTTGATCATTATCACCGGAAACGCCATTGTTTACTTTTATGATATGCTCTTCTTGCTTTCCCTCCAAATCCGCACAAAAGATATCGATAAAATTAGCTCCGGTCGTAAGATTGGGCATGGGGGAAGCGTACTCGCTATTCAATCCGGCATAAAGATAGATTTTCTCTTCTCCGGTGAATTTATTGTCATATCTATTCTGGGAATGCTGAAAAGCCGTCGAATGTCTGTAATGCTCCCAATAGGGATTCTCATTAGGCAAAGAGATCAAACCATCTGCCCCCGACGCATAATCATACCTTCCTTTCACTACCTTGATACGAGCAGGATCCGTTGATTCATACCAATTATATAGCTGTGTGACAGAACCATTATCATAAGACCCATCTGTTATGCCTTCTCCATAGTAAAGCTTTATAGGGTTCAGAGATTGCCCGGAGGCGGAATAATCTATCTGGCTTAAAACTGAGCTATTGTTCTGGTTTTTATAGCTCAAGCTATACGTACAAAGCGCAGTAGAGCCTAATTTACTGATGATTTTAGCCAGCAAGTAGCTTTCCCCTGTCTTAAGCCCCCCTATAAAAGAGACCAAGGGGTCCGGTCGTGAGGCTTGATACTGAAATTCCACAGAGGCACCATTATAAGCAACTTTTGTCAATCTGTAATGGTTTTCTTGCTCGACATAAGTATATAGGATCTGATTATTTCGCAAGTCAGACAAAGAAACTATCGGATAAAAGATCTTATTGCTTGTATTTGAGGCATATCCAAATATGCCCTTGGTTCCATTAGGATAAAATACCTCAAAATATTTCACGACATCGCCGGACAAAAAAGCTTTTACTTTTATATTGCCTTGCTCGGACTCATAATTAATAGTTGTCGCATTCTCTGAGATCTTTATAAGACGCATCCCGTCTAACACGAACGCATCCGCTTTCGTACGTAAAGCTCCTTGGGGCTTACCATCATAATAAATATTCCTACTCGTACGCATGATCGATTGCACACCGCCAATACCCCATCCAATACCAACGATGCCATTTCCTTGCTGGCTATTATAAGCCAATGATAATTGGGGTTCAAATCCATTTATACCCGGATAAACCTGTATGGGAACCGTATAGGTTTTAGCTCCAGTCGGGGAAACACCTGTTTGTATCGGTATCTCTCCTACAGCTTTCGATTTATCTATTGTAACTGTAGTCGGAACGTAAGTATTATCAGATATGGCTTTAGGAACAAAAGCCTGAGGTTGCTGTGAAAACCTTTCCGGATTTTCTGCAGTTTTCGCTATAACCGGAGGATATAAAGCCTTCAATAAAGAATCCTCATAAGCCTTGTAATCACTTTCCTTCCAATCGAAAAATTGATTATTCTCAGCAACTCCTTGGGCACATAAATAAGAAGATGGGGACATAAACATGATAAATATCCCTATCGTATATAAATATATTAATTTCATCTATAAGTATACTTAAATTATATTTTGATCAATCCTCCTCTTGGTCTACGGGAACGGCCTCCAAAGATGAAGCCATCGCACTAAATTGCCGTGTTGTTCTATTTCCTGACGCATCATAAGTATAAGTAAATATCATTTGTTGGGATTGCCTAATATTCAAAATTCCGCCAGACTTTACCTCAAAAGGCCCATTAATCGTAATTTGCGCCGGAGCGGAAAGAGATAAATTACCATTACTTGCCACAGTTACATTTTGGACAGCCAACGTATTACAGCCCAAAACTGATACACTTGATGAAACTGTCTGATTTGTATAAGTACTCACACAGCTTCTCGTGTCAACCTCTTGTGATGATAACGGGGAAAATAAGCAAGTCAAAACGATACATGTAAAAAAGACGATTCTCTCTTTCATATCAAAGAATTTATGATTCTGTTATTTCTATTTTTAATTCCTTGAGATTACAGACTTACATACTTCTTCAAAGTATCCGCTTTCTTCCCATCCACAAAAAGAGTATAAATAAACGTTCCATAACCAAGTTCCGAACGGCTTACTTCTACCACATTACTACTTCCATTATCCAACTTAATAACTTTCACGGGTTTACCTGTGACATCAAATATCTGTAGACTAGCAGACACAAACGTCGCCGGTAAGGTATAAGAGACAGAAGCACCTTCCCTATTATATAATTTTGCGCTATCCACAGCACTTATATTACTTGTGGAAGTCGTGCTCGAACGTAATTGAGATTGTACCTCCGGCGATAGTAGAGCTTGCAAATTATCAATCACCTCATTCTGTTGTTGGATCGTTTGTTGCATCTCCTTGATACTTTCTACGATAAGCGGAATAAAACCTATATAATCTATAGACATCATCCCGTTTTCATCCGTTTGTACAAGTTCGGGTAATACCTTTTGTATGTCTTGAGCCAAAAAACCAATTCGTTTACGACTAGCCTCCGCTGCCTCTCTTCGATCTATCTCTGCTTGGATTTGTTTGTCTCTATTTATCTTTGCGATAGTAGCGGCATCCATAATCTCCTCTGAATCGGAGGAACTTCCCGATATCCCATTATCCAATGTGGCAGAGAACTTAGACTCATCCTGCTCCCTATTCTCCTCAAGTGTAGAGAGGTTGTATGAATAAGAGACCCCATTCACTTGCTCTAAAAGAGCTAATGGATTTTGCAGCGACTCTACATTTTCCTTCAAGCGAGCGTCTGAAGTTATATTCACTCCATTCACACGAAGATTCGTATTGAACACGAAATTAGTATTACTAGCCGGATTGTAATACGCCACGACATTGTTAGCATAACCATTTGTAGTCATATAAATACCCAATTTCCCATGCAGCCAAAGTTGATCCGTATCCGTGGTTCCATATTCTCCAGCAAACACATTCCAACCTTGATTCGCATATTGTCCAAAATCACCAAATGTTAATTTCGAACCTGCGCGTGCATCCCCTATCCGACCATATATCTGCATTGAGGTTACATTTCCTAAATCCTCATTATTGTCTTTTAAAAGGCCTGCTTGTACTCGTCCATTTGAAAGAACCCGGAGTTGAGCATTTGCGTTTACTACTAAACTAATTAAAATTAAGAAAGAAAAAAGTCTTGTTGTTTTCATATAAGTTGTTCTAAAATATAAATAGATAAACATTCAAATAATACTTCTAAGGAACCCAGTACCATATCCAAACAATTGCGTAAAAGAGGCTATTACGGATAGCAATCCTACACGTAAATCACATTTATTGCGGAACATTGCGTCTACAAACAATAAAAGGG